>ERZ1027033.44-NODE-44-length-89247-cov-11.794051_pt1 | contig 89247 bp, 67 predicted proteins | sample MGYA00519444_ERZ1027033 | MGnify/ENA primary metagenome ERZ1027033 (study PRJEB26926, sample SAMN06164887) | human gut metagenome | biome: ENVO:00009003; feature: ENVO:2100002; material: ENVO:00002003 | host: Homo sapiens | place: USA | collected 2012 ...
GCGTCAGATGTGTATAAGAGACAGATATTAGATATTGGTACGGGAAGCGGCTGTATCGCTATTTCCTTGGCGAAACATCTTCCGAAGGCTGAGGTAGCGGCGGTGGATATATCACCCGAAGCGCTCGCCGTGGCCGAGGAGAACGCCCGACTGAATCAAGTTTCCGTATCTTTCCTCGAATTGGATATCCTTTCCGAAGGTTATCCCAGTTTCATGCAAGGAAAACTAAAGTTTCACGTAGAAGAAACAAAAGTTTCACGTAAGGAAAACAAAAGTTTCACGTACATGAAACCAAAATCCCATACGGAAGAAACCGCTGTTTCTCCTATAGGCAACTTCAATTGCATCGTCAGCAACCCTCCTTATATAATGAATAAGGAGAAAGCGACCATGGAAGCGAACGTTTTGGAGAACGAGCCTCACCTGGCCTTGTTCGTTCCCGATGACGATCCGCTTCTCTTTTACCGGGCCATCGCCCGCTTCGGACAAAGGCATTTGGTGGAAGGCGGGCATCTTTACTTCGAGATCAACGCCCTTTGCGGAAAAGAGACCGTAGCGATGCTACGTCAAGAGAATTACACCGAAGTCGAATTAATACAAGATTTATACGGAAAAGACCGGATCGTAAAAGCAAAAATATGAAAGAGATAACCGAACCCGAGATGTTGCACCGGGCAGCCGCCTATTGCTCCACCGCCGAACGCTGCATACAAGACGTACAGAAAAAGATCGATGCCGCCGGACTTCCTCCCGACGCCTCCGAGCGTATCATCGCCCGCTTGCTGAAAGAGCGGTTTATCGACGAATCCCGTTACACCCGTTTCTTCGTGAACGATAAGCTACGGTTCAATAAATGGGGACGGGTAAAAATAGGCTACGAGCTTTATAAGAAAAACATCCCCTCCCCGATCCGGGAAGAATCGCTCGCCGCCATTGACGAGGGAGAATACCGCTCCATCTTACTCGATTTACTAAAAAGCAAAAAGAAATCGACCAAAGGAAAAGACGAGCGGGACCTATTCAACAAGTTACTCCGTTTCGCCTCCGGACGAGGTTTCGAAAGCCGGATCACGTTGGATTGCCTAAGCCAATTATTCAAAGGAACAGACTGCGAGGATTATGCCGACGACATGGAATAATCTGCTCAACCTGTTTTTCCCAAACTTATGTAAAATATGTAAACGACCACTCGTCGAGGGAGAAGAACAAATTTGCCTGAAATGCCTATGCGACCTGCCGCACACGGGATATCATCAACTGGTGAACAACCCCGTCGAGCAACTTTTTATCGGAAAGAACCGGATCGAATACGCCACCGCTTATCTACGATACGAGAAAGGCGGAAAAGTACAAAGCCTGATACACTCGCTCAAATACCATGATAATAAAGAGCTGGGCTATCTACTCGGACGACAGATAGCGAGAGAGCTCCAAGCGGATCACAGCCCGATATGTACCGTAGACCTCCTTATCCCCGTTCCCCTGCATCCCCGCAAAAAACGGCAAAGAGGTTACAACCAGTCCGAATGGATCGCCTCCGGCATCCGTTCCATATGGGATATCCCCATCGATACGCGAAGTCTAGCCCGCACCACCCACACAAGTACCCAAACTCGTAAGGCCATTTACGACCGTTGGTTAAATGTATGTTCTATTTTTAATGTCATTCATCCGGAAAGCTTAAAAAACAAACATATCCTGCTCATAGACGACGTGATCACAACCGGAGCCACGATTTCCGCTTGCGCAAAGGCTTTATCAGGGATTCCGGGCATACGCATCAGCATTTTAGCCCTGTCTGTCGCATAAATATTAATAAAAAATTAACGTACGATATTCAAGGTAATGTCATTCAGTTTATCTATTTTTGCAGACTGATATAAATATAGGATTGTATGAAAACACTGGAAAGTTTAGTAGCAGAAAAATTATTAAAGATTAAAGCCGTAAAGTTGCAACCGGCCAATCCGTTTACTTGGGCATCCGGCTGGAAATCTCCGATCTACAATGACAACCGAAAGACTCTTTCTTATCCGGTCGTTCGTAGCTTCATTAAATTGGAGTTGGCTCGTGTGATTAGTGAAAAATTCGAGAACGTAGATGCCATTGCCGGTGTTGCTACAGGCGCGATCGCTCAAGGTGCTTTAGTAGCCGATTTATTAGGATTGCCATTCGTATACATCCGCTCTACGCCAAAAGATCATGGATTGGAAAACCTTATCGAAGGAGAATTGAAACCGGGTTCTAAAGTAGTGATCATCGAGGATTTGGTATCTACCGGAGGTAGTAGCTTGAAAGCCGTACAGGCCGTACGTAACTTTGGTTGCGATGTCGCGGGTATGGTAGCTATCTTTACCTATGGATTCCCTGTAGCGGAAGCCGCTTTCAAAGACGCTAAAGTAACATTGACTACATTGAGTAACTACGACGCAGTCTTGGAAGAAGCTGTCCGTACGCATTACATCGATGAGTCTGAGATCGCGGTTCTTCAGGAATGGCGTAAAGATCCGGCTAACTGGGACCCGAAATAAGTAATAAACAAAAAGACACTCAATGACTGAAGAATTTGTGAGTGAGGTCAAACAGATCCCACACAATGATGAACGTATCTTCACGATGTTGTCCGATCTTTCCAACTTGGAACGTATCAAGGATCGCATCCCGCAAGATAAAATAAAAAATTTTGAGTTCGACAGCGATACCTGTAGTTTCGCTGTCGATCCCGTTGGTAAGATTACCTTCCAGATCGTAGAAAGAGAGCCGAATAAATTAATCAAGTTCACGACGACCAACTCTCCTGTTCCCCTTTTCTTGTGGATACAATTGAAACAGGTGGCCGAGGACGACACACGGTTAAAAATCACGGTTCGTGCCGATCTGAATCCGTTCTTGAAACCAATGGTATCGAAACCTTTGCAAGAGGCTGTGGATAAAATCTCGACCGTTATCGCCTCCTTGCCTTATTAATTCCTTTTTCATTATGGCTCAGAAACTTTGGGAAAAAAATGTACAGGTAGATCATGAAGTAGATATCTTCACGGTAGGTAAGGACCGTGAGATGGATCTTTACCTCGCTAAATATGACGTATTAGGCTCTATGGCGCATATCACGATGCTGGAAAGTATCGGTTTATTGACCAAAGAGGAACTAAACGTCTTATTAGCAGAATTACGGAATATATACGCCGTAGCGGATCGTGGAGAATTCATCATCGAGGAAGGCATCGAGGATGTGCACTCGCAGGTGGAACTCATGCTTACACGCCGTGTGGGCGATATGGGCAAGAAGATCCATAGCGGGCGTTCCCGCAATGATCAGGTTCTATTGGATCTGAAACTTTTCACCCGTTCGCAAATACAAGAATTGGTTGAGTTGGTTTCCGGCTTGTTCGACGTTTTGATCTCCCAGAGTAACCGGTACAAGGATGTACTGCTTCCCGGATATACGCATCTACAGGTAGCTATGCCCTCTTCGTTCGGACTTTGGTTCGGCGCTTACGCGGAGAGCTTGGTAGATGATTTGCAACTTATGCAAGCCGCATACCGTATTTGCAACCGTAACCCGCTGGGTTCCGCCGCCGGATATGGTTCATCCTTCCCGCTAAACCGCCAGATGACTACGGATTTATTAGGTTTCGACTCGCTGGACTACAATGTGGTATACGCCCAGATGGGACGTGGCAAGATGGAACGCACCGTGGCTTTCGCTATGGCGGGTATCGCCGCTACGCTCTCCAAGTTAGCGTTCGACGCTTGTATGTTCAATAGCCAGAACTTTGGCTTCATCAAACTGCCGGATCAGTTCACGACCGGCTCCAGTATCATGCCGCATAAGAAGAATCCGGATGTATTTGAGTTGACACGTGCCAAATGCAATAAGCTTCAAGGCTTGCCTCAGCAAATCATCTTGATCAGCAATAATCTTCCTTCCGGTTACTTCCGGGATCTCCAGATCATCAAGGAAGTCTTCCTACCGGCTTTCGACGAGCTGAAGGATTGCTTACGCATGGTAACTCATATGATGCGTGAGGTGAAAGTGAACGAGCATATATTGGACGATGATAAATATTCTCTATTGTTTAGCGTGGAAGAAGTGAACCGCCGTGTCTTGGCCGGAATGCCTTTCCGTGACGCTTATAAGCAAGTAGGTTTGGATATCGAGGCCGGTAAATTCGTTCCTTCGAAGAGCGTTAACCATACACACGAAGGCAGTATCGGTAATCTATGTAACGAACCAATCGCCACCATGATGCGTAGCGTGATAGGTTCTTTCTCTTTCGAACGGATGAACGAGGCTGAAAAGAAATTGATCCATGGATAAGATAAGACGGATATTTCCACTTTTGATCTTGTTTACGCTATTATCTTGCGCAGATACGATAGAGACTCGCATTCCCTATCGTGCGGTCTATCTGGAACTAGATCTGACTTATCAAGATAAAGCGTTGAATGCAATACAGGCTTATAAGATCTACACCTCTAAAGATGTAGACCAAGCTGGCGAGCAAACAGGGTTTGGAGGCGTATTGGTTTATCATGGATTGTCCAGTAACGGAACCGGTGCATTCTTTGCGTTCGATGCCGCTTGTCCTCATGAGGCATCCGCTAATGTCATCGTAGATGTGGACGAATCTGCCGTATACGCCATTTGTCCGAAATGCGGTAGTAAATTTGAACTTTTAAACGGTATCGGCAATCCGGTGGAAGGACCTTGCGCTGAGGAGAAACAAGCCCTCAAACAATATGTCGTCGATACAAACGGTAATAAAATTTACATCCATAATTAAATTTTTCACCGGAAATGTTTGGTAGTATAAATATTTGTACTACCTTTGCACTCGCAAAAGAGAAACAAACAATGCGGAAGTAGCTCAGTTGGTAGAGCATAACCTTGCCAAGGTTAGGGTCGCGGGTTCGAGTCCCGTCTTCCGCTCAACTCTTAGAGAAGAGGTGGATGCTCGAATGGTGGAATCGGTAGACACGAAGGACTTAAAATCCTTTGGCCATTGCGGCTGTGCGGGTTCAAGTCCCGCTTCGAGTACCAAGAAAGCCTCTTAATCGATTGATTTTGAGGCTTTTTTATTTGTATGAGTGTAACATAGGTGTAACATTCTAACCATGGTGTAACAAATGACTCGCTTTCTATATAGTTTATTCGTTGTGGTTCTGAAAACAAAAAAGAGGCTTACCGCTTTAGGTCGCCTCTCTTTGATGCACTGTATTTACTTTGAGTTCTTGACTATCTCATCATATACGTGATTTATGCAAGTGGTTACAACTTCCGATATAGATGCATTTTCTTTGTTTGAAAAGTGCTCTAGCATCTTATATACTTCTTTGCTTACAATCCCCGATACAATTCTTACTTCGCTTTGCTCTTTTAATGGTCTTCTGCTTTCTACTCCCCACTCAATAAATCTTTGTATTAGTTCATAGATTGACGTTTCACTATCTTCTGCAATTTGTTCCAATAGCCTGTATGTATCATCATCTAATCGGGTTTCTACTTTTCTATTTTTAGTTGCCATATTCTTAATGTTATTAGCGACAAAGATACACATATTTATCAGAAAGAGGCTCACCGTTTCCGGTCGCCTCTCTTTGATCTCAATAAAGCACCCTGTTCACTGTGATACTTTCCCTATGCAAAAACGTTCAAAGTCTTCTTTATAGCCTTTGCTGCATATAAACTCACAAAGTAAGTCTTTCGCCCGTTGTAAATCTGCCTTTTCTTTGCGTAGCTGCATATTTTCCGCACGTTGACGTACTGTTTCACAAAATAAGTGCTGTCCTGCCCATAAGTTGTTATATGACTGTTTGAGTAGATTATGAATTTCATCATACGGGTTTTGGAATCCTGCCAGCTTTACAGGGAATAGGTCAGTAGATGAAGACATATATTCAGCTGCATGTTCTTTCACCTTCTTCCTATATTGCTCCAAGCATTCAGCTTGTAGCACTTCTACGCTTTCACTATTGCAATTCATGTAGTCATTGCCAACCTTATACAGGTACATGCGTTCTCTGTCTATTAATACGCCCTTTTTAACCAGTTGCCCTTTGGCATCTAAAATAATAACTTGTTCCATGATTTATATTTTGTTAGATGTGAATAAATTCAGTTTATACGATGAGGCTACACATAAGACAAGCCCCGTTAGGTTCGGCACGGCTGTTTCCGCTTCCGTAGCGAATAGTAGGATAATGCCTGCCATTAATCCGCTTAGATAGAATACTTTCATAGTGAAAAACTTAATAGTTCTGCCTGAACGCTTAATAACTTCATTATGTTAGTCGATAACATGCCTGAACGAATAACAACGCCGTCCGTTTGCAGACAGCCGAATAACATTTTAATTATTCCAGTGTTAGCTAAATTCGCCTCGCATTTAATACTCATTCGCCACATACCAAAGTCTTGCTTAATGATAATCTCTAATTCTTTCATTTGAGTAATTTATTTAATTTGTAAATAATCAATCTCCGCAATAGTTACCCCAGCCGCTCAAGGTTGAATAATGATTTCCCAGTCCGTAACCGTATGCCTTGCAATCAGCCTCAACGCGTGCGGTTTCTTTAACCTGTTCGCTCAGTCGTTCTTTGCTTGTCGCCTCAACCTTTACAGTCCATGTAGCCTTTTCTACTTCCGCCTGTTTCTTTGCTGACAAATAAGCCTCGTTAGCCTCTCTACGGTTCTCTATGGCTTTACGGTTCTTGGCTACTGCCCAGCTTCTACGAAGTGCATCGGCAAACGTTACATACTTTCCAGTTCTATACATATTGTGAGCACCTTTCATTATCTCGCTTAAATTGTATCGGTTCATGATTTATAACTTTCATTGTTATTATTGTGCTGCAAATATAACTCTTAATGTCATATCGTAGTTGTGCCTGCCATAAAATAATGATATCATAAACTATATTTAACTTTGAAATATAACTCTTGCGTTATTTATTCCTATATTTGCATATAATTTGAATTATAACTTAAAATATCATTGTTATGATAATAAAAGAAGTATGTAAAGAGAAAGGTATCACTGTAAGTCAACTTGCTGAAAAGATGGGAATTAAACAAGAAAGTTTAAGTAGAGCAATTAACGGAAATCCTACGCTTGAAACATTGGGAAAGATAGCGGCAGCTTTAAACGTTCCTATGTGGCAACTCTTTGCATCACCCAATGAAGTATACCCACAAAGCAATACAGCCGGGATAACCTGCCCGCATTGTGGAAAAAATATCACTATCAAAGCCGAATGACATGAAACAACTTGAAGTAATACAAAGTAAGATATACGATATACGCGGGCAAAAGGTAATGATAGATAGAGACTTGGCAGAAATGTATGGAGTTGAAACACGAACCTTAAATCAAGCGGTAAAACGTAATGTAGACCGCTTCCCCGAAGACTTTATGTTCCAGTTGACAGATGAAGAAACCCAAAATTGGAAATCACAAATTGTGATAACCAATTCTGTAAAGATGGGTATGCGCCGTAATCCCTATGCCTTTACTGAACTTGGTGTTGCAATGCTTAGTAGTGTTCTTAATTCAAAGACTGCGATACAAATAAATATGGGGATCATGCGCGCGTTTGTCGCCGTTCGCCAGTTGATAGCATTGCCTAAACCTGATAAGGTGGTAGAACTACAGAACGAAGTCAAAGAACTAAAGGAATACATCGAAGAAGTGTTTGCCGACTACAACGACATTAACGATGATACCCGGATGCAATTAGAACTAATCAATCAGACATTGGCAGAACTTCAAGCAAAGAAGGCATGGGACGAAAGACCGCGTAATCCAATTGGATTTAAAAAGCCGGGCGACTGATCCGCTTAATACCTGAATGTAGCAAATGTTAGCTTTGCTTAGTATTGATAGCATTTGCTAACACTTGCTTGTTTTGCTAACGAGCGTTGATTCCGTTCAATATGGTTAACGCTCGTTGGTTTATGAAAAGCCGAATAATCCATCGGGGTTTGCGGGTTATCAGAAAACCCGGCAAATAACCCGGTAGAAATCCCCCAAATAACCCCAACGAAACCCCAAGAAAACCCCAACGAAACCCCTAATGAATTATTCCGGTGTAAATGAAATAACTAAGGATGAACCAAACGAAAACCAAAGCATAACCAAACTGAAACCAAACATTAACCAAAAATTGTCGAAAGCGATGAACCCGCAATGTTTGAAATCTGCTGTTGGTGCATGTTAAACGTTCATCGCCTGACCGAATGAAATCGTTTCAATTAGGTTAAGGGGGGCGACTTTTTTAAAGAAGGGGGTAGGGGTGCTTAAACCCACTCCCTCTAGTTTTTACACGCGCGAAGTTTTTTTCAAACGGTGGGGCGCGTTGGGGGGGGAGTAATTATTATATATATTCATCTTTAGTTCAGTAGTTTAGATTTGTCCCAAACGTGCAATTTGATAATCGTTTCCGCGCCTTTTTCAGTCCAATACATGTGCTTCTTAGTTTTTACTTTCCCTGTATTTGAGTCGCTATAGCAATATGTTTTGTAGCCCTCATATCCCTTTCCTCTCATATCGGCACATAGCACATACACGCCGTTTACTTTACGTTGTATATTGTACTCACAGAGAAATTTATTTAGCTTAATTGCGCTAATGCCAAGCTGCGCCGCTATGACCTCCGTTGGAACAAGTGTATCTGACTGTAGAACTGTATCGTAGTATTCTACTTTAGGTTGCATAGCTTCGATATTTCGGGCGTTCATCTCGTTCTGAATAGAAAGTGCCGTGTTTCGTTCTTTCTCTGATTTTAAGGCTGTTAGTAGCTCTATCAGATTATCAGGGTTTTGTAGCATCTGTGCCAGTGTCTCGCCTGTTATGTATGCGCCATGTTTGCGGATGCTTGGTAGTACTTCATTTGTTATCCATCGTTTAAACTGTTTTGCTGCGGGTAGATTCGAACGAATAATCAAGGAATAAACCCCGCTTTCATTAATAGTCAGCAAGTTAGCCGCTTTCATATGTGGGGGTAACGTTTCGTTCACCCCTTGAATATCAGATAGTTTGCAATATCCTCTGTCTTCTTCATCTACATGGTCTCTGATTGCTTTTTGTGGATTCTCATATCCTAATACGGTGGCTACATCCACGCCTACAAACATTGGTTCTTCACTTTTATTGATGGCAACTCTCACATTACCAAACTGTGTGTTTTGAAAAATTCTAAGTTCGTTCATAATTAATTTGATTTTAAATTGTGTTTACTGCTGTTTAATGAATCGTTATTCATGGAGCGTTTCGGCTTCACATACTCGAAATGCTTCTCGCTGTCTGCGTAGCCGTCGAACATCATTTCTATTTCCTCGGGTACGGGTTCTACGCTTGTGTCGTTATCGGGGCCAGCGACACGGAGAAAAGCACCCCAAAGATATTGGCTCATCTCGTAGATGCTTTTGAAGCCGAATTTATCACGTATAGCCTCAGCCCGTTTGAACTGTATAGGGTCAAGCCGTGCTACTACCTTTTTGGGTTGACCGCCCAACGCTTCCCATTTCTTCAACTTTCGCTCTGTTTTTCTTGCCATCTTTTCTTGTTCTGTCATACTGATTAAATTTTATGCGTTATTATTCGATTTACATACAGCCAGCAAATGTTATCCGCTGCCACTAAATTCTATAGCATCCGGCGGCTTGCCTTTGTTTTTGACCGCACTTTCCAGCGTGTATGATATTTTCGTATCAATAGTAACTTGCTCGCTATCGAGTTTTATCCGGTTGTCCGTAGTAGGCGTTTTCGCTACCAAGACGGATGTTATCCAAGTTCCGTCTTGGTAGCGATTTTGCCCTTTTTGCATACCGCGAAAATATGCCGTCCCGGTAGCGATTTTGCTACTCTCATTACATGGTGTTTTGTTGTGTTTACTTACTTTTGTACTGTGATCTTCTACGGAGAAAACGCCATCTTGGTAGCGAAAATCAATGTTCCGTAGTTGCTCGCACTCGCTTTCGATGAGGCTCTTTAACTGTTCTTTTATGCCAGTTATATTTAAACGCTTTATCAATGCTTGATACTTCTTTCTTTCTCTATACCGCTTGAATTTATCCAATACTCGCCAGCCGTCGCCTGTAAACAACTCTAATAAATCATGCTCTTTTTTAGTTAGTCCGTCCGATGGTGTAGCCTCAGCAAATGTTATATTTTCGACTGCATCCAATAGGATGGTTTCAAAGTGCTGCCAAACATCTGTACTTAACAGGTCGTTCAACGTTGGCACACGAACACCCCGTTTCTTTAAGTAGTTCCGTTCTGCTTTTATCTCAATGCGGAGTACGTTTTCAAATTCATGCAGTTTGCACTGTTTGCCTTTATCGTATATCTTAAGCCTGAAAGCGGCGGCTTTGTATTCAATGCCTATATTGCCAATCGGGGCGAAATGAAAGCCTTTGTATAAACAGGCGGCTTTTATTACTTGCTGCGGGCTATATGGCAATTTGATGTTAACGCCAAATTCCACATTAAGAAGCGGTGTAATATGCGGCTTTATTCCGTAGTTCTGTTCCAACTGAATGAATACACGGCGTAGGTCAGACATGCGGAAGGCATCCGCATTATGTGCACCACGGTTAGCGTACTTATGCACGCTTCCCCGCAACTTGCACATATAGCGAAGTTCCCCGGTGTCAGTGTCTACCATTTCGACAAAGCCAAATATTAACCCGTTGTAGCTATGACAAACCCTATGACTATTTAAAGCCACACCCAGCCGCCCGGATAATTCGCCCGTGTCTAATGGTAGATAGCCAGTATTAAAGCCGTCTATCATTAAATAAAAATATCTGTAGTGATTATAAGCCTACTTTATGAGACATAGTATAGGTGGTTGCTTTCATTGCGATTTCTTCGGAAGTAGAAACGCGGTTCTGTAATATCCATTCGGCTAACTCTTCTTTCTTAAAGTAAATCATTCGCCCACTTGGTTTGTAGTGTGGTATTCGGTTTGTACTTGTACATTTATACATAAATGAACGTGATACGCCCATGTATACGCAAGCCTCATCAAAGGTTAGAATTTCCTTTGCTGCAACGTTGGCGGTCAGCATTGCCGCCTCCAACTGTGATAGTCTTTGTTCTAAATTCATCTATTTTGCGTGTTTATAATATAAAATCAATTGCATTTGCGTATAACCCGCCCCTTTTCAATACTTCCTAATAGCTCATCTTTGTAGAAATATAATTTCTTACCTTGCTTGTAACATGGAATTTCGCAATTCTTTGCCATTTTATATACAGTTGGCTTTGCTTTTTGAAGAATAATACACGCCTCTTTTATCCCTATTGGTACACGTTCTACACTCCCCTTACCGTTAACAACTTCTTTCAGTTCTCTTACTTCTTGGAGCAAAAACACTATCGCTTGCGATACTTCTTTCTCTGTGATACTTAGTTTTGTTTCCATATACATAATGATATTTATTAATCGTTTACGTCATTATGTATATAAGTACAACCGTGGTAGCTCAAGTGTCGGGCACTTTGTAATAATGTTATAATTTAAGTTCGGGTAAACTGTTTATAGCGGCTTCTTTTAGACTATCAACCGCGCGGGTGTATTTCTCTGTGTGTTGTAGTCCGCTATGTCCTAAAAGGCTTGCAACGGTTTTTATATTCGCTCCATTATTTAGGATGTTCACAGCAAACGAATGTCGCCCGCAATGCCAAGTAATATGTTTAGTTATACCAGCTTTAGCTGTCCAATGTCGCAACGCCTTTAAGCACATTTCTTGGCTTGGTAGTTTAAATATCTTTTCGGCTGGATCACTTGTGTCGGGTTGTCCGATAAGTGATAACAAACCGTTATTTAATGGAATTGTTACCCAGCTTTTACTACTATGTCCTTGCGTTTTCTTTTGATTAAATGTTATTGTTTTGTTTGAATAGTCCACGTTAGAAAAGGTTAAGTCTTTAATGTCACAAAAGCGAATACCAGTATATAGAGTGAATATAAACGCTCGTCTCGTATGTGGGTTCTGACCTTGATACGTTGTACTTATCAGTTGCTCCATTTCTTCGACTGAAAGAATGTCTTTCTTTAATGCTTCCTCATCAGCTTTGTAAATAATGTCCTCGCATGGGTTTTTGCGTAGAATATCCTTTTTTACTGCGGCTTTTACTATTTTCTTCCATCGTTTCCAGTGGGTTAAAGCCCCTTCGCCTTTGCTGATGCTTTGAAGGTATTCTACAAAGTGTTCCATCATGTCAGGCGTTATCTTTTCGGGCGAAATATTATCTTTGAATAGTGGGTATTCCAAAGCAATAAAATCGGTGAAGCGTTTTTGTGCCGCTTTTATCATTCGCTTGTCCCCCTTGGTGTATTCGTCGTAGTACACTTTTATAAAGTCAAAGAAGTTAATACTCTTTGCTTTTAGCCTATAACCTAATTTACCCTCCTTTAGTTCCTGTTCACGTTCAAAACGAATTTTTCTTGCAAGTTCGTAGGTTTCTTTGTTTTGCTGTCTTTCAAGTGGGGTGCGCGGGCTTGCTAAAATAGTGAGTTTTAGAAATTCTCGTTTCCTTTGTACTTTACTTTTAGTTTCGCCAGTATTAGGGTCGGTTATATTCATTCGCCCCATGTAATAATCCAAATACAATGAATAGTTACCATCAGATAATCGCTTTTGCATCAACTTGGGATTATCTGTTGTTGTCATGTCATTCTTTGCCATATTCTTTTTCTTTAATTATTATTTTCATTTTCTTATTTGGCAAAGATAGCTATTTAATTTAATCAGGTGTAACATAGGTGTAACAAAATGACGAATTGTATGCATTTTAAATGCAACTATATGATAATAGATATGTTTTTTAATTAGTTGTAATACAGTATTTTGCATTCTTATGTATTCTTTTGTTTTCATGTGAAAATAATGGTTATGTACCCGCTTCGAGTACTGATTAAAGCTCCATAAATCATTGATTTATGGAGCTTTTTGTTTTCCTACATTTTCTAAAGAAGAACTTTCGGATCAGTGTAAAAACTTTCCTTTAGCATTAAATTAAGTCACATTTCCTACGAATTATGCAGTTCATGTAAACCAAGAGTTAAACCGGAAAATGTATGAAAGCTACTATTAATGTGTTTTGTTACAAGTCAAAAACTCAAAAGTACTTTTATATGAGATCCAAGGAGTAGGTGAGGTTATAGTGCATAAGTTTTGGTACTTCTTTAATTTATTGACTTAAAACAATGAAAACTTAATTCCCTTCCACACTTCTACACTTCCTTATTCATCGGCCTTAGCGGGTGGAAGGGTATAGTGAGAAAAATGAAGGATGCTATTCTTTCAGTTTTATCTTCACGATGCAAATGAGTTGTTTGCCTCTATAATATTAAATTATACTCTTTCAATATTGATTTATCACCTTGCTATATGGACGGAAGGCTTATTAATTAAGGTACTTATGTAATACTTGTATCCTACAAATAAGTCACTTGTGTTACAGATATGAAATACTTGTATGGTATACATTAAACACTAGTGTGGTATGTGTTCAATGTTGTACTTTCTTTTTTCGTCAAAAAGAGATTGGAAATCTTAAACATCTTTCTGCAAAAGGGTTATATTTGCAATATAATATACATCATCATCTATGTACTTAAAGAAAATTATGGCTGCAACCTTCGCTGCAACTGCGCTTGCCGGGCAGGCACAGGAGAAAACTTTTAGCATTATTCCCGAACCGGTGGAGATAACTGTAACCGGACAGGGAGAGTATTTGATTCAACGTAATACGGTCATTCGTATGTCAGAACCAACGTTGGCACCTTCGGCTACCTATCTGGCTGATTATATGGAGCGCTATCTCGGTATCCCTTTGCAAGTGGAGCTCCCAAAATCTGGTAAATCCCGAAAGAAACTTTCGTCTGCTGTAGAAACAATACTTTCGAAGCCGGGTGACCAACCTTGTATCATTCTGAAAAATCAAAAGAATGGAGAGATTCCAGGAGGTTATCAGTTGGAGATTACCCCTGTAGGTGGTGTACGTATCGAAGGAAATGATGAAGCGGGTGTCTTCTATGGTGTTCAGACGCTTATACAATTATTGCCCACCCGTGCGGGGGTGTTGCCTATCCTTCCGACTCTGAAAATTATCGATTATCCGCGTTTCCCTTATCGTGGTATGCATTTGGATGTGGTACGTCATTTCTTTCCCGTAGATTTCATCAAAAAGTATATTGATTACCTTGCGCTTCATAAACTCAACTATTTTCATTGGCATTTGACAGATGATCAGGCTTGGCGTGTTGAGATGAAATGCCGCCCGGAACTGACGGAGAAAGGTTCTATCCGCGAGGGAGAGATTTTCGGACTTTATCCTGGAAAGTATCAACCGTTACCCTACGGCGGTTATTATACCCATGAAGATGTACACGAAATTGTACGTTATGCTGCTGAACGTCATATCACAGTGATTCCTGAGATAGATATTCCCGGGCATTGTATGGCAGTACTTGCCACTTATCCACAGTTCAGTACTACGCCGAATGAACCTAAAAAGGCAGCATTGACGTGGGGGATCTTCAATAAATTCAATAATGTACTGGCACCAAAACCTGAAGTCTTTGACTTCCTGAAAGATGTGTTTTCTGAATTATGCGATCTCTTTCCCGGTCAATATATTCATGTGGGTGGCGACGAGTGTGCCAAGCGCTGGTGGCAGGAATCCGAAGAGACGCAACAGTTTATGCGTGAACATGAGTTGAAAGACGAAAAGGCATTGCAAAGCTATTTCATCCATTATGTGCAGGAGGTGGTAAACGCGAAAGGTAAAACGTTGATTGGTTGGGATGAGATCCTTGAAGGAGGTATTTCTGAAGATTGTATTGTAATGAACTGGCGTCGGCCTGAATTTGGGAAAAAGGCAGTGCGGACCAATCATCGTACTATATTTACCTGTTCTGCCTGGTCGTATTTCAATCTGAAGGAAAGTCGTATCCAGTCGGAAATAGGTCCTCGTGGCCCGTTGTCATTGGAGAAGGTCTATGAATTTCAGATTGTGCCCGATTCGTTGACTACGGAGCAACAGGAACTTGTATGGGGTGCACAAGGGTGCCTTTGGACGGAATATATTCCTACAACCTGGAAGGCTGAGTTTGCCATCTTCCCGCGGATGTCGGCACTGGCTGAGAATGTATGGTCGCCGTTAGAGAAGAAAGACTGGATAAACTTTACCCGTAAAGTAGAAATGCAATTTGAACGCTATGAACTTTGGGGAGCCCGGTATTCGGAGGCATTCTTTCGTACACAGGATATAGAGCGGAAAAGGTAGCTGAAGAAGATGCGGATTTATAACTTTGATTAAAAATAGTTATTATCTGAATGCAGTACTTTCGATTTTTGAGTATTTATAAGGAAAAGACGCTATACAAATCATTATGAGATACTTGCTTTCTTTCTTTGTCGGGGTGTTATTAAGCGCCTCTTTATACGCTCAAAGTGCAGGTGATAAAAGATCATCATTTTCCGTTCATGCTGGACCGTCATGGTACCTGGGGCGCTTTGTGGGAATTACTGATAGGGCAGATACCTATCGCAGTGACTTACGAAAAGGTGTAGCCTGGGATGTCAACTACCTTGGACAGATTACGGGTAGGGAACTGAAGTTCGGGCTGGGATTCCTGTATCAGGGAAGTGCGTATAAGAACACACATGATACTGGGGCAGATAAGATATATATGCATTATATGGCTCCTCAGGTAGCCTTGACTATGGTGCAAAAGCATTATCAACTTCAATTCTCCGGTGGAATCGGATATCAACTTTATCGTGATAAGAGTACAGTATATGATAAACCTCGAAAAGTTACCATGAGTAAGTTTGCAGGTAACTTGTCTCTCTCGGGTGAGTATTTTCTGTCAAGTCATTGGGGAGCTTCTGCCAGGGTGAACTGGCTGGCATCCAGTTCCGAGTCTTATTCGGTGAAGTATCATAATGTGGAGTGGGATGTGGAGAGTCCGAGAGCCGGTAGCGGTTATTTCGGACAGTTATCCTTACTTTTCGGTTTAAACTATCATTTTTAGGCGTTATGAAAAAACTGTTATTTCTATTCCTGTTGGTTTGTTGTTGTGCTTGTGATGAAGACAAAACTGTTGATCCGACACTGATGCCGGAGGCTACGACTACGGGTGCAAATACGTTAGGCTGTCTGATTGACGGCTGGGTATATGCCAGTGGACGGTATGGGACACCCTCAGTTCGTCTTTCTGACGATGAAGAGAATCATTATGTTGAGATTGATGCCGCAGTCGGTGTCTTCAGTAGTTTGCATTTGGTACTTGTGAATCCTCGTCAGGGTACTACTTGTACTTATACAGATGCCGTTCTTGATGAAGGAGATTTAGGCGATGGCGAAGCTTATATTACCCGTATGGATGGAACCATTATTAGTGGTACATTCAGTGGTGGAAGTATCAAGGAAGGACGTTTTGATATAAAATATCGTGAGAAGCCCGAAGGAGGTGAAGCGGTATATTAAGATGAATAAAAAAACGCCCCTTCGGAAATAGAAGGGGCGATATCTTTTCACTTCGTTTTCTCAGCTATATTGCTATTTTGCTTCTTGATTCTCAGTTTCTCCCCATTCTTTTTCTCCTTGTTCCTTCAGTTTGGCTGTGAAAGCTGCTGCTTTCTCGGCTACGGCTTTTTCTTCTTCAGGACTTGCATAAGCGTGTTTGTAACCTTTTACAACATTCCACTCTCCACGGGTAAAGTCAGGAAATGCTACGGCGGCACAGTTGTTATCCATAGAGAGTGTTCCGAGTTCGGCAAGACAACACCACTCTGCTAGATCGTATACATCCATATCCAATGGCAAACCATTTTGTAAGCAATAAACTAGACGGCAGTCCATAATGAAATCCATGCCACCATGTCCCCCTACTTCCTTAGCCATTTCACCATATTTCTTCAATATCGGATGCTGGTACTTGGCTACAAGAGTCTCCATCTCACTCTTAGGCAAGAAACTATGTGAATTTAAATCATCAATCTTGGGCTGTACTCCGGAAGCTGTCAACTGTTTAGCATCAAGAGCATAACCGCTGATCGGATATTTATTGGCAAAGCCTTTAGTACCCGTAAGTTGATACAAGCGATTGTAAGGTTGCGGAGTCATTACATTATGTTGGATTTCTATAACTTTACCGTTTTCGGTACGAATCAGAGTGGTAGTATGGTCGCCATTGCGGAAGTTATTACAAATGGAATCTGCTCTTTCTTCTACCAGTGCTTTACCTATGGCTGACTTGGTATCCATAGCCACTAGTGTCTTCATGCGATCTCCACGGTGAATGTCGAGCGCTTGTGCTACTGGACCCAGACCGTGAGTGGCATATACATCCCCGCGATGTCTCATATTGTAGTCCAAGCGCCAACCCAGCTTGTCATTCTCACCGTTCTTCCAATAATGATTCCAAAATGGGCTTAGGTTGTGAATGTAGGCACCTTGTGCGCGAATTACTTCACCGAATACTCCTTGCTGTGCCATGTTCAGCGTGTTCATTTCAAACCAGTCATAACAGCAGTTTTCTAGAATCATGCAGTGCTTACGATACTTTTCGCTCATATTAATCAAGTCCCAACATTGCTGGAGATTCATTGCTGAAGGTACTTCGATCGCTACATGTTTGCCATTTTCCAAAGCGTATTTGGCTACGGGAAAGTGATGTAGCCAATCGGCAGCGATATAAACCAAGTCTATATCGTCTCGTTTACAAAGTTCTTCGTACCCTTTCTCTCCCGAATAGATGGCAGCTTTGGGCATGGATGCTTTCTTTAGGTATTTCTGACATCTCTCCGCGCGCGACTGCTCATAATCACAAAGTGCCACGACTTGTGTACCCGGTATATGCGTGAAACGTTCCACCGCACCGGGACCGCGCATGCCCAGTCCTACGAATCCTACGCGTACTACTTCCATCTTCGGGACAGTCAGTCCCAACACGCTTTTTTGGCCGGCGGGACGCTCGGGAGTTTCTATTACGATGGTCCCGTTTTCCCACTGCCAATTAGTGCCGTACTCATTGGTTTGCCGGGGAGTTTGTGTCGAGCATGCACACATCACGATGCAAAGTCCCAACAGCAAGGTCTTAAAAGTCTTCATACTTCAATCCTAATTTAATGTTATCAGTAATAATAATAATTTCTTTCTTTATGGAATTACCAACTACCATGCTCTTTCTTATGCTCCAGGAAATCAGCCTCCCGGTTGCACTCTCCGTTGTAATTCCATTCTATTTCGTCTGTATATTCTTTTCCTTGATGGAGAAGGGATGCTTTCAGAACATTCTTGCCATCGTCCAGCACTACCTTGTCGAATATATAATGTACATCAGTATAACCTTTCCGCACTCCGGTCAATTCTTTCCCGTTCAGATACACCTTGGGGGTACCGATATTGGAATACACTGTAATGGAAGTCTCTTTTTTCTCGCGCACTGCATTCCGGCGCTGTGTCAGGTAAAGAACCGGTTCCTTGCTCCAGTTCGCCTTATACCAGAAATAAGAATCTTTCTTGATTCTACGATCGAAAGTCATCATGCCTTTCATGTTGCGGGCGTCTACACTGCCTCTTTTTGATGTTGGCACTGCAAAGTCGAACATATTCCACAGGTAAGAAGCAATGATGTAAGGATGCTGGGCAATGATGCTCCATTGGTATTCGTGGGTTTTAGTTTGAAATGTTTCCGGATAGAAAGGGCTTGTCCAATTCAGTGCATCGCCCAATATTTCCGTCTGATGTTCTATATTGGCGTCTGCACCATATTCTGTCAGCATCAGGCGTTGCCAAGGATATTCTTTTTCCATTTTCTCTATCCATGGCTTGATGTCTTGTATCTTCCGTTCGTACCAACCGAAGTAACGGTTCATGCCCTGTATATCCGCATTTTGGTTGACGGGGTGATCGGCATGACCGTAACCATTTACCGCAACCGTGTAGCGGTCTGGATCCTCCAGTTTGCAGAGGTCGTGAATGGATTGGGTAAGTGCGGCGGTATAACCATGCGGATGATACACTTCATTATGGATTCCCCATACATAGATGGAGGGATGATTAAAGCTTTGACGGATAAGTTCGCGCATCTGTTGGTGGGCATTGTCCCACTCTTGGCCGCTGACTCGGTTCACGAAGGGGATCTCTGCCCAGATTACCAATCCCAGCGTGTCGCAGCGTGAATAGATGTAGTCAGACTGCTGGTAATGTGCAAAGCGGACGGTGGTTGCACCGATATCCATAATTTGTTCCAAGTCGAAGTCGTGCTCTTTATTGGTGAGGGCGCTACCCAGTCCCCACCAGTCTTGATGGCGGGTTACCCCCAGCATGGGGTACTTCTTTCCATTGAGGAAGAATCCTTTGCCTGCCACGATTTCATACTTGCGAATCCCCAGGGGCTGAATAACTTCGTCTATCACGCGTCCATTCTGCATGAGACGTGAAACGACTTTATACAGATATGGGTCTTCACGTCCTTGCCATAAATGGGGATTGTTCAGTCGGAAGTGTGAGGAATAGTTCTGCACTCCTTGTGGAGTAAGTTCGAAGTTCTGACTATGTTTCTTTACCAATTTGCCGTTCCTGTCGTATATTGCATTCTCTAGTTCCAGTGGGACGGGAGCTAAGGTTGCATTGTCCACCTTTACTTTTACAGTCACTTCGGCTGACTTCTTTGAAACATTTTTCTGGGTAATATACACTCCCGGAGAGGCACAGTCGTTTGCAATGATGCTGCAAGTTTCCGTAACAACCAGCCATACGGGGCGGTAAATACCTCCATAAACACCGAACAAAATGTGGTTCGTGGGGATAACATCGGGACGTGAAGAGTTGTCTGCCTTTACTATAATTTCGTTTTCCTTGCCGAACTTCACTTGCGAGCTGATCTCGCATGCAAAAGCAGAGTAAGCTCCTTTGTGTGTTCCTGCCAGATAGCCATTGATATATACTTCGGCATAAGAACCTACACCCTCGAAGCGTAGAAAGATGCGCTTGCCTTCCATATTTTCGGGGAAAGTGAACTTTTTGCGGTAGTAGCCTACACCTTCATAGAAAGCGGAGGCTTGCTTTTGCATGTCGTCCGCATTCCAAGTATGTGGGATGGATACCTCCTGCCAGTCTGAATTCCATTTCTGTACAGCCTGCAACGCTTCTTTGGAAAACGGACCTTTCTTGAATTCCCAACCGTCGTTGAAGGATGTTACCTCACGTGCACCTATCGTACCGGATATACCTAACATTAGCAAAGCAATCCACAAAAACAATGTATAATTCTTCATGATAGATCTAACTTATTTTACTTCATCTTATAAATCTGACACCCGGACAGCAGGAATGCCCCTGTCCCATATACTTCGGTCATGTCCCGCGTCACTTTACGCGGATCAGCTCCGATGGGTTGTACGTAGCCTAACTTACCATCTGGTTCGACCGCATCTAATAAGGCTTTCCACCCCTTTTCGATGGTTGGCATAAAAGTGGCTTTGTCCAGCACCCCTTCGTTTACGCCATAGGCAAGTGCATAAACGATAAAACCGGTTGCACTTGTTTCGGGCGATGGGTAAGACGCTGGATCGAGCAGGCTGGCATGCCAATATCCATCAGCACTCTGCAGGCTGGCTACGCGGGTGGCCAATGCCACAAATAAGTCCTGATAAAACGTGCGTGAGGATTCATCTTTAGGAAGAGCTTGAAGGATTTCGACCAGTCCTCCTAACACCCAACCGTTGCCACGTCCCCAAAACACTTTCTTACCATTAGCTTCGCGTTTGGCAAAATATCGATGGTCACGGTAGAATAAATGCTCTTCTTTATCATACAAATAATTATAAGTGGCCTTGTATTCCTTGTTCAGGAAATCCAGATACCTTTTGTCCTTGGTCAACGCATATAGTTTGGCATATACGGGGGGAGCCATAAACAATGCGTCGCACCAGGACCATCGGTCCAGAGTTTCGAGTTTGCCGTAATCCAGTTCCAAAGTAGTTTCAGCCGGATTTTCTACTACCCAGTTGGCTCGTGCCATGACGGGAGCGATCATCTTCTTGTTGCCATATTTCAAGTAAAGGTCGATAAAGGGCTGTCCGACGGCAATAAAATCAGCATGATACATCCATTTACCTATCTGGAAGTGATTACGTTGTCCGATACGGAGCAACCACTGATAATAAGAATCGTCGCTGTCTTCTTTTTCTGTTAGCTCTGCCCAGTCCAACATACCCATGTACAGGGCTGCATGCGTCCAGTCTAAATCATCGTGCTCTGCTCCTTTGTTGGGATTGGCAATCTGCCAGTCAGCCACGCGTTTCATGACAGATTTTACGGCAGTCTTGTCAAAGCTTTGCTGTGCGGCAGCTTGCAGGACCGTTATCAGGAAGAAATAAATAAAAAGAGAAAGCCTTTTCATAACATAATCAGATTAAATAAGAATCAAGTCAAAGCATCACGGTATTTATCAGCGGAACTTACGTTTTCCTCTATCTGTAGTTTGATGACAAAGGGACCTTCGGGGGCTTTTGCGGGCATATCCACATTGTATTCATTGCGGGCGGTTTCTGTCACTGCCACCTCTTTCCCGTTTGTCACAGTTGCTTTCAGAATTTTTGTACCCTTTGGGGTTTTAACCACCAAGTGTTTGGAATAAGGAGGATTGAAGACAATCATATATACCTCTTTTCCCTTGTGGGTATAGTATCCCCAGGGTTGTTTGTCCCAACCGGCGTAATCACATCCGTAGATGCACTCGCCATATTGTTGCATCCATTTGCCAATGGCATTAGCCATTTCCTTTTCTTCCCGGCGGAAGTCACCGTCGGCTTGCGGTCCGAAGTTCACAACCATGTTTCCTCCCATTGAAACGGCATGCACTATGCGTTCCAGTACTTCCAAGGGAGTTTTCACATAGCTCAACGACCAATCTTTGTGATATCCCCATTGATTTTCGGGCAAGGTCATACATGCTTCCCAATCCCAGCGGGTTACTTTCAAGTCTTTCACTGGATCGGGTAGGCGGCGCTCATACCCTGACTCATAATCTCCCATCAAGTGTCCGTTACTGTCGAAGTGTCGCTTGCCGTAATCATCGGCACGTAGTCGACTGTTGATAGTTACGCCCGGTAACAGGTCTTTCAACATTTGTTCGGCATGAGCTGTCCACCAGCCATTTTTCTTGATGCTGGCATCCCATGTGCCGTCAAACCAGAAGTCTTTTACGGTAGGATAACGGGTAGCAAGCTCTTTCAGCTGGTTGTCCGTAAATTCAAGGAAACGCGCAAAAGCAACTTCATCATCTTTCGATTTGATGTCATATCGGTAGTCTGGATGACTCCAGTCCATCACCGAGAAGTAGAAATGAACGTCAATACCTTCATCATTGTAGGCCTTTACCAATTCGCCTAAAATATCTTTCTTATAAGGGGTTTGAGCCACTGTATAATTACTGTACTTACTTGGCCACAGACAGAAACCTTCATGATGCTTGGTTGTGATTTTCACGTATTTCACTCCCATCTTTCGAGCCATCTTTGCCCAAACTTTGGCATTGAACTTTTCTGGATTCCATTGGTCCATCAGCCTCAACCACTCATCTGCAGGAACTTTGGCCCACGACTTCAACCACTCGGCTGCTCCATTGTACATTTTTCCGTTCCATTCTCCTCCGGGAATGGCGTAAAGCCCCCAATGTATGAAAGCTCCCAATCTGTTGTCACGGAATTTTTTCATGGCTGCATCTGAACGTTTACCTAAACGATCGGCACCGTATTTTAAAGGAATTTCCTGATCGGCCGGTAATATTTGTTGTTGCTTTTGAGCAAACGAACCGACAGTCAATAAGGAAAACAAAATGGTTACCTGCAAAATCTTTTTCATGTTCTTAAATTTATAAGTTTTTGCAAAGGAAGGCAATTCCTCTTTCCTTGTTTTACTCTATTTGCCATTTGTTTTATCTAAATCGCCTTTGGACAACTTTTTGTGCTTTGCGGCGAAGGATGTAGGTGTTTCACCAAATACTTTCTTAAATGAATTGGTAAAATAGGCTTGACTTTCTATACCTATTTGCATCATCACTTCCCTCATGGTCAGATTTTCCTCAATAATCAATCTGGCAGCTTTGCGTAACCGACAATTCAATACAAATTCTACAACAGACTTTCCGGTCAGGCTCTTAACCTTTGTGTAAAGTTTGCTTCTGCTTATCAACAATTCCTCGGCAATCTGATTGACATCCATTTGAGACTGGTCCATATTAGCCTCGATAAAAGTGATCAGGTGTTTTAGAAATTTACCATCCTGCTCGTTGGAAGAGAGCTCGCTGCTGTCCGCATAATAATTCTTGGCATAATGTTCCTTCAACTGCTGCTGGTTTCTGAATATGTTTTGGATGGACAATTTTAGATAGGTCAAATCGATAGGCTTTTCGAAATAAAGGTCGGCACCCGAATCCACTCCTTCGATCTTGCTTTCAAGACTAGTTTTGGCTGTCAGTAAAATGACCGGAATATGTGATGTATTCATGTCTTTCTTGATGTCATTGCACAAAGATACCCCGTCTTTGTGAGGCATCATGATATCGCTTATAACCAAATCAAAATCTACATCCTCTATCAACTTCAGAGCTTCAACACCATCTCTTGCCTGCATCACCTGAAATTCATCGGATAGGGATTCGGCGATTAATACCCTCAGGTCATCATTATCTTCGGTAATCAATATTTTTTTCTTGTTTGCGGGCATGAATTCGCTTCCCATATCTTTAATATCGACAGGCAGGGCTTCTTTGTCTGTAATTTCCATGATAGTTTCTTGTGTCGTTTCCTTCTGTTTCATGAAATCAGTTTCGTTGAAGATACTGCTGTCAAGCGGTAAGTATACAATCATGTCCGTGCCCTTTTCCCGCTCACTGTGGATGGAGATAGTTCCTTTCTGTAACAATACCAAGCTCTTTACAAGTGCCAGGCCTATTCCCGTACCCAGGTGGGAGTCGGCGTTTACTGTATTTACCTTATAAAAACGTTCGAAAACACTGCTTATGGACTCTCGGGATATGCCTACTTTCGTATCACTGACGATGATAGAAAAGACATCGTTCGTGCTTTCGCCTACGGTGTAGCTGTTCTTATACAAGGATGTAAAAGCTTTCCTGCAGCGTGTTTCTAAAATAATGCTTCCCCTGTCAGGCGTATATTTGAAAGCATTGTTTAACAAGTTCATGACAATTTTTTCCACTATGTTTTTGTCTATATAAACGTCAGTGGGCATGCTTTCGTCGCATAGTATCTGGAAGTCGATATTTCGCTGCCGTGCATAGTCGATGAAGTCATTGGCGATTTCTTTTATGAAACGGTTGATGTCCAGTGGCTGCAATTCCAGTTTCATCATACCGTTTTCTACTGTTCTAAAATCCATCAGTTCGTTTACCAAATTCAGTAAACGTTGCACGTTGCCGTTCAATATACGATAATAATATTCTTTCAATCCTTCACGTCTCAGTTTGTCCAGTGCAGCAAGGATAAGAGATAGTGGAGTTCGGAAGTCATGTGATATGTTGGTAAAGAATCGTAGCTGTGCCTGATGTATTTGCTCCTTTTGGTCTTTTTCTATATTTTCTTGGTAGAGCAGCATCTCCAGTTTTTTCTTCTCGGCATAGTGATGATACATCAGGTAAGTGATTCCTATTACCGTCAGCACATAAAGGAAGTATGCTGGCAGACTAACCCACGGGGCCACCTTTCTTATCACTTTTATCACCGCGGGCTTGTCACTCCAGATACCGTCATTGTTGGCAGCGTAGACTTCAAAGTAATACGTACCGGCAGGTACTTTCGAGTACATGACTGTGCGCTGTTGTGCATTTGTAGTGATCCAAGAATCACTATATCCTTTCAGCCGGTATTTGAAGCGGTTTTTTTCAGGGATATGATAATTGTCGGAAGAAAATTGAAAACCGAAGTTTACCTGGTCATAATCAAGGATAATACAATTAAGTGTATCGTTGAGTGTATAGTTGGGATGAACCGCTTGGTGGTCAATAAAGAAATCTGATATAATGGCTTTGGGCTTGTAACTGTTGTACGAGATGTTTTTCGGATTGATGACGGTAAAGCCATTTGTTCCTCCGAAATACAATAATCCGTCTCTTCCCTTCATGGTTGCCAGTGGGTAGTAAACTTGTCCCTGCGTATTTTCCCTTTTGTCGAATCTCATCAGCTGGTTGTCGGCTATGTTATAGCAAAACAGACCGTTGTCAGTTCCCATCCACACATTCCCGTTGTCATAGCAAATGCTGTAGATGGAGTAGATGTCCTGCTGCAATACATTTTTCAGCGAGATGAAGTGTGAGGTGTTGGTGTCGAACTTAATAAGCCCATTGCCGATGGTGCCGATCCAGATATTGCCGGAATCGTCCAGGCAGAAAGTAAACAGTCCCAGGTATGTGGAATCATTGGGAATGATCTTTTCCACGGCACGTGTGTGCGTGTCCATCTGATAGAGGGCTTCATTGCTGATAGCCCATAGTGTCTTCTCTCCTTGCCTCAGGATGTCGAACAAGTAGGCGTAATCGTGTATGCTATCGAGGCTGAAATGGGTGAACGACTTGCTGTGGAAAGAAAAATAGGATATTTCAGGCTTGTGATACTGATACGATATCCACATACCCGAGTCTCCTTCAAGAACAGTCTTTCGGATATCATCTACCAGCAAGGAACAGGAATCCTTTTTGGAATGTTTGTAATTGATTGCCTTATTCTGTCTGGAATCATAAAGATCCAGCCCGCCCCTGAATGTCGAAATCCATAGATTGCGTCCGGCGTCAATCACCAGCGATTTTACATTCTTGGATGTAACGTTGTTCGGGAGTGTAAAGCCACTTATTTCTCCGTTGACTTTATCCATCCGGTTAATGCCTCCACCTTCCGTACCTATCCAGATATAGTCCTGCTCCTCGGCGAACGCGCTTACCGGAGCATAATTCAGACCGCTGTTCTGGGTGTGATAAGTTCTGAACGCATGGTTTTCATTTACGTTTACATAAGATAAAGTGCCCGAATAGGTGCCTATCCAAACATTGTCCTGCCTGTCTTCATAGATTTCCCAAATGGAATTGTTCGGTAGACTGAAGGGGTCTGTTCCGGAATGTTTATAAAGTGATAGTTCTCTGCTTGACGGATTGAGTATGTACAATCCGTTTATGGTTCCTAACCAAATATTCCCTTTCTTGTCCACATGAAATGCTCGCAATGAGCTGTCGTCATATTCAGGGAGAGGTTTATAATGGTCTTCAATCTTGAAAGATGACAAGTCAATCTTATATAATCCATCTTTATCAATAAATACCCATAACTTTCCCATATGCGTCTGGGCAAAGCGAATATAACCACTGCCCGTATTGGGGAGCGTGAAACAGAGAACAAACCTACTCTCCGCATAATTGTAACGGTAAATTTCCCGATAAATGAATGTATATAGGTCCTGGTTGTGGAGGCAGAAAACTGGATTACTATAAACAGGAATTTTCTCGTCATAGTAAGGCGTATTGACTTCTCCTGTATTGGAATCCAATATGCTCCATTTGTTTTTAGATCTGATCCAGACATTGTCGGCTTTGTCGACCTTCACTTGAGAAACCGCATCATATATTTTCTCAAACCTATCCGAGATGCGCTTATAACGGTATAGTCCGTTGTTTGTATTTACATATAGATGACCGGAGGCGTCGGATGCTATATTGTTGAATATCCATCTTTTTGTTGGGGCAATCGAGGCAAAATAAGGATAGTACTTTTTATAGTGATAGCCGTCAAAACGGTAGAGCTCGTAGTCCATCATTACCCAGATAAAACCTTCTATGTCTTGCTCTATCGCCTTTATTCCATCATAGTAGAACCCTCCATCGGGCGACATGGTTCTGAACTTATACTTTTCAGTGGCAAAGGAAGCTGATGCTTGATAAATGAAGACCAGAAAGAGTAATAGGTATTTGCTTTTCATACATAAACTATCGGATTAAAGATTATTCGGCGGATTCTGAAAAAATATAATGGCAAGTTATCAAGAAAACCTTGAATGTGCAAGAAAGAAAACGGAAATATTTTATAAGAAATTATTATCGTTGAAGAAAGAGGGAAATCTCATAATAAGATTTCCCTCGACACTTTAACAAAAGTAATTATCTGTTGTAAATGAATACCTGTAAGTCTCCCACGGAAACGTTTCCGGTTTCTGAGTAATCCCAGTCTGTATAGCCGCTTCTCAGATGCCCTTTGATAAAGGTTATTCTAATGTATTGGGCTTCCGTAGGTTCAACTTGGAACAACTGGTAATCATCCACCTTCAAGGCTTCTGTTACATATTCGCCTAGATCTGTCCATGCGTCACTTTCCACCTTTTTGGCTTCTAATTTGAAAGTGTGACATTGCAGATGAGAATAATTCAGATTACGGTGCCTGTAACCTAATTGACCGAATTTGATGATTTGCCCCAGATTGAGATCCAAGTAGCACACCGGATCATAAATGGGACGAGTGATGATCTCGGGTGCCCAGAATGTTGAATTCTTATCATCGAACAGGTTTTTCATGTCGCCTTCCTTGGTTCCCAGATTGGATGAGTAATTCCAGTTGTCCGAGAAGGGGAAGCCTACATACATAGGAGCTTCTGCGGCAACCTTTACTCTGCAAGTAGCCGTTTGTTTCCCTCTGTCGTTGGCGGTTATATAAATATCGGTGGTTTGTCCCACTTCTCCTATTACGGTTATCAAACCGTCTTGGTCTACTGTAGCCACAGTTTCATCTGCAGAAGAATAAGTGACGCTCTTGTCGGTAGCATTGTTTGGATTAATGGTTACATACTGGGCCAAATTGAAGGTCTTTCCATTTTCCACTTCCACACTCTGTCCAGCAGACTGAATCGTGATACTCGAAACAAGTACTATCTTACTGATTACTCTGATCGGGTATCTGACAAATGTGCCCGAACCGTCGTCAACTCTTACAATAATGGTATCCGTACCCAACGGAAATGGAATGTTTCCTTCGGCAGGTGTGGTCAGTTTAGGGGTAATCAAGCCGTCCGCGCTTAAGTCGATGGCCCCCGAAGGCTCTCCGGCAAAGTGGTAGCTGACGGCATTTTCTCTCGCACTTTCGGGCATGATGAACGGTTTCAGTTGCACGGGCTGTCCTTCCGTCACGTCGACCCCGAAAACATCGCTTTCAAGGTTTGTTGCATTTTCAACGGTAATGGTCACCGCTTTACCAAAGTCATCGTCGTCGCATCCCGTAAACAGTGCCCCGAACGAAAGCATTCCTGCTAAGAAATATATATTTTTTTTCATGATCTTACGCTATATTTATCGGTTATCTATTAATGTCTTTCCAACCTGGATTCTGCGTCAGCAGCGGATTCATAAGCATCTCGTTTAAAGGGATCGGATAATAGTAACGTTTGTCATCCCAAGGTCGCACGCCTTTGATAACAGTGGTTGATGTAGGATAAGGAATGATGAAACCGTCATCGTCTACAATCACCTTATTACCTACCTCTCCTATAGGAACTGTTACTTTGTAGGGATAATCCTTATATACTTCATCGTTGCGGTTTTTGCTGTACAATTCTATTTTCTCCTGCGTCATCTTCATTCCTCTTACAGGGACCGTGAACAGCTTACCGGCTTTCCATCTCATCAAATCTTCGTAGCGCATGCCTTCCATCATTGTTTCCACACGGCGTTCACGTCTGATTTCGCGAATTATCGGAGTAACGGAATAATCCAGATACTTTGCATAGATGGCGTCCAGACGTGGGTCAGCAGGTATGTTGGTTAGAGTCAGCTTGGCATTGGGGTATTTGGCAAAATCAAATCCGGCTCTTTCTCTTAAGGCATTGACGGTGATCTCCAAATCGTCGTTGGTAATTTCACCTAATTCCGCTCTGGCTTCGGCGTAAATCAGTAACAACTCTCCATAGCGGAACATGTGGGCTGTTTGCACACCTTTTGGGTTAGCTTCCCATTCAGCGTAATCGGGCATCCAGTGTTTGATGAATCGATAGCCGGTTACCGTTGAATTGTACTTCTTCATTGGAGAACCGCCACCTGTATCATACGTAATCATTGGATAGATGATACCGGATTCTTCCAAAGAATATGTATTATCGTCCGCATCAAAGATGGACGCATATTCACCCGGTCTGCAAACAGTTTGCGTCAAGCGGGGATCACGGTTGTCCAACTCCTCCCACATTCCGTCATATCCTTTGAACAGCGGGTTTACCTCGTAGCTGCCTTCCACACCTCCTATATAGATGGGACGTCCGTCTTCGCACAGATAGTCTTCGAGCATAGTTACGGGAGCACCCATGCAATAGCGTGTGTGGTTGTTCATTCCCCAATAACGCGGATTGTCATGTCCCAGTTTAACACCGTCGTATACACGTGACAGGATGGTTTCGTTGTTACCCTCAGTTTCGGGAGAACCTTTTTGTACGAACAGTTGCCAATAAGAATCTTTTGCTGTAGGATGTTTGAAAAGGGAGTATCTGTTCTTCTCGATAATCGTCCAGGCAGCGTCACGACTCATACCCAATAATTCGTTGGCTGTAGATTGCAGATTCAATTCTGTATGATATTTCCGGAAGGTTCCTTCGAACAAACAGAAGCGGGCTTTTAAGAATAATGCCATATCTTTGTTGATATATCCACAGGAATTGTCGTTATCCTCCAAATTTTCAATGGCAAAGTCAAAACACTTCAGGATATTGGTAACCAATTCCGTGCGTGGCATGCGGGAGCCGTAGAGTTCCGGTGAACTTGTATCCAGTTCCTTATCCAACCAAGGCACTTCACCCAGAGCCACCAGTTTGATGTAATAGTCCCATGCCTTGAAGAAATAGGCCTGAGCTGCATATTTCTTCAATGTTTCCGGATCCCCTACTTCCGCATAATGATTCAGGAAGTAGTTCACCTTGCGAAGTTTTTCCCACTGCCAGGGCGCATCAAAATTCTTTGATGCTGTGTTCGGAGTGTCATAAGTACCGCCTAATTTAGCATCGATATTACCCGCATATACAGTATTGTCGCTGAATGCATCTCCAAAAATAATCTGGCTGCCTGCCTTTACCGCCAAGAAACCTTTATCGTGCGAGGTATTGTTGGTTCCACTCACTCCATGTCCGTATACATAATATCTGTAAATTCCGTCCAAGTACAGCTGTAAGTCGGCTTCTTTTGTAAAGAATGTACCGTCAGCCATGTCATCTATCGGATCTCGTTGCATGAAGTCGTCATTACAAGACGACAAAGATGCCACCAAGGTCACAAGTAAAGCTATAATTGAATATTTCTTCATAATCTCTATTGATTTAAAACGTTAAAAACCTACTTGAATACCTACGCTGAATGTTCGTTTCGGAGGATACGCATCGGAGAGATAGTCAGCATCATAATACTTGGGCATATCCGAAATAGTAAACAGATTATAGGCGGCTAAATTCAATCTCAATTTCTCCAAACCGATTTTGTTGATTAAAGTTCTCGGGAATGTATATCCCAGAATCACTTGTTTCAATTTGATATAGGAAGCATCAAGCAAATAACCTGTTTGGGGGTAACTACCTGTACCGGAACCATACATCGGGAATTTGGCATCTGTTCTTTCGGGAGTCCAGGAGTTGTTGTATACTTCCCATGAACCGGCTCCGTTGCCCCAATAACTGGAAGTAGACGACAACCAATAGTCTCGTTTGCCCACACCTTGGAACATCAGATCGAGATCGAATCCTTTGTACTGGAAGTTGGCGGTGATGTTGTAGCGATAGCGTGGTGCATTGTTGCCAATCACTTTTCTGTCACCCGGATCGTCTACGGTATTCAAGCCGGTAGTGATGACGCCGTCGTGATCCAAATCTTGATACCAAATGTAGCCCGGATAAGCCTGTCCGCCTTTGAAATAGGGGCCATGATACAGTGGTTTCCCATTTGCGCCTACACCGTCGAAGTCACCTTCCTGAAGGATACCTCCGGTTACGTATCCCCAGATATCTCCTACGGTATATCCCTTATACAATACACCGTCACCAATCTTATTCGTAGGGTTGGAAGGGTAGCTCACCACTTTGGCCTTATCATCTGAGAGTGCTACGCCTACGCTATAACGGAATCCGTTAGCCAGTTTGTCAGACCATTTTGCCTGGAGTTCAAATCCGGTGGTTTTCAAGATACCTGCATTCTCGAAGGGCAAGTCATCGTCACCGATCAATGCCGGGTAATCCTTTCCACCCGGTATCAGGATGTCGGTCACTTTTCTCTCGAATATGTCGGCGGTGAATGTCAATCGGCTCTGCAAGAAAGTAAAGTCGAAGCCAAGGTTCTTGGTAGTCGATTTTTCCCAAGTCAAATTAGGATTGATTAATGAAGGAGTATTGATACCAGTAGGGTAACGTGTTCCATCAAACAAGAAATATCCCTCTGAAGTACTGAAAACGGATTGATATGGGTATTCCGAATCGGGCTGGCTGCCCAAACGTCCCCATGAGGCCCTGATCTTGAAGTTGTCCAGCCAGTCCTTCGACCATTCCATGAACTTCTCTTCTGATACTCTCCATCCCAATGATACGGTGGGGAAGAACTGGAAGCGGGAATCTTTCGGGAACTTGGAACTACCGTCATAACGGGCATCCAGTTCTATCAAATATCTGCTCATGTAGTTGTACATGATACGACCGAACAATGCGCGTGAAGCAATTTCATGATGAGAATTGGCAGAGGTGTTTGCCGTAACATCTTGCACCAGCTCGGGATTCAGGATGTACGGATCGAGCATGTTTTTCAGGTAAAGAGTAGAACCGGCATAAGATTCTTCTTCCTGGTTAAGGCCTAATAACACGGAAACATTGTGCTTTTCCTTGAAAGTTTGGTTATAATCCGCATACACGTTGATAGCATATCTATCCGTGGTAGAACGTGTGACTTCACCCGTATTTTCGGTTGCCCAGCGAGTTTCGAGAGCGGTCCATGAATTGTTTACACGTGCCTGTTTCGGATGAGTCTTTTCTTTTTGGTAAGTAGTGGGAGCCACAGATAGATCCGCCTTGATTTTCAATATCTTGGGGATGATTGTGAACTCGGGACTGATGGAAAGAATTGTTTTTCGTCTGGAACTGATATTACGTCCGCCCGCATACAAATAGCTTACGGGATTTTCTGTCGGGTGATTCGGTAGAAAGTCGTCTGGTCCTGTCAATACAGGTTGATAAATAAAGTTCTCCGGATAGTAGGATTTGGCATAACTCCAAAGGTTCATACCATCTGTTTGTTGCGTAGGACCTTCATAATCGAACACATTGTATGAGGCTTTGGCAGCTACATTGAACCACTTCGTAACTTTGGCGTTAATGCTGAGCATGGCATTGTATCTTTTTAATCTGTCGGTTTTAATTTCATACATACCTTTTTGGTCTTGCATACCCAGAGAGATATAATAACTGATTCTGTCACCACCACCACTGATAGAGAGGTTATGCTTTTGAGTCGGAGTCCAGCTTTTCACTAACTCTTTGTAAGGATTCGTGTTGCCTACCCATTGTATGGCATCCCCCTCCATAAAATAAGGCTTGTTGTTCACAGGATCTTTCATGTAGGCCATCATGTGATCCAACATGTCTCTGTCGTGTTGGGAATACTCAGCGATAGTACCAGTCCAAACTTCTTTGTCCCTTAACGCTTTATAAATATAGTATGAATCCAAAATGTCAGGCAATTCATAAGGCTGATCGAAAGCTAAATTGTAAGAGTAGTCGATTTTCGCTTTCTGATTGTAATTACCTCCTTTGGTAGTTACCAGTATCACGCCGAAGGTGGCTCTTGTTCCATAAATAGCGGCGGCGGAAGCATCTTTCAGGAACGACATGTTGTCTATGTCATTCGGATTCAACTGATTCAAGTCTTCAGCAGTGATTTCCACACCATCCAACAGGATCAGCGGAGAGCCGGATTTCACATCGAACTTGTTCTTGTCATCATTAGATGTGCCTCTCTGGCGAAAAGTAGTGGCACCACGGATATTCAATGAAGGAACTTTGTTTGGGTCGCCACCTTCGATACTGATGTTTAAGCCCGGAACCATGCCTTGCAAGGCTTGTCCGATATTGGCAACCGGCCTGTTTTCCAATGCTTCTGCTCCAACGGAAGCTACAGAAGCTGTCAGATTCCCTTTTTTCTGTGATTGGAAACCGATGACTACTACTTCGTCTATCATCTTGGAGTCTTCGGATAGAGTGACATTTATACTCTTCTGATTACCAACGGTCACTTCTTTAGTAGTATATCCTACGAAAGAGAATGTCAGTACGCTCTTGTTTCCAGGCACGGATACGCTATACTTGCCGTCAATGTCTGTGATGGTACCGGTCCCCGTTCCTTTTACCATTACTGTCACTCCAATCATAGGTTCACCGTTGGTGTCTTTTACAACACCGGTAATTTGCAGTTGCTGGTCAATGCCCATTGCGATGCTCTGGACGGCATATACCCTTTGCGACAATCCTGCAGACAAAAAGAAAAAGCATAGGAAAAACATCAAGCATTGATGTTTGTTCCAATCTCTCATTAATGTTTTTACATCTTTCATAATGTTTAAATTAAAATTAACGTCGCAAATCTATGCGTATTAAAATAATACGTTTTACTGATTTAATTTTTTTTTTTACTCAAATTCAAACCTTAGAATAATGTGCTGTTAATTAATGAATTATGTGGGGTGACTTGTCTCCGGACTGGACGTTTTGTATGTATAGTGGGAGAGTGAAAGGCAGATAAAGAGCGTCTATACACCCTCTTGCCGTAGTGCTCATATCAAATTGCTGTATACAAATCTGTGTTGCGGTCTTAAGTGTCTAAATGCCATTTTTGGCCCTTTTATTTTTGTACACTTCTTTTGGGTAATATTATATATGTCAGTGTATTAAAGAAAAGAAGTGTACAAAAATGAAATGATCAATATTACTTTATTTTATTCATTTCAGATACAAGAAGAATGTAAATACATCTTTTCTATATAATAATGGAATGCTTTCTCCTGTTTGTTTCACTTTGCTACGTATTTGCAACTTGAGCTCAAGCTAATGAACTTCACTTTGCGAAGACACGACTGTAATATTAGTACACAATTTAATCTTCTATAAAGAGATGCTATGTCGCTGTTTTCCTGACGGTTACAAATTGTTGGTTTTTTGTTGACAAGAAGTTAGGAGTTTGTCGACAAGAAGTTAACTTCCTGTTGACAAACTCCTAACTTCTTGTTGACGGGGAATGACTTGATTTTCTGTTCCTTTACACAAGGAAGGCGGTGAAGGGAGAATTATCATGGAGAAGCGGTATACTAATGAATAAAAAACTGCCCCTTCGGAAATTTCTTCCAAGGGGCAGTCCTTTTTCACTTCGTTTTCTTTTCAGTCTTATAAAGCCTTTCGGTTACTGATAACTCGCATGGCGGCAGTGTACTGCTGACAAGGCACAGACACGTGAATGCCATTACCTTTGTCCTCTGTTGAAGCGGTGATGTAAGCTGACTTCAGCAATTGCTTCACACTTTCCACTTCCCAGGGGCTACCTGCGAAAACGTTAATCTGAGAAATCTTTCTACTTGTAATCATGTGCTTTAAACTTTTTAGTTGTACTTTCCGGTCGCAAATGTAAGTGGTTTGCGGGAAACCGAATAGCTCAAATCGATCAAAAAGTAACATAAAAGGTGCAAACGATTTAGAAGTAGCTTATTCCTCATATTTTTTTCTTATTTCGTATCGTTCTTCCGGATTTCCACACGACGGATCTTTCCACTGATGGTTTTCGGCAGTTCGTCTACAAATTCAATCACACGCGGATATTTGTAAGGGGCTGTCACTTTCTTTACATGATTTTGCAATTCCTTGATAAGTGCTTCTCCCTCTTTCCCTTTATATTCTTTAGCCAGTACGATGGTAGCTTTCACTACCTGACCGCGGATTTCATCAGGTACGCCTGTGATGGCACATTCTATTACAGCTGGGTGTGTCATCAGAGCACTTTCCACTTCGAAGGGGCCGATACGGTAACCGGAACTCTTGATCACATCGTCGGCACGGCCTACAAACCAGAGATAGCCGTCCTCATCTTTCCAGGCAACGTCTCCCGTATAGTAGATATTATTGTTCCAGGCTTCGTGTGTACGTTCCGGATCGCGGTAATACTCTTTGAACAATCCCAGTGGCTTACCCTTGTCTGTACGGATTACGATTTGTCCCTGTTCACCGGCTTCTACGGAACGGCCGTCATTGTCTATCAGGTCTACATCGTATTGTGGATTAGGCAATCCCATACTTCCCGGTTTCGGTTCCATCCAAGGCATGGTAGCAATGGTCAGCGTGGTTTCTGTCTGTCCGAATCCTTCCATCAGTTTGATGCCTGTCAGTTTCTTGAAGGTCTCAAATACGGCTGGGTTCAGAGCTTCGCCGGCGATGGTACAATATTGCAGTGATGAGAGATCGTACTTTGTCAGATCTTCGTGAATGAGGAAACGGAAGATGGTGGGAGGTGCACAGAGAGAAGTTACGTGATAATCCTGTATCTTCTCCAGGATGGCGGCAGGGGTAAATTTCTCGTGGTCATACACAAATATATTTGCTCCGGCAATCCATTGTCCGTAAAGTTTGCCCCATACAGCTTTCCCCCAACCGGTATCGGCGATGGTGAGATGCAGGCTGTTTTCCGTCAGGTTATGCCAGAAACTACCGGTAACGATATGCCCCAACGGATATGTAAAGTCATGGGCGACCATTTTCGGTTCACCGGTGGTTCCGCTGGTGAAGTACATCAGTGAGATATCTTCGTTCGTATTCGGATGTTCCGGCTTCACGAAAGGTGCGGCATTTTCGATCCCTTTGTGGAAATCATCGAATCCTTCGGCTACTTGGGGACCTACACTGACGAGTTTCTTCACGCTGGGGGAATCCGGCATGGCAGCTACAATATGATCCGTGATAACCGATTCTCCTGCACAAACAATCATCTTGATGTCCGCAGCATTACAGCGGTACACGATATCTTTCTTTGTCAGCAAGTGAGTGGCGGGAATGACGACGGCACCGAGTTTATGTAAAGCTATGGTACTGTACCAGAATTCAAAGCGGCGTTTCAATATCAACATTACCATGTCACCATGGCCGATGCCGAGGCTTTGGAAATACGAGGCGGTCATGTCCGTATAACGTTTCATGTCGGCAAACGTAAATTGCCGGTGTTCACCCTTATCATTAGTCCATAACAATGCAGGTTTGTCAGGTTGTTCGGCAGCCCAGGCGTCTACTACATCGTATCCGAAGTTGAAGTTTTCCGGTACGTTTATTTTAAAGTTTTTGATAAAGTCCTCTTGTGTAGTGAAAGAGGTTTGTGATAAAAATCTTTCTACCATAATTATAGGAATTAAGAATGAGAGATTCCCTTCATTCTCCATTTAGTTGTTACATGATAATTGCCAGGAATCGTACCGTTTTTCCATCCAGTGCTTTCATGCCATGCGGCAATTTTGAATTGAAGTACAGGCTGTCTCCTTCGTTTAGTATAAGCTCTTTGCCATCGATGTTGACCATCATGCGCCCTTCGAGCACAAGACTGAATTCTTGTCCGGCGTGGCTGTTGTAATGTATCGGTTCATCGTCCGGTTTAGGTTCAACGGTTACAATGAACGGGTCTACGCTACGGTTCATGAAACCAGAAGCGAGGGCTTGATATTTGTAGGCCTTGGTACGTTCGATGCTGACACCTTTTCCGGCACGAGTCAGGAAGTAGCTGCTCATTTTAGGTTCTTCACCAAACATCAGTGCGTCCAATGAAACTCCGTATCTGCGTGCAATCTTTTGCAACATACTTACGGAGATATCAAAATCTCCCGTTTCGGCAAGACGGTAGTCGTAAGGAGAGATGTCACATTCACGGGCAATGTCTTCAGCGGTCAGCTCCAGTACATCACGAAGCCCGCGAAGGCGTTCTGCTATTTGCTTAATTTGTTCGTCCATGTGGTTGTTTATTTAATGAATTAATTGTTAGTCTTATTGCTTACTTGCTTTGATAGCATTGATGATGGCGGATGTATAACCGTCATGTTCCAGTTCATTGATACCTTTGATGGTAATACCGCCGGGGGTACATACTTTATCGATTTCTACGCTGGGATGCGTATCATTATTCAGTATCAGTTCGGCTGCTCCCTTTACCGATTGAGCCACCATTCTCATTGCATCTTTGGGATAAACCCCCATTTCTATACCGGCTTGCATGGCAGCCTGGATGTATTTCAACACATAAGCGATTCCGCAGGAAGCCATGGAAGTGCAGGCTGCGAATTTTTCTTCGGGGATCAGCATGGCAAGTCCCATCTGATTGAAAATATCCAGCATCAGTTGTTCTTGTTCTTTGGTCGCATTACGACTGGCAATCAGTGTCATACTTTCCATCTCGCTGATGGCGGTGTTAGGAATAATGCGGAACATGGTCATTTCCGGTTCGGGTACGTAGTGAGCCAGCTCTTCAAAGTTGATGCCTGCAGCAACAGAAATGATAATTTGTTTACTCTTCAGTTTCAGCTCGCGCAGCACACCTTTGATAAGCCACGGTTTCACAGCGAGTATGATGAATTCGGCGCCGATGATGGCTTCCTGATTGTCATGGGTGATTTGTAAAGCAGGAAACTCTGCTTGTAGTTCATCCAACTTTCCTTGTGAGGGATTAGAAACTATGATATCCGAGGCGGGGATAATACTTCCCTTTGCCAATCCACGGGCTATAGAGCCGCCCATGTTTCCTGCTCCGATAATTGCTGTTCTCATATCATTCTGTTATTAAAAGGGTTGTCGATGGGCAAAGGTAGATATTTTTTCTACCTTTCTAACCTAATTGATGTAAAAAAAGTGCTTGTGTATTTAAAACAACAGGCAGCCTTAAGAAACGCTGAAACGCTTGAAGGCTGCCTGTTTATTGCTGATTATGTTATCAAATATACTTTAAAGTACTTTTCTGAAACGTTCGAGGAAGAGATTGGCTTCTTCCATGCTGAGGCAGAGGGGTGGAAGCAGGCGGAGTACATTTGTACCGCTGACACCGGTAAATACATGTTGTTCTTTCAACAGTTTCAGACGAAGTTCCTTTATCGGTTCTTCAAATTCAAGACCGATCATCAGACCACGTCCGCGAACTTCTTTGATCTGCGGGAACTTTTTCAACTCCGTCATCAGATACTCACCTACCTTGGCTGCATTTTCAACCAGATTCTCCTGACCTATTACGTCCAAGACAGCAAGCGCTGCGCTGCATGCCAGGTGATTACCGCCGAAAGTAGTACCCAACTGTCCGTAAACCGGAGTGAACATCGGACTGATAAGTACACCGGCCATTGGGAAACCGTTACCGATGCCTTTGGCTACCGTGATAATATCTGCTTTGATACCGTTATATTGATGAGCGAAGAACTTACCGCTGCGGCCATAACCGCTTTGAATTTCGTCCAGAACCAATATCGTATTATGAGCTGTACAAGCTTCACGCAAAGCCTGCATGAATTCATCTGTCGGCAATTGAATACCACCCACACCTTGAATACCTTCGATAATTACTGCGCAAACATCACCTTTTGCCAGTTCGTTTTTCATAGCTTCAATATCGTTCAGCGGAAGGTAAGTGACATGTCCGCAGTCATTAATAGGAGCTATGATTTTGGGATTATTAGTCACTTCCACGGCAAGTGAAGTACGTCCGTGGAATGCCTTGTTGAAGGAAACCACACGTGTACGTCCGTTGTAGAACGAAGCGAGTTTCAAAGCATTTTCGTTGGCTTCTGCACCGCTGTTAATCAGGAATAAGGAGTAGTCATCATAACCACAAACTTTTCCCAGACGTTCAGCAACCTGTTCCTGTAGCTTGTTAATCACAGAGTTGGAATAAAATCCCAACGTGGCAACCTGGTTGCTGATCATCTCCACGTAATGCGGATGTGCATGACCGATGGAGATAACAGCATGTCCGCCGTAGAGATCGAGGTACTCAGTACCGTTCTCGTCCCACACGTGGCAGCCTTTTCCCTTGACAATGTTGATGTCAAAAAGGGGATATACGTCGAATAAGTTCATTTCTTTAATTCTAAATTACAAAATACAAATTACTTAGAAGGCGCTGGGTTTCAATCGCAAGCCGACGGTTTCTTCTAAATTGAACATCAGATTCATGTTGTGCACCGCCTGACCACTGGCACCTTTCAGCAGGTTGTCGATGCAGGAGATGATAAGCAGCTTATCACCATGCTTTTCCAAATGCAGAAGACATTTGTTGGTGTTCACTACTTGTTTCAGGTCGATGTTCTTTTCTACGATATGCACGAAAGAGTCTTTGGCGTAATATTCTTCGTACATACGGACTATTTCATCCAGTGCAACTTTAGTTTTTACTACGATGGTAGCAAAAATACCACGTGCGAAATCACCGCGGTAAGGGATAAAGTCAATATCCGCATCAAAACTGTTCTGCAATTGCTTCAGAGATTGCTTGATTTCGGGTACATGCTGGTGCTCGAATGCCTTGTAAACACTCATGTTGTTGTTGCGCCAACTGAAGTGACTGGTTGATCCCGGTTTTACACCAGCCCCGGTGGAACCGGTAATGGCATTCACCATGATGTCATTGTTCAGCATCAGATGTTTGGCAAGGGGGAGCAATCCCAATTGGATACAAGTGGCAAAGCAACCCGGATTAGCCACATGCTTTGCTTTGCAGGTAGCGCGACGGTTCAATTCCGGCAAACCGTAAATAAAGTCATGTTCCGGAGAAGCGATGCGGTAGTCCATAGAAAGGTCGATAATCTTCAACTCCTCGGGAAGGTTGTGACTCTCCATGAACTTCTTCGTGTCGCCATGGGCGGTACAGAAGAATAACACGTCAATTTTGTCCAAAGGTAACTCGTCGGTGAAGACAAGGTCCGTTTCGCCGTACAATCCTTCATGTACGTCGGTAATTTTGTTTCCGGCGTTACTTGAGCTGTTGATGAATACGATTTCCGCTTCCGGATGATTGATCAGCAAACGAATTAATTCACCTGCCGTATATCCGGCTCCGCCGATGATTCCTACTTTAATCATGTTAGTTTATACAATTATTCTTTTATCTGTTATACAAGTTCTTTTCCTCGGGAACAATAAGCCACATTATAAGGTACACGGGGATACCGGCAAATACGGTAAAAAACGTCAATAACGCATAGCCGATACGTACGAGTGAAGGGTCAAGTCCGAAATAAGCGGCCAATCCTCCGCAGACGCCGGCAAGCATTCTGTCGCTGCGTGAGCGAGTTAGTTTTTTGTTATTATTATCCATATCTGTTCGTATAATTGTTCTATCCCCTAACCGTTCTCTATGAGAGATGGGTTAGGGGATAGGCTTTTTAGATTTCTTCGTCTTTATGATTGTTATAATATACTCTCAGTGGAGTAGAAGTAACCTTGATGAAACCTTTCGCATCTTCTGCTGTCCAGCCTTTTTGCATTTCGCCATATTCGCCGAACTTCGTTTTCACAAGGTCGTCTTCTGATTCTACACCTACCGTAGAGAAAGATAATGGGCGAAGTTCCAGAATAGCCGTACCGTTTACGTTACGCTGGCTTTCCTGTAGCATGGCTTCGATGTCGCGCATCACCGGTTCCAGATATTGGCTTTCGTGCAGGAACATACCGTACCAATTGGCAACCTGGTCTTTCCAGTATTGCTGCCATTTACTCAGTGTATATTTTTCCAGGAATTTATGTGCACCGATAATCAGCATCGGAGCAGCAGCTTCGAAACCTACGCGGCCTTTGATACCGATAATTGTATCACCCACATGCATATCACGACCAATACCGTAAGCGGCACCGATTTCTTCTACTTTCTGAATGGCTTTGATGGGATCATCAAATTTCTCATCGTTCACAGCTTTCAACTCACCTTTTTCGAAAGTAAGACGGAGTTGTTCGCTGCCTTCCTTTACACAGTGTTTCAGATAAGCGCTTTCGGGTAATCCTTGTGCGGAATCCAGAATCTCACCACCGCAGATAGAGGTACCCCACAAACCTACATTGTAAGAGTATTTCAGTTTGGTGAAGTCTGCTGAGAAACCATGTTTGTTCAGATAATCGATTTCTTCCTGGCGGCTCAATGCCATATCACGAGTCAGTGTGATGATTTCCACGCCCGGAGCCAATACAAGGAATGTCATGTCAAAACGAATCTGGTCGTTGCCTGCACCGGTAGAACCGTGAGCGATAGCATCTGCACCGATCTCGTTGGCATAGCGTGCGATGGCAAGTGCCTGGAAGATACGTTCGGAACTTACGGAAATAGGATAGGTACCATTACGCAGCACGTTGCCAAATACCATGTATTTCAAGCTCTTTTCGTAATATTCCTGCGTCACGTCGATAGTGACATATTCTTTTGCGCCCAGTTTATAAGCGTTTTCTTCGTTTGTTTTCAGTTGTTCGGGGCTGAAACCACCGGTGTTTGCACAAGCTGCATACACTTCATACCCTTTTTCCTTGGCAAGGTACATTACCGTAAATGAAGTATCAAGACCGCCGCTGAATGCGACTACTACTTTTTTCTTTTCTTCCATATCCTTTGTTTTTTAAATTTTATCATCTTCATGCAGAGCCGGGTCGTAGAGCATTGCTGTGCAGATGCAGAATTTGCGGTTCTTGGCTACTAATATATCATGGTTGATGCAGCCTTCGCAGCCTTTCCAGAAGGATTCGTCATCAGTCAGTTCATTGAAAGTGACGGGAACGTATCCCAATTCCGTATTCATTTTCATGACGGCGGCTCCGCTGGTGAGACTGAATACTTTGGCGTTGGGCCATCGCAAGCGTGCCAGGCGGAAAGATGCCATTTTGATACGCTTAGCCAATCCAATACCGCGAAAGTCGGGATGCACAATCAAACCGGAAGTCGCAACATATTGTTTGTTTCCCCAACTCTCGATGTAGCTGAAGCCTGCAAACACGTCTCCGCATAAGGCGATGATGGCTTTTCCTTCTTTCATTTTTGTCGCCACATATTCGTGTGTGCGTTCTGCGATGCCCGTTCCACGTACTTTGGCCGCTTCTCTGATGGTATCCAAAATCTTATCCACATAAACTTCGTGAGAGGCGTCAGCCACCATCACGTCCACTTTTTTGGTATCCATTTCTTATTGATTCGTTCTTTATTTATTTAATGTTCGGAATGATTTGCGACAGAAATTCGCGTACTTCGCCATGTGAAGCGGCTTCATGCACTACCAACATGATGGTGTCGTCTCCGGCAATAGTGCCCAGAATGGCGGGACATTCGCGGTTGTCGATGTCGTAGGCCATACTGCTGGCATATCCCGGTCGTGTACGGATAACGGCAATGTTACCGGAGAATTGCAGGGACACGAATCCGCTGGTCATCAGCATCTCGCTGGCACTCTGGTCATTGGAACGTTTGTACATGATGTTGTTGGGTAATACATATACGTATTTCCCGTTCATGTTTGCCGCCTTGGCAACTTTCAGTTGTTTCAAGTCGCGGGAGAGAGTGGCTTGTGTCAGTTCAAAGCCTTCTTTGCTCAGAGCTTGCAGCAGTTCTTCCTGAGAACTGACGTCCTTGCTTGAGATAATCATCTTGATAGCGTCTAACCGATTGGCTTTTTTCTTCATTGTTCTGTATAATTATTCTAAGAATGGCGCAAAAGTAGCGATAATTTTGGAAAGAATATGCATTAAAGAGGGAATTTTTATACTTTTTATACTATGAATGCTGTGCTTTATGCATAAATCGGAGAATATATGCAATTATTTTATTTCCTGCCAGGAAAACACAGTCCCGTCTTTACGGTTGGGTATAGTCCCGGGCCAGTCGGCGGAATAAGGTTCGTCTGTACGCGGATCTAAACCAATGAAGCGATTGGTCTTTAAGGATAGTAGCATACATTGTCCCCATAGCATATCCTGCCACATGAAGAGGCTGCCTTCCGTTTCTTTCTGCATGAGTCGAACATCTGCTGAGAGGCCGGCTCCGGTGACGGTGACAAAGCCTGATCCGTCTAATGCTTCAAGAGCTATACGTCCTTGTCCGCGGTCGTGTACACGGAACTGGCATCCGGTACCGTTGAACGTATTACTTCCCGGATAGGAACGATTCAGCATACCGTGGGGATTAGCCCAGACTTGCTCACCGTTTGCGAGATTGGTTAGTGTTATCACTTTACCGAGAGGAAGATTTTTAGAGCGATCTGCCAGTGGTTCTTTTACCTTGAAATTGTCGAAGTCGGCATAACCTCCCGCTTTTCCATTCGTATTGAAAGCAAATAAGGCATACCGTACTCCTTGGAAAGTCTTCATTTGATACCCCAGACGCAGTTCGCCGCCGACTTCTTTAAATGTTTTACCGTCTGTACTGAAGCTGAGTGTTGCCAGGTCTCTATTGTAATCACCACTGGCACGCAGGTACACTTGTGGGCCGGATAATGGTTCGTCTGTAGACTGGTTCTTTACTAAGTCGTAAAATCTCAGGATGAATCCCTCGTCAGTACGCACTACACCGATCTAATAATAGGGAACATTCAATAACCCAAGTCCGGCTACGTCACCTTTCTTTAAGGATTTGGCATTTAATTCGATGGTGGCGCTGGACTCCGGACCGATAGCGCGTTGAGTAAGTGTATTTTTCGCATACATGAAGTTTTTGGCAGGGAGAGTGTGCAGACGCAGTACACCTTTTTTCTCAGTGAGCGACCATTTCTTATCTACCGGAATATGGTTCCATTGCCAGATCGGTTTTAGTTTGGCAGACGAGAAATCATCATCACGCTGATAAGTTGTCAAAGGAGCTATATCCGTTCCGGTATCCGGTTTGAACCAGGTGCGTGGTGAGCGTCCCAGGTTTCCTTCCAGTCCGAAGTAGGGCCAACCATCTTTCCAGGTCACAGGTGAAAGGAAAGTCAGGCGGCCTGCGGATTTTACGTCCATCATTGAGAATCCCCACCATTCACCATTAGGCAGATCGACGATGCCTCCCTGATGAAGGGTTACTGCACCGAAACCATTTTCAGAAGGGCGCTCAAATTCCATTGCTTCTCCTTCATTGGGGATGTTCGACCAGAAGCCATATCCTTTGGTCCACCAGCCACGTTGTGTACCCATGGTTTCACGATTACTGATAACCACGGTTTCGTAAGGACCTTCCAGTTTGTCGGCGCGGGCACATTGCATACGGCCTACGGGTGCATAGTCTGCACTGATGATATAATATTTTCCGTCTATTTTATAGAAATGATGCCCTTCTCCCATGGCATTACCTTTAGGGATGATTACTTTTTCACTGTCTTCCACATAGCCGCTGAAGTCAGGTTTGAGTTGAATCAGATGTACTTCGTCGTAACCATGTACTGCATATATCTTGTCGTCGTCATCAAACAATATGCCCAGGTCGTAAATTCTGCCACCCATATTCTTGTGTGTCCAGGGGCCGGCGGGATTTTTGGCAGAGAAAACTTGTAAGCCATGGTCATTTACGTTGACGAATACATAGAAAGTGCCTTTGTGATAACGGATGGCAGGTGCCCATATTCCGTTTCCATAAATGCCTTTATCGCCTTCCAGATGAAAATCAGGTCCTAAATCGAGTTTGTCAAAGATATATGTTACGAACTCCCAGTTTACCAGATCTTTGGAACGTAGCAGCGGTAGTCCGGGCATGGCATGCATGGAACTGGCAACCATGTAATAATCTGTTCCTACACGTATCAGGTCAGGATCGGTAAATTCATCGTAAAACAGAGGATTGGTAAAAGTACCGTTGCCGTTGTCGGCTGTCCACGACTGGGCTTGTAACTGGCAGAATGCCATCAGGCCGAGGATGATAGAGAATATATGCTTCATGGTCATAATAAATAGAATAAATTAATTAATTTGAGGACTTTTCGGAGAACATCCAATAATCGAAGTTGAAAAGCTCGTGGGGAGTTTTACCTTTAAATATAAGGTATAGGTCATGAACTCCTTTGACCGGCTTCACATGGGTAGAGTGTTGTTCCCAATTATCCCATTCTCCGGTATAGGGAATGTTTAAGGTGCCGATCACTTCACCTTCGGGTGAGTCGATTCTTAGTTCTATTTCTCCTCCATGATATCTGCTGGATGCGGAAGCGGTGAATTGCGAAGCACCTTTCTGTCCGAAGTTCACATCACGCACCTTGATGTAATCGGTATTATGAATAGCGGTTATATATACACCTTTTTCTTTATCGGTGGCAGATGTAACGCCTTGTGCCCATGCTATAGTTTCCGCTTCAGTTCGTTTGTATGGATTGAGTGTACCTGTTCCTTTCTTTATACCTTCATTAGTCATGTGCATTTGCGGTATGGTTCCGTCGGGGTTGTATGTGAACTGTTCCACACATACCGATCTGCAATAACTGTGCCCACCGGGCAGCGCATCATTATGATAGAAGAAGTAGGAGTTATCTTTAAAATCAATTATTCCGGGATGGTTGGTATTACTTCCTTTTTCCAATGGCATTACGACTCCCCGGGCTTTCCAGGGACCTTCTGCGGTCCGGGCGGTTGAATAATGTATGGATTCCGGGAATTCGGCGGCATAAATCATATAATACAGGTTGTTACGCTTATATACCCAGGGCGCCTCTGTGAACCTTCCCACAAAGGCGGTTTGGTCTTTGATGTCGAGTGCTGTGATTGAGCCGTCCAGGGATATCATATCTTTATTCAGTTTGGCCTGATAACAAGCCCCGTTTCCCCAATAGAGATATGCTTGTTTATTACTGTCGATAAAGACCGTAGGGTCAAGGTCATCCCAGGAGTGTTTGGCGGCTGTAGTCATGTCGTTGGTTACTAATGCCTGGCCCAATGCATCTCTGAAGGGACCATAAGGAGTATCTGCAACGGCTACACCGATGGATGAACCCGGACTGAATCTGTTTTGTGAGGATATATACCAATAAAACTTGCCATCCCGCTCTATGCATTGTGCAGCGCTGGCATCTCCGGCTGACCATTTGAAATCACTTGTTTTCAGCGGTGCTCCACAGTCCGTCCAATTCATCATGTCGGTAGTGGTATACAGGCGGTATTCTCTCATCAGGTATGCGTTGGAAGGAGCATCCTTTTCATCGCATCCCACATAAAGGAATAATGTATCGTTATGCACCATTGGAGCAGGATCGGCTGTATATTTGGTTTGAATAATCGGATTTTGAGCCGTTGCCAAAAGTGGAAGGAACCCCAGATATAGGGCTAAAATGTTGTTTTTCATCATAATCGTTATTGTTGATAGTTGTTTTTAATACAAATATTTATTGTGGATATTAATGTGTGAATTCCCAATAATCTATATGGACAAAGTCTTCTTTATTGCCTTTGAATACAAAGTACAGATCAAATATACCAGTGTTGGGAATAGCTACGTCCGTTGTAATCGTTTTCCAGGAATCCCAGTCTCCTGTGGGAACAACGTTCAGAGTACCTATCAGCAATCCGTTTTCACTCTCCAGACGGATTTCAATATTTCCACCTTCTGGAGCACCACATGAAATCAAAGCTTTAAGTTTGGAAAGGCCTTCTTTGGTGAAATCCACTCCCTGTACTTTTATGTAATCCCCCTCGTTAGCAGAACTTACAATCCGATTACCCGGATCGCCTTTTCGGGCTTCAGTATTGATGCCCCAACCTTTTGCCATGGTTTCCGCTTCATTTCGTTTGTATGGATTGATGTATTTTAATTGGGGCAAGCCGTCACGTGTGATTGATACCGTCCGGATAGTACCATCTTCATTGTGTATTAAATGGTCCAGACAGACACTACGCATATATTCGCGTGAACGTTTGTCCGCTTCTCCTTTCACATAGGCCACTTCCCGGTTATGATATGCAATATAATATTCGCCTTTGAATGGAAAGATGGAATGATGATTGTTGAAGCCGTCGTTGATGGGTGGGTTAGGCAATATTAATCCAGGCTGGGAAAAAGGTCCCATTGGATGTTCACTCATTACATACTCAATGTTGGCGGGAAAGCTGAAATGATGCCCGGCATACGAATAATAATACTTGTTTTTATATTTATGTACAAATGAAGCTTCGAAGAAACCGGGAGTATTGGGGTGTATGGCCTTACCTTCAACTTCTGTCAGGTTATCTTTCAATTTAATGATTCGTGAATTGCCGGGATCGCCCCCTCCGAAATAAAGGAAGGCCTGCCCGTCATCTTCTATCCATACGCTTGGATCGAAACACCACATTCCCCATTGTCCGTTGCCGGGTTGTACTCCCGGAGTATTCATATCTACCACGGGTTTGTCTCGATTGTCTATATAAGGACCGGTTGGACTGTTACTGGTTGCTACGCCAATACCTCCGCAATTGCCGTCACCGTAATAGAGATAGAATTGGTTGTTGTGATAAACAACGCATGGCGCCCAGGTCAATTGGGCTCTCCATCTTGAGTCTTTGGCATGGAATACTTCACCGTGGTCTGTCCAATTCTTTAGATCGTCAGTTGAGATACAAGTGATATCGTTCATAAAATATCCGTATCCTCTTTGAGGGCTATAGGTATCATGCGAACAAAACAGGTACAGTCGTCCATTGTATTCTATTCCCCATGGGTCGGCTGTATATCGTTGCCAAAACAATGGATAATCCGCCTTGCTGATTGATGCAAATGATGCAAACAGTAATAAGCAGAAAAGTGATTTCCTAAGATAATAAGTGGTTTTCATGATATTGCATATTTATTGAATGGTTTTGATTTCTTTTCCGATAGTGACACCCGCTTCATTGAAACTGTCTATTGCGAAATAATAAGTCTGGTCAGCGTTCAATATGTTAATGGATACCTTGTTGTCTTCATATACCAGATAATTATGGTATAATTTGTTTTTCTGTGTACCGAACCGGATATTGTATCCGGTAGCATCGTTGACTTTGCTCCAACTCAGACTTACGGTTCTGCGGTTATCGTTGTTTCTGGTTAATTCCGTGAATTGGGCAGTTGCCGGAACCGGTTTATCCACTTTCCCGAACACTCTTAAGCCGGAGATGGAAAACTTGCCGGAAGGGAAATAGATATTGGTGATACGGATATACCTGGTGTCTGCCGGTTTGTCCAATTGGATGTAGTCATTGGGAGCATCAGCTTTGTTCTCTGATTTGTCAACTAACAGATTCCATGTAATCCCGTCTTGGGATTCTTCTATCCGGTATTGGTAATATATGGAATCCGATTTTCCCAATGCGGTAGCATCCTGGTCAGCAAAGTTGACCTGAATGGCATAGACTTTAGAGTTCCGGTCTAAATCAACAGTCATAAACTCTCCTTTGTCTGCGGTTTTTGCGCTCCACCATGTTCTGATATCTTCATTCACGGCATTCTCTGTAGGATATCCTTCCAATGTAGATGACGCTTCTACCTTCTTTTTATAAGACAGGAGCATCCATCCCGGGAATAAATCTTGTGGAGAAGATATTTTTTTATCAGGAACAATCATAGGATAGTCTCCCCATGCTGTGTATGCATAAACATCTCCATCTTTGTCAAAGAAGGTTGGATATAGGGAAATCCTTCTTTCGAACATGTGCCTTCGTGAGATTGTGGAAGTACCGATATTCCAGTAGTTTCCATATAAATCCTGAAATGTGCTGCCATGTCCGGTTCCGTTGATAAAACCTTCGGGTTTATAAGAGAAAGGATTATGTTTGAGTAAAGTGAATGGGCCCAATGGATTTTCCGATACGTAAACTCCGTTGCTGTAACTTTTGAATTCGGTACCGGGTACTGCATATTGCAGGTAATACTTCCCTTTGTATTGGTTCATCCATGCGCCTTCAAGCCAGCAAGTGTGCTTGTAATTGGTATTATAGTCTCCGGATACTTCCCAACCGTATTTTTCAGCATTGCTGTAAAATAAGGGAATGGCTTCCCCTTTGGGCATAAATGTTTTTTTATCCAATTCCATTCCCATCATGGGAGTGGCTGCACCGGAACCATAGTATAGATATACTTTGTCAGTATCTGAATCGTAAAACAACATCGGGTCTGCCAGGATATAAGGAAACTGATCGGTTACCAACTCCCATTTGCCTGATTTGGGATCAGCGCTTTTATAGATTTTGTTGGTGGCTACGGAGGCCGTGAAGTAGATCTCTCCGTTCATTTCCATAACGGTAGGAGCATACTTCTCGATGGGAAGACTGTCAGTGGTTATTAAATCCCAATGAACAAGATCTGTTGAATGGAAATAACCGCCGGATTTAGAAAGGAAAAGATAATATTCTCCTTTGTATTTTATCATACTGGGGTCTGCTGCCTCACGCCAGGACGGAGAGTCGAGTGAAAAACGATAACTTAGGTTTACCGGATTACAAATTGTTTTGACCTTATTCTCTTTTTCCCTACATGCTGCCAATAGAACGGATAATAGGGAGAGTAGCAGAAAGGACTTGATTGTTGTTCTCATTTTCTATTTGATTTTTTCTATTTCAATATCTTTATAGATTGCCTCGCAAGCTTTACCTTCGTGAATTTGTAAAGCGATGTATCCTGTCAGTGGAATTTTACCTATTTGTGCATCCGGGTGAGGGCAGTCGGAGAAAGGCTCGATGTAGTCCAATGTTTGTGCTCCATTCAGCCAGATGCGGATACGCGGACCTTCACAACGGATAATATATGAGTTCCACTCTTTGGGATTATAGTCCGGGTTTTTACAGAGAGGCGTACCTAAGAAATCCCACCGGCGTTGCTCATCATAAAGCGCTCCTTTTTTCCATGAGATAATGTCTGCCTGATAACCTATCATTTCATGTTCTTTGTTCTTTTCTGTTTGGGGTTGGCTACGGAATTGGATACCTGCATTATATGAGTCATCCGCACAGTTAATTTTGAATTTCAGGCGGAGTTCAAAGTTACTGTATTCGCGGTCGGAACGCAGGAACTCATTTTTAGGAATATCCTTTTCTATGCTTCCGCCGATAATGGCACCTTCTTCTATGCGAAACCACTTCATGCTGTTGTCGCCGTTATTGCCAGTCCAGCCTTTGAATGTCTTTCCATTAAAGAGAGGTTTTCCCTTGAACCCTTTCAGTATGTCCATTGGAGTGGAAGTCGCTTTTTCCTTTGTTGGTATCAGTGAAAGGCATTGAACATCGGGTAGTGCTTCTTTGTGTACCAGTCTGCCTTTCTCATCTTTTGCTAAAGAGAGTTGGATGCCTTGGAGCTTAATATCTATTTCTCCTGTAACAGGAATATTTATGACGCCTAAATCCATCTCCCGGTATTCGTTCCAATTGTTGGTCGGCTGAATCAATGTGGCAAGTTGCTGTTGTCCTGCCGTAACAGTTAGGGCGCTACCTTGGTAGGGCTCAGCATACTTCATGCGTACGATATAGTTCCCTTTTTTAGAGAAGGTGTTCCACGAAATAAGTTGATCCGTGTTATTCCAGCCATGTATCGTTGCTAATGTATCTTTGTCATATACCTTTAATCCACCTTCTGTCCGGGCATTCTGTGCCCACAATTTTACGGTTTCATTCTTATTGGAGTTTTTCGTTCTCCTATTTCCGAACAATTCTTTACTGAGTTGATGAAGATAGCCCACACTGGGAGTTACGTATTTCAATGGTTCATCCTGATCCCTTTCATATTCGAATACGATAACGGGAGTAGCTCCTTTTTCATAAAGATAGGTTAGCAGTTCTTTGATTTGAGCTGCTCCTTCCCCCAAGGCTACATCTTTTCCTTCTTTGTCGCAACGGTCTACATCACGAAAATGAAAATGATACATACGACCTGCATCGGTGTAGCTTCTAACAGCCTCATATACATTGGTACCATCGCGCATAAAGTGTCCTACATCGACAGAAGCACCGATGTATTTACTCCTGTTTTTACAATCGGCCAATACATCCACGGGGTTCCAATAGGGCGAACCATGTGCTTTGGGGTGATTGGTCAGAAACATATAAACGCCATACTTTTGACACAATTCGTCATAGAAGTCCATACTTCCCGGACCTTCTGCAATACGGACAGGATCGGTAGTCAAAGATATATGCCATTCTTTGCAGAATTGGAACAATTTCTCTGTTTGTCCGTTCTCTGCATCTTCCTTGCTTGGACGGCAGTAGAATGAAGTAAGTGTTATATCCTTCTCCAGACATTTGTTCTTGATTTTTTGTTTAGTCTCTTCTGACATTTGCCATGGATTGAATCGTTCTTCTTTTCCCCTCTCTATGGTTTGCCAGATTGTAGCCTCTACATATTTCAGACCTAAATCCGCCGCAGCATCAATAGCGTCAAAAAGGGAGTACCGGGTGAAGGTATAGGACTGAATACCTACTTTCCAACCCACTTTGTCAAAGTCAGATGCAATGTTTGTTTTTTTATTCTGGGCATATCCGTTGGCGGTTGCCCCGAAACTGAACAGCATTATTAATATAAGCTGTAGATGATGTGACATGTTTTTCATTCTGCTGATAATCTAAAAGTTCTGCCTGCAAAGTTAGGGGAGGAGATAGGGAAAGGACTTTTCATTTTAGATATTTCATTTTGCATTTCAGATAAAAAAGGCCTGCATAATGGTCTCCGGCCTTATTTTTGAGGCTTTTCTTAGATTTCGGTTGGTGTTTTGCCGAAATAGCTTTTGAAGGCGCGGCTGAAAATGCTAAGGCTTGAAAAACCGGAAAGTTCGCTAACTTCGGTTACAGTATATTGACCGGATTGCAGAAGTTTGAGAGCATGATTCATCCGTACGGTCTTGATAAAGTCAGACGGCGATTGATCCGTCAATGTTTTAATTTTCTTATATAGAAGTGAAGAACTCACATTCATGGCTGCGGCAAATTCTTCCTTTCCAAATTCGCTATTGGAAATGTTTTCGTTGATGATGCTAATTGCCCGGCTTACGAACGGATCACTTGGCTTACTCTGGGGCACAGGCAGCTCTTCCCGGATGCCCGGTTCTGCCTGTGCCATTCTTTCTTGCATGAGTGCCTGGACAGCATCGGCAATAAGCCTGTCATTGGTACTCTTCCGCTTCAAGCGGTTCGAATAACTTTTGAAAGCATAAATGATATAGCAGATGGTGCATAGACTGATGATAGCTGCAAACCACCAGGTTTTCCAGAAAGGAGGCGTGACGTGTATGTTCAGGCTGCGTTCATCAATCATTTGCGATAGAGAACTGTCGTACATCCTGATGTGTAATTTGAAGTTTCCACCCGGAAGATTGGTATAATTAATAAAGTGAAGTTCCGAAGGGCGGCTCCAGTTTGCGTCCAATCCCTCTAATAGCCACGAGAATTTCATGTTTCCTGAAGAATTCCCTATTGGAAGCAGCTCTAACATGAAATTGTTCTGAGTGTAGTTTAAGGAAAGATTCTTCTGTTGATTGACGGGAGTATTGTTTAATAAACCGGGAATTGTGCGTATGGAGCGGCCTGCTACGGTGATATTCTGGAAAAAGATATTTCCTCGTGGAGGGGTTTCCTGAATCAGTTCCGGCGCAAACATGATTGCACCGTTGCTTGTTCCCCAGATCAGCTTGCCATTCTTCAGCCGCGTACAGGAGTTGACGCAGAAAGTCGTGGTTGAAAGGGAATAGACTGATGTGTAGGGTTGGATTGTATTATTTAAGATATTGAGCCGGCACAAGCCTCGTTCTGTACCAATCCATAAGAAACCGCTGTCAAATAAGATACTGTTCACATAGTTGGACGTCAGGCCGGATTCCGTTGTAAATCTCTCTGTTTGTTGTTTGTCATAGTCATATCTTATCAGGCCGTCTCTGCAAGTGGCAACCCATATTGTATTGCCGGTTACTACTACGTCCTGAGTCAGACTGCCTTCGACTAACGTTTCCACCGTTCCCTGATTTTTATCCAGCAACAACAAACCACGTGAGGTTGTAAGCAACAGTTTCCCCGGAGAAAGTTCGGCAAACGCGCTGACGGGCTGAACCGGATATTCACGGAAACGATCTTCTTTTATCAGATAACAGGATAGCTTTTGGTTGCCGCCTATCCACACGTCTCCTTCTTTATCCACGAAAAAGTCAAAGATGAAATCGCCAGTAAAGCCGGGAGTGTTGGTCTTGGAGGAGTAATGTTTCAGCGTTTTTCCGGTTTCACGATCCAATAGATAGATGCCGGAAGAATAACTTCCTGCCCAGATATGTCCCTGGTTATCTTCACATAGAGATAAGAATACCTTTGCCTGTTCCGATTTATTCTGGTAATAATGCTTCCACTTATTGGATGCTGCATCCCAGCGGCTTACACCATTGTTTGTAGCAAACCATATATGCCCTTCGTGATCTTCAATGATCTGGTTGACGTAGTTGTTTCCTAAGGAGTTTGGGTTGTTTATCTGGTAAGTGACCGGTGTGATCTGGGAGTTGTTGTTTTCAAAGAAAGACAGCTTTCCGGTGAATGTGGCTATCCAGTTTTTTGAACCGTCGCAAAGAATATCATATACTCCGTCACCCCGGAGTGAAAAAGGATTGTTCAGGTCCTCCTTATATATATGGAGAATTGTATCTCCTTTTTCGCTGATGTTCCAGATACCTTGTCCGTCAATACCAATCAGAAGGGTGTTTTTGGCATCCTTTCTGATAGCAAGAATGGGTTGCTTCGGAAAGTTTCTGATAGGGATATCTGATAAAGATTTCCGGATGATGTCATAGTAGAAAAGCCCGGCCGATCCGGTTCCAATCCATAGACGTTTTAGCTGGTCGTCATAGTACAGGCTGGGTACCTGAAAGAAATCTTCCGTAGTGTTTGAGTAAAGAAGCCGGCTTTCTGATGTCGAAATATTCAGTAGTGAAATGCCTGCCGATGTAATATAGAATAAGTGATTGTCGTCATAAAAAGTGAGATGCTTTATGTCCTCTTCCGTTTGTGGGATTTTTGTAAGTATGTTATTCTCATATTTAAAGAGTCCGATCGAGGAAGCAATCCAAAGTACATTGCTTGTATCGGCAACGATGGTTCCTATTGTAATGTGGCTATTATCGGTTTCTTCCCGCAAGTCTGTCAGGAAGAAGAACTGGTCTGTAGGTTCGTCATAATGGAATATTTGGCCGTTATTGGTGTAGGAGAACAGTTGTGAATTGCTATAAGTCAGCTTTACGAATACAAAATCTGTGGTTCGGCAGGGAAGTTCATAATTGCGGCAGTCGCCTTCAGTCACTCTTAAAATGCCGGTTTTGGTGGAGGTCCAGATAAAACCATACTGGTCTTTACAGATGGAAAATGCTTCTCCTGATGTAATGCCATAGGTGTCACTGATGTTGTAGAATTTGGTATTGGTAGAGAAAGAGTTCAAACTAATAGAAAGCAAGACAAACAGCAGCAGTTTGACTCTTTCTTGTAATATCATTTGGAACTTTTTCATTAAAGGAGCATTCGTTGTTTAGAAATTCTGTAGCAAAGATAATAAATATCTATTGAGTTATGAATTAATTCGCCACGGAGTAACACAGAGTTTCACGGAGATGAATCCTGCACCGTAAAGCAAATAAGAAAGAGCGCTTTGCAGGAGTTAGATTTCATTATCTCGTTATATAGAAAGCTGAATGATAGAGGAAAAACTTGATATGCTCCTTCCTTTTTCTCCTAAAGCCTTAATGTTAATGTTATTATGCTATAAGCAAAATCTCGTTTTTCAATTGAAGGCTGTGCAGCCCACAGTTGTGGGACCGACAGCCCTCAACTGTAAAACGTAGAGCCCTCAACTGTGAAACGAAGTTTTGTTACGGGCAAAGGAACAAAAACAATAAGGCTAAGTTGGGTTTTCATAGGACCTTCTTCTCATTTTTCTTATTGTTCCTAAGTATTCTATTGTGGGATTTGTCGATCTCGCAACAGGATTTTCAAGTTCTTTTCGTCGCCTAATATTATGATATGAAAGGAATCAGGAAGGTTTTTTGAAGAATAATGCAGAGATATCCTCTGTTTTCTTGTAAAAGAGAGGTGTTTACGGGGATGTGCGTAAGGTATGTAAAAAACGTGTTGAGAGTCTGATTATTAGCTGGTTGTAATAGAAAAAGTGCTTTGAAAGCCTGTTTTTGGGGTGTAGGATGAAATTTGCCTACACCATTCTACATCATTTTCCACGCATCTATTTGTCTGATAATCAAATGAAAAAAGTCTCCGGTGTAGGATGTAGGAAATAGAGAACTATTTTTCCAATAGAAGAAATTTATTGTTTGCGTTGTTTTTGTATGGGATAAATAGGCATTTGTATCTTTAACATACCGTTCTACAATACTTAGATTGCGTTATTCCGGTCGGGAACATTATTTCTAAAACGTTGGTAGAGTCATTTTCTCTATCATAATGAGCTAAATGATAATTGCCGTATCCTATGATATCTATTCCGATATTTTGTGTATCTTTGTTGCATATTTCTTCAGTGGTGAAGGGATATGTTTATGATTTGGAGATCATTTTATTATTCGTACTTTCGGAAATCTGGTACATTTTTAATAAGAGCGAATGATAAGTGAAGGTCTCCACGTCCGGATTGCATATAACTTTGTTATATACATCTTGTGGCGTGGAGCTATTGCTTATTATTTTCTTACCGGTTTACCAGAGCCTCGAAAGTGGATAATATGTTAATAGTTCCCATGCCACTTTTATTATAGAGGTATAGGGGCGACATCAACCTTTAAAACTTATAACACGATGGATGAACCTTTTACTTGCACTTGCCAAATGAAAACCGACTTAGAAAACTCAGCCGATGTATTTTCCTTTTTTAGAGAGAACTACCCTTTACCCGGTATTGTTGATAATCTTAATAAACTTTCCAATAAAGAGTTACGCTGTGCCTGTTGCTTGATGGGGGCTGCTTTACTTAGCATCTCCCGAAAGAAAACGATTTGGGGCTGGCTGAAGATAAAGGGATAGATAATGCCAATTCTGTTTTTATGGAAACGACAAAAGCAATAAGAAAACTATCAAAATATAAAGAAGGGGTTTCGGTGGAAACCCCTATTTTTGTGCCGTCAGGTATTGGCATGTTCTATAAAATAATCTATGTGAATCTATAAACTATTAAAGGCACATGAAAAAGCTTCTTGGATTTTCTATTTTTCTTGTATTCGTTTTGATTGCTTCTCTCACGGCAGAAGCAAAGGTGACACTTCCTGCTATTTTTTCAGACAACATGGTATTGCAGCAAAACACACAGGTGAATGTGTGGGGGAAAGCTGCGCCCGGAGAAAAAGTAACGGTTAAAGCATCATGGCTGGATAAAGCTGTGACTGCCAAGGCTGCGGCCAATGGTAAATGGACCGTGAAACTGAAGACACCGAAGGCAATAACCAACCAGTCCGTTACGGTGAGCGGTGAAAATGAGATTACCATTAATAATATATTAATAGGTGAAGTTTGGCTTTGTACGGGACAGAGTAATATGGAGTTCCCCGTATCGCGTCATCCGGATGTGAAGTGGAATACCGGAATGCTGAATGAAGCGGAAGAACTGAAGGATGCCGATTATCCGGAAATCCGCCTGTTCCATGTGAAACACCAATTGGCGCACGAGGGTGAGTTGGACGACTGTGAGGGGGAATGGTTGGTTTGCAATCCGAAGAACCTGTATGACTTTTCGGCTGTGGGCTTTGTCTTCGGACGTAAGTTATATAAAGAGCTGAAGATGCCCGTAGGGTTGATTCAGTCTACCTGGGGCGGAACACATGCGGAGTCATGGACAAAGCTGGATGTAATGAAGAAAAATCCGCTTTATGCCGATGTGCTGAAAGACTTTGCATTGGAAGGCGTGAAGCAACAGAAAAACTATTGTAAAGTACCCGCAACATTGTGGAATGGTATGATACATCCCATTCTGGGATATACGATAAAAGGAAATATCTGGTATCAGGGAGAGTCAAACTCTATCCGTGCCGATAAATACCAGCAGGTATTCACCAATATGATAAACAGTTGGCGTAAGGAATGGAAACAGCCGGATATGCCATTCTACTTTGTGCAGATAGCTCCGCACTACGGACAGCCGGCCACTATCCGCGAAGCTCAACTCCGGACCTGGCAAAGCGGACTCAAGAATGTGGGTATGGCAGTTATCACTGATGCGGGCGACTCGCTCGATATCCATCCCCGCAATAAAACAGTGACGGGTGAACGTCTGGCTGCCTGGGCATTGGCAAAGCAATATGGTAAGGACGTGACTTATTCCGGCCCGTTGTTCAAGACAATGAAGGTGGAAGGGAATAAAGCTGTATTGAGCTTTGACTATGCTGACGACGGACTGATGACTCCGGACAATGAACCGGTGAAAGGTTTTATCGTTGCCGGTGAAGATCGCCGCTTTTATCCCGCTACGGCCCTAATCAGGGGAGACAAACTGGAAGTTTCCGCTCCGCAGGTTTCCGTGCCGGTAGCTGTGCGTTATGCATATTGCAATTTCTTCCGCGTGAATCTTTATAATAAAGCCGGATTCCCGGCTACTCCTTTCCGTACAGATACGTGGGAGCCGGATTCGTATGCCCGTTGGTTTGCCGATTCGGAAATGGTACGTTTTCCGAAAGCCTATCAGTTGGATCATGGGAAGCGTCTGTTCTTTGGATATGCGCAGGGTGTAGGCTGCTGTGCGATGTTGCGGATGTGGAAGAAGACAGGAGAGCGCCGTTATTTCGACTATGTGGAGCAATGGGCGGATTCGCTGATTAATGATAAAGGAGAAATCCATTTGTATCATGTGGAAACATACAACCTCGATTATATAAATTCAGGTAAGGTTTTGTTCGACCTGTACCGTGAAACAGGCAAAGAGAAATACAAAACAGCAATGGATGCCCTGGTTAAACAACTGAAAAACCATCCGCGCACGCTGGAAGGCGCGTACTGGCATAAGTTGATCTATCAGCATCAGATTTGGCTGGATGGCTTATATATGGCATCTCCTTTCCTCGCACAATATGGTGCGGAGTTCAACAAACCCGAATGGATTGATGAGGCGGTAAAGCAGTTTACGCTTTGCCAGAAACATACGTATGATGCCAAAACCGGGCTTTATCATCATGCCTGGGATGAAAGCAAGAGCCAGCGTTGGGCAGATCCGGAAACAGGACATTCGCCTAACTTCTGGGGACGGAGTATCGGATGGTGGTTCATGGCGATGGTGGATGCGTTGGATTTCATTCCCGAAAACCACGAAGGACGCGCCCGGATGATTGGCTGGATACAGGGACTGGCTGAGGTGTTGCCCGCTTATCAGGACAAAAATGGTTTGTGGTATCAGGTACTCGACCAGCCGAAACGGAAAGGAAACTTCCCGGAAGCATCTGTGACCACGCAATTCATGTATGCTTATGCAAAAGCTGTGAATAAAGGGTATATTGACCCGAAATATCGTGCTGTGGCTGAGAAGGCTTTCAAGGGATTGAAAAGTAAACTGATGGTAGAACGCCAGGATGGTACGCTGACACTGACACGTTGCTGCCAGGTGGGCGGCTTGGGCGGACATCCGTATCGCGATGGCAGTTTCGAATATTATATCGGTGAGAAGATGCGGGATAATGATGCAAAAGCAACAGGACCGTTCATTATGGGCTGTCTGGAGCTGAATAAATAGTATATATCATGAAAAAGAATTTATTGGCAATAATCTTTGCTTCTTTCTGTGCCGGAACCCTTTCCGCACAAAATATAGCGTGGCCTGAAGTAACTACGGAAGCTAAACCGGGGGCTCGCTGGTGGTGGATGGGGAGTGCGGTAGATGCGGCTAACCTGACCCGCAATCTGGAAGCATATTCCAAAGCAGGGATGGGCACGATGGAAGTTACTCCTATCTATGGGGTGCAGGGTAATGATGCAAACGAAATTCAGTTCCTGACTCCCGGGTGGATGCAAATGTTACGCCATACGGAAAGTGAAGCTGCACGCCTGGGTATGAAGATTGATATGAACACAGGTACGGGCTGGCCTTTCGGTGGCCCGGAAGTGGGCATAGAAGATGCTGCCTGTAAATTGCTGATTGAAGAATATACACTGAAAGGTGGTGAACGCCTGAAAGCAAAGATAGAAGTGACGGATGAAAAACAACGTCCGTATGCCAAACTGTGTAAGCTGATGGCTTTCAGAGTGCTGACTGACGGTGCTACTCCGAAAGAACAAAAGGCTGTGCGTTGCTATGACCTGACTTCGAAGATAGAGAACGGAAAGCTGGTATGGAAGGCTCCGAAAGGGGAGTGGCGGCTGATTGCCGCTTTCGTAGGTAAGACATTTCAGAAAGTGAAGCGTGCAGCTCCCGGTGGTGAAGGATATGTGATGAACCATTTTTCGGCAAAAGCAGTATCCAATTATCTGAACCGGTTTGAACGGGCTTTTGCCGGAAAGGCGACTGATGGTTCTGCCGGAACTCCAACAGAGTATCCGCATAATTTTTTCAATGACTCTTATGAAGTTTACGGTGCCGACTGGACGGACGACCTTTTTGAACAGTTTGCCCGCCGTCGTGGCTATAAACTGGAACACTTTCTTCCGGATTTCCTTTCGAAAAACCGGACAGAGACTACCCGTCGTATTATCTCCGATTACCGCGAAACTCTTGCCGAACTGCTTCAGGAGAATTTCACCCGCCAGTGGACGGACTGGGCGCACAAACATGGTTCACGTACCCGTAACCAGGCACACGGTTCTCCCGGCAATCTGATAGATCTTTATGCGACGGTCGACGTGCCCGAATGTGAGGGGTTCGGACTGTCCGACTTCGGTATCCGAGGATTGCGTAAGGATTCGCTGACGCGTCCCAACGACTCTGATCTTTCCATGCTGAAATATGCTTCTTCGGCAGCGCATATTGCCGGAAAACCGTTCACTACTTCAGAAACATTCACTTGGCTGACAGAGCACTTCCGCACTTCACTTTCGCAGTGCAAACCCGATATGGACCTGATGTTTATCTCGGGTGTGAATCACATGTATTTTCATGGAACCACTTACTCGCCCGCTGAGGCTGCCTGGCCGGGTTGGAAGTTCTATGCTTCCATTGATATGAGTCCTACGAATAATATTTGGCGGGATGCCCCTGCATTTTTCGATTATGTCACCCGTTGCCAGAGTTTCCTGCAAATGGGACAACCGGATAATGACTTCCTGGTTTATCTGCCTGTATATGACATGTGGGATGAGTTGGACGGACGTTTGTTGCTTTTCGATATTCATAAGATGGCAAAGCGTGCTCCCCGTTTTATAGAGGCGGTGCACCGTATTTATAGTGCGGGATATGATATGGACTATATTTCTGATAACTTCATCCGTGATGCCATGTGTCAGGACGGCAAGATATTGACTTCCGGTGGTGTCTCTTATAAAGCGCTGGTAGTTCCCGGTGCCCGCCTGATGCCTGCCGATGTACTGGAGAAACTGCTTCGTCTGGCAGATGAAGGTGCTACGATTGTTTTTCTGGAGCAATATCCGGAGGATGTGCCGGGGTTGAATACTTTGGAAGGACGCCGTACTGAGTTCAATAAGGCGCTGGCACAGATAAAGGAGCGGGAAGGAAAGGGACATATTCTCTTTGGAACAGATTATGCTCGTACATTGGCCGCCACTGATGCTGTTCCCGAAGAGATGAAAACAACTTTCGGATTAAGCAGCATTCGCCGCTCGCATCCTGAAGGACACCACTATTTCATCTCTGCTTTGAAAACAGAAGATACCGAAAACTGGATACCTTTGGCTGTGCAGGCACGTTCGGCAATGCTTTATAATCCAATGAACGGAACCTCCGGTAAGGCACGGTTGCGCCAGAATAATGGCAGGACGGAAGTGTTCCTGCAATTGGCATCCGGTGAATCTGTTATCCTGAAGACATTCGCGAACCAGGAAGTTTCTGCACCCGAATATGGATACTGGACGCCTGTGGTGCAGAACGATGTGAAGAAGACATCTCCGGTAACTTATTCTTTTACCGGTAAATGGGGATTCCGCTTTGTAGAGGCAAGCCCTGCGGTTGCTGCCACTCCGGACAGTGTATCTCTTGGCTCATGGACGGAAATTCCTGCCGAAGGTGCAAAGAATGTGATGGGAGCTGCTTGCTATACCACTACGTTTACACTGAAGAGTCCTGCCGATGTCGAAGAGTGGATGCTCGACCTCGGGGATGTTCGTGAGAGTGCCCGTGTACGCATCAACGGACAGGCGGTAGCTACGCTTATTGCAGTTCCTTATCGTTGTCTGGTAGGTAAGTATCTTCGTCCGGGCGTGAATACATTGGAGGTGGAAGTAACCAATCTGCCCGCTAACCGTATTGCTGATATGGATCGGCGCGACGTTCCCTGGCGTATTTATAAGGATGCCAATATTGTGAATATCCATTATAAAAAGGATAATTATGGCAAATGGGAGCCGGTTCCAAGCGGTTTGCTGGGACCTGTACACTTGATTCCTATGCAGACTTTGAAATAAGAACTTTATAATTCGGAGACAGGAAAGCACCACAGATTACACAGATTATCACAGATTATTTTTTTATCATTAATAATCATATTTATATCTGTGTAAATCTGTGTAATCTGTGGTGATTCCGGTACATCCTCAAACTAAAGCGATAATCAATGAAATCGAATCTAATTATGCTCTGCCTGCTTGGGTTGGCGAGTACTCTGAATGCCCAGGACCCTCGCGAGAGGCATTACTACTATGAAATACTTGATCCGAGGCATGAACCGAAACCCTTAGTGGAAGGTTTTGCCCGGGAACGGGTGACTGAGAATCTGAACCGTGGACTGACAGTAACCCCTGCCCGCGATGGCAAAGGTATTTATCTCAGCTGGCGGTTATTGGCATCGGATGCTCCCGGTACTGCATTTCATGTCTATCGGGAAGCTGACGGTAAAGCGCGTCGCCTGACTAAAAAGCCGCTTACACAGACTTGTGACTTTATGGATGTCACTCCTGCCGAAAAGGCGTCTTATTGGGTGGAAGCTCTGGTGAAAGGAAAGAAACCTGCCTTGTCGGAGAAACGGGAAGTGATTCTTTCCGAATTGAAGCCTTATACTTCTATTCCATTGAAAGAGGGTGTGAAAGCCGGTAAGATCGCTTTAGCGGATTTGAACGGTGACGGTATTTATGACTATATCATCCGTACTCCCGAAACGAATGTTGACCCCGGTATGCCCGGAGATACAACCGGAAAGACATATAAAATATCTGCTTACCTGAGTGATGGAAGCTACCTCTGGACCTATGATATGGGACCGGATATCGAACCGGGAATCTGGTATTCTCCTTTCATCGTATACGATTTCAATGGAGATGGGAAAGCTGAAGTTGCTATCAAGACTGCTGCTGATGACTATGTAAAGAATGAAAAAGGTCGTGTTTGTGGTGGCAGTGAATACCTCTCCGTGCTGGATGGCATGACCGGTAAAGAGATAGATCGCGTGGACTGGCCTGAACGGAACGACCGCTATGGAAATCTGATTCGCCAGAACCGTAACCAAATGGGGGTTGCTTATCTGGATGGAAAGACACCTTATATATTGGCTGCCCGCGGCACTTACAAACTGATGGTGGTAGATGCCTGGATGCTGAAAGACGGAAAACTGCAACGTGCCTGGCGCTGGGATGGGGATGAAGAAAATCCCATTGTGCGCAGTATGGGTGCGCACAGCATGGTGACGGCTGATGTGGACGGTGACGGACGGGATGAGATTCTGTTAGGCTCGTGTATGCTCGATGATAATGGTACGTTACTTTGGTCTTCCGGTTTGGGGCATAGTGACAAGGCTTATCTCTGCAAACTTCATCCTGATATGGAAGGTATGCAGGTGTTTATGGTGAGTGAACCGAAGAAAGAGGATGGTCGCGGTGTTTCCGTGGTGGATGCAGCTACCGGCAAATTGATCTGGAAAATCGGGCAGACCACCTATCATGTAGGTGACGGTATGGTGGCCGATTTTGATTCTTCACATCCCGGTATGGAATGTTTTGCCAGTGAAGACCGTAAAGGTGGCAGCACGGATAAATACCTGCTCACTGCCGATGGCAAGAAAATAAACACTACAAATGCGGAAGTACCCGGTTGCCGTAATTGGATATGGTGGGATGCGGATCTGCTGCGTGAGACTTTTAAAGGAGATGATAACCGCTGGGGAGCTTCTTCATCTTCAGGTGGGCGCAAACAAAGCATCTGGAAATGGCAGGGAGAAGTGTTGACTGAAGGAATCGAAGGTGATATCTTGATGATAGCTGACCTGGAAGGTGATTGGCGTGAAGAACTGATTACTGCTTTGCCGGGAGAGTTGCGTATCTATCATACCAATATTCCGGCTCGCGACCGCCGCGTAACGCTGATGCAAGATCCGCTTTATCGTAGCTATGTGGCGCATCGCAGCATGGGATATCCGCAAGCGCCCGTACCTTCCTTCTATCTGGGAGAATAGAAATAAATATCTGATTATAAATAAAAAAGAACTAAGAATGACGAAACAATTGTATGTGATTGCAGCCGTGTGTCTGTGGTTGCTCAGTGCTTGCCAATCTTCAACGTATAAGTATGAAGCAGTATATAAAGACCTGCCTTTTGATATGCCAAGGGTAGAAGCACCGAAATTCCCCGATCGCAAGGTGAACCTTGCTGACTTTGGTGCAGTGGGTAATGGCGAAGAACTTTGTACGGCGGCTTTTGCCAAGGCTATTGATGTCTTGGCGGAAAAGGGGGGCGGACATTTGATTGTTCCTGCCGGTGTTTGGTTTACAGGTCCTATTGTCCTGAAAAGTAATATTGACCTGCACTTGGAAAAGGGTGCTGTTATCCTCTTTTCACCTGATGTAGACCTCTATCCATTGGTAGAGACTGTATTTGAAGGATTGGATACCCGCCGTTGCCAATCGCCTGTTTCCGGACGCAATCTGGAAAATGTAGCGATAACGGGAGAAGGTGCCATTGATGGTAACGGACATTATTGGCGTCCTCTGAAACGGGAGAAAGTAACAGAAGGTGTATGGAAACAGACTATCGCCCGGGGTGGGGTATATAAACGTCCCACCTACTGGTTCCCTTATCCGCAGACGTTGAAAGGGGATACTATCAGTAATATGAACGTACCTCAGAATCTGAAAACCGAGGAAGAATGGCAGAGTGTGCGTCATTTTCTTCGTCCGGTGATGGTGAGCCTGATAGAGTGTAAGAATGTATGGTTGCAGGGTGTGATTTTCCAGAATTCACCGGCATGGAACCTGCATCCGTTGATGTGTGAGAATGTGTTGATAGAAGAAGTACAGGTTCGTAATCCGAGTTATGCGCAGAATGGTGATGGTCTGGATCTGGAATCTTGCAAGAATGCACTGATTGTGAACTCTACATTTGATGTGGGCGATGATGGTATTTGCCTGAAGAGTGGCAAAGACGAAGACGGTCGCCGCCGGGGACGTGTTTGTGAGAATGTGGTGGTAGATGGTTGTACAGTATTCAAAGGCCACGGTGGTTTTGTGGTTGGTAGTGAAATGAGTGGTGGTGTACGCAATGTCTCTGTCAGCAATTGTCAGTTCCTGGGGACGGATGTCGGTTTGCGTTTTAAGAGCAAGCGTGGGCGCGGAGGAGTTGTTGAGAATATCTGGATACGTAATATTGCCATGATGGATATCCCGACGGAGCCGATTACATTCAATCTTTATTATGGTGGCAAATCGGCTGTTGAAGTGTTGGAAAGTGGTGAGAAGGTACCTGCTAAAGTAGAACCGTTGCCAGTGGATGAAACTACACCTTGTTTCCGTAATATTCATGTGAAGAACCTGGTTTGCGCCGGAGCCCGCCGTGCTTTATTCTTCAATGGTATTCCTGAAATGCCGATTGATGGTATTGTGTTGGAAGATATAGATATTACTTCTAAATTGGGAGCTGAATTTATATATAGTAAGAATATCAGTATGAAGAATGTGAATATTCGTAATACGGAAGGAGAAAAGATAGTGACCCGTTATTGTGAAGGAGTGGAGGAGTAATTTGATCTCTGTGCACTCTCTGGTAAGAATATCAGAAACAGCACCTTTTCAATCAAAACTAATACAAAGTATAGGGGAGGTTTCCCCTATTTTTGTATCGTCAAATTATATTTAATATCATGAAACATTGCTTTTTTGCGGTTGATTTGGGAGCTACCAGCGGCCGTACCATATTGGGAACATTTACTCCGCAGGGATTGGAATTGCAGGATGTAAACCGCTTTCCTAACCATCTGATCGAAGTCGGTGGACATTACTACTGGGATATTTACGAATTGTATCGTCACATTTTGGAAGGCTTGAAACTAGCTGCCCACATGGATGATGTACAGATAACTTCTATCGGAATTGATACTTGGGGAGTGGATTTTGTGTGCGTAGGTAAAGACGGTGGATTGCTTCGCCAGCCCTATTCTTATCGTGATCCGCATACCATGGGTGCTCCTGAGACATTCTTCGCCCGTGTTCCCCGTAAGCAAGTTTATGGATGGACAGGTATTCAGGTCATGAATTTCAATTCACTTTTTCAATTAGATACCTTACGCCGTAATAAAGATAGTGCACTGGAAGCAGCTGATAAAATACTTTTCATGCCGGACGCACTTAGTTACTTATTGACGGGGGAGATGGTGACAGAATATACCATTGCCACCACTGCGCAACTGGTGAATGCTGAAACGCGTCGTTTGGAACCGGCATTGTTAAAAGAAATCGGTTTGACGGAAGAGCATTTCGGCCGTTTTGTTTATCCGGGCGAAAAGATAGGTGTATTGACTAAAGAAATACAAACGATCACTGGGTTGGGGGCAATTCCGGTGATTGCTGTTGCCGGGCATGATACGGCTTCGGCTGTGGCGGCTGTGCCGGCATTGGATCGTAACTTTGCTTATCTGAGTAGCGGCACATGGTCATTGATGGGGGTAGAGACGGATGCACCGGTTATTAATGAAGAAACCGAAGCTTTAAATTTTACGAATGAGGGCGGTGTTGCCGGAACCATTCGTTTACTCAAGAATATTTGTGGAATGTGGTTACTGGAACGCTGCCGTTGCGATTGGGAAGAAATCTCTTATCCCGAACTGATTGCCGAAGCGGAAGCCAGTGAACCGTTCCGTAGCCTGATAAATCCGGATGATGCTCTGTTTGCCAATCCGATGAATATGGAACAGGCAATCCGTACTTATTGTGCTGACCATCATCAGCCGATACCGGAGACCCGAGGGCAAGTGGTACGGTGTATCTTCGAAAGTCTGGCACTGCGCTATCGTCAGGTGCTGGAGAACCTGCGCGGTCTTTCTCCCCGTCCGGTAGAGGCCCTGCATGTTATCGGAGGAGGCAGCCGTAATGATTTATTGAATCAGTGGACAGCCAATGCAGTAGGTATACCAGTAGTGGCCGGTCCGTCAGAAGCGACAGCAATCGGTAATGTCATGATACAAGCCCTTACAGCGGGTGCGGCGAGTGACGTTGTTTCCATGCGTCAGCTCATCAACCGTTCCATTCCGTTGAAAACCTTCACCCCGGAAAATGTGGAAGTATGGAATGCTGCTTATCTGCACTTCTTGCAGTTAGCCTGATTTACCTTACCGCCTGAATAGAAAATACTTAGTACTTAAAACTTTATAATTAAAACTAGTACCATCATGAAAGAAGAATTAATCCAGAGAGCCTATGAATTGGCAAAAGAACGTTATGCGGCTATTGGCGTAGATGTAGAAAAAGCAATGGATGCTTTGCAAAAGATTTCCCTCTCCCTGCACTGTTGGCAGGCAGATGATGTAGCTGGATTTGAAGCGCAGGGTGCGCTGACAGGAGGTATCCAGGCTACCGGAAACTATCCCGGCAAAGCTCGCAATATGGAAGAATTGAGACAAGACGTCTTGAAGGCAGCCAGCTATATTCCTGGAACTCATCGTTTGAATCTGCATGAAATCTATGGTGACTTCGGCGGTAAGTTCGTTGACCGCGACCAGGTGGAGCCGGCTCATTTTGAAAGCTGGATACAATGGGCGGCCGAAAACAATATGAAGCTGGACTTCAACTCTACCTCCTTCTCTCATCCGAAGAGTGGTAATCTTTCACTTGCTAATCCTGATAAAGGAATCCGTGATTTCTGGGTAGAGCACACAAAACGTTGCCGTGCTATTGCCGAGGAAATGGGTAAACGCCAGGGCGATCCTTGTATCATGAACCTGTGGGTGCATGATGGAAGTAAGGATATTACTGTAAACCGTATGTTATATCGCGAGTTACTGAAGGATTCTTTGGATCGTATCTTCGAGGTAGAATACAAGAATATGAAGGACTGTGTGGAATCTAAGGTATTCGGTATCGGTCTGGAGAGTTATACGGTAGGTTCCAATGATTTTTATATCGGTTATGGTGTGAGCCGTAATAAGATTGTTACGTTGGATACAGGTCACTTCCATCCGACAGAAAGCGTTGCCGACAAGTTGTCTTCATTGTTACTGTTTATTCCGGAAATCATGTTGCACGTGAGCCGCCCGGTACGTTGGGATTCTGACCATGTAACGATAATGAATGATGAGACGATGGATCTTTGCAAAGAAATCGTACGTTGTAATGCGTTAGATCGCGTGCATATCGGTTTGGACTATTTTGATGCTTCTATCAATCGTATCGGTGCGTATGTAGTAGGTAGCCGTGCTACACAGAAGTGTGTGTTGCAAGCTCTGTTGGAACCGCTGGATACATTGCGTAAATACGAGGCGAACGATCAACTGTTTGAACGCCTTGCTCTGCTCGAAGAAGGAAAATCTCTGCCTTGGAATGCTGTTTGGGATATGTTCTGTCTGAAGAACGGTGTACCTGTAGGTGAGGAATTCATTACTGAGATACAGAAATACGAAGCAGACGTTACGTCGAAACGTAATTGAGGGATTAATGGTTAGTGACGAGTGTTTAGCGGAGAAAGCTGTATCTTTGTACGGTTCTTTGTGTTAAACACTCATCATTTATTACTAAACGTTATTATCATGAATACACTGATAGGATTGTTGATTATAGCTATCGGGAGCTTCGGACAGAGTAGTTCGTATGTACCCATTAACAAGGTGAAAAACTGGTCGTGGGAGAGTTTCTGGCTTGTACAGGGAATCTTTGCATGGCTTGTTTTCCCATTGTTAGGTGCGTTGCTTGCCATTCCGGCGGGAAGTTCGCTGATTGAACTTTGGGGGGCCGGAGGCGCTTTGCCTGCAATGGTTTACGGCGTTCTGTGGGGCGTGGGTGGACTGACATTCGGTTTGAGTATGCGCTATCTGGGTGTAGCACTCGGACAGAGTATTGCCCTCGGTACGTGCGCCGGTTTCGGAACACTTTTCCCAGCTTTGTTTGTCGGAAAAGACTTGCTTCATGGTGAAGGACTGATGTTGCTCATCGGCGTATGTATCACGTTGGCAGGTATTGCTATTATCGGATATGCCGGTAGTCTTCGTTCCAAGAATATGACGGAAGAGGAGAAACGCGCTGCCGTTAAGGATTTTGCTCTGACAAAGGGGCTGCTTGTGGCTCTGTTGGCAGGTGTGATGAGTGCTTGTTTCGCTCTCGGTCTGGATGCGGGAACACCGATAAAAGAGGCTGCTTTGGCTGGTGGAGTAGAAGCGCTCTATGCCGGATTACCTGTAATTTTCCTGGTAACTCTTGGAGGTTTCTGTACGAATGCCGCTTACTGTATTTGGCAGAATATCAAGAATAAGACGGGTAAGGAATATCTTTCTGTGAAAGGTTCGGTACTGACGAATAATCTGTTGTTCTGTGCGCTTGCAGGCGTGTTGTGGTATTCTCAGTTCTTCGGCCTTGAAATGGGTAAGAGCTTCCTGACAGACAGTCCTGTACTGCTTGCTTTCTCCTGGAGTATCCTGATGTCATTGAACGTAACGTTCAGCAATGTCTGGGGAATTCTGTTGAAGGAATGGAAAGGTGTCAGCAATACTACGATTGCGGTTCTTATTCTGGGGTTGGTAGTTCTGATATCTTCTATTATTGTGGTGGCAATGGCACAAGTGTAATAGTATATATAGCTACGAGTTACGAGTTACAAATGCCTTTCGGTATGATAGCGCAGCAACTCGTAGCTTGTAGCTCGTAACCCGTAACTTAATTTATTATAATGAAATCAATTCTCGAAAACCGTCCGGCATTGACTTATGCAGTCAATCAAGTGGCAGAGGTTGCCGGATATCTCTGGCAAAAAGGGTGGGCCGAACGTAATGGCGGTAATATCACCCTGAATATTACTGAATTTGTAGACGATGAAATAAAAGCATTGCCTGCCATCAGCGAAGTGAAACAAATCGGTGCTACTCTTCCGTATCTGAAAGATTGCTATTTCTATTGCAAGGGCACCAATAAACGGATGCGCGATCTGGCCCGTTGGCCGATGGAGCACGGTTCTGTGATTCGTATTCTGGATGACTGTGCCAGCTATGTCATCATTGCCGATCATCCGGTGATGCCTACTTCCGAACTTCCTGCCCATCTTAGTGTGCACAATCGCTTGATTGAGAAAGGATCTCCCTATAAAGCTTCATTGCATACCCATCCTATCGAACTGATTGCTATGACGCATTGCAAAAAATTCCTGGAGAAAGATGTGGCTACCAATTTACTTTGGAGTATGATTCCTGAAACAAAGGCTTTCTGTCCGCGTGGTTTAGGCATCATTCCTTACGAACTGCCAAGCTCCGTGAAACTGGCGGAAGCAACTATTGAACAACTTGAAGATTATGACGTGGCTATGTGGGAAAAACATGGTGTTTTTGCGGTAGATGTGGATGTTATGTCTGCTTTCGATCAGGTAGATGTATTGAATAAATCTGCCTTGATTTATATTGCTGCCAAAAACATGGGCTTTGAGCCTGATGGCATGAGTCAGGAGCAAATGCAGGAAATGACTCGCGCATTTAATCTTCCTAAATGATAACCAAGTACTTAAACAAATATCATGAAACGAACATTCTTTTCCCTCGCCCTGCTGTTGGCAGTGGCAACCCTTACCGCCCAAACCAAGATGACGGCAAGAGAAGCTGCCGTAAAGATTGCAGACCGCATTCTTGCCAGCACTACATACGAGTTCAAGAATACGAAGACAGGTGAGATATATAAGTCCGTCAAGAAGTTACCTCTTGATATGGATGTAAAGGTTGCTTGCAAGTATAATAACTGGCACTATACCAATGGGGTAACAAATATGGCTTTGATGGAACTGGGTGATAAGCTCGGTGATAAGAAGTATGAGAAATATGTCTTGAAGAATATGAACTTCGTATTCAACGAGGGTAACCTTGATTTCTTCCGTAAACAATATGATGAAGCTTTTAAGCGGGATGGTTGGAATGCTGTCCGCAAATTGAGTTGGCACATGATCTTCCGTGGCAAACGTCTGGACGATAATGGACCGATGGGAGCCAGTTTGATAGAGTTGCAGTTGAAGTATCCTAATGATTCATTTCTGGGTTACATTAATGAGACTGCCGAACATCTGAATTATGGTGAACCTCGTCTGGTTGATGGTACCATTGCCCGCATCTGGCCACACGTTAATACTATCTGGGCGGACGATGCGTTCATGGCAATTTCTTTTTTGGCACGTATGGGTAAGTTGACCGGTGATGAGAAGTATTTCAATGATGCCGCTAATCAGGTATTGAATTATAATCGCTATCTCTGGTGTCCTGAAAAGCAGATTTATTATCACTGTTATCATACAGACAACAAGGAACATGGAGTAGCTCACTGGAGCCGTGCCAACGGCTGGGTGTTTATGGCACAAGCTGATTTGCTTAGTATGATGCCGAAAGATCATCCGATGCGTGAAGCGGTTATTGAAAATTTCCGTCAGCAAGCCAGTGGTGTAGCACGCTATCAAGGTAAGAACGGACTTTGGCATCAATTGCTGGATAAGGAAGATTCTTATGAAGAAATCACTGGTACCGCTATGTTTGTGTTCGGTATTGCCCGTGGTGTGAAGGAGGGTTGGTTGCATCCGGACTTTATCTATGTGGCTGAACAAGGTTTGAAGGGTATGATGAAAAAAATCTCAGATGATGGTGATGTAACTTCTATTTGTGTAGGAACCGGCATTATGCCTTCTGTGGCATACTATTACAACCGTCCTACCCAGGAGAACGATCCTATGGGTGAAGGCCCTGTACTCCGTGCACTTATCGAGATGATAGATGCACCTAAGTATACAGAAATCAAGGCCGAACAACAATATGATAAGATTGTCGTAAAGAAATAGACTCTTTCTCTTTATTCGTATTTATTAGTCCGCTCCGGTATATTTTTAGAATTAACCCGGAGCGGACATTTTTTTATTCGCAAATAATTTCTATTTTTGCCCTTACCTATCCTATCCTGTAAAAACACGTATTATGACTAAGAACTATAATGATTTAGGGGTTGAATTTAAGTACTTGATTGTAAATGACATGGACCAGAAATTCGGTCTGTGGGTAAATACTGTAGGCTTTCAGTCTATCCAGCCGAATTCTCCCTATCCCTTGAAGGATCACCCTTCTGGTTACTTCTTCAATGCTCAAAAAGGACGTGTTTTACGTGAGTATCAGCTAGTTTACATAACTAAAGGTCGAGGATTATTTACCTCTGAGACCACTCCTGAGAAGCAAGTTTGTAAGGGAAGGCTCATGGTGCTGTTTCCCGGACAGTGGCACACATACCACCCATACCAGCAGACAGGATGGAATGAATACTACATTGGTTTTGAAGGACCGGTCATAGATGATATGTTGAAAGGTGGTTTCCTTTCTAAAGATAATCAAGTATTAGAGGTGGGGTTGAATGAAGAATTAGTAACTCTTTTCTCGCGTGCATTGGAAATAGCTGAAGCTGATAAGATTTCTTCTCAGCAATATCTTTCTGGTATTGTGTTGCATATGATAGGAATGATCCTTTCCATTTCTAAGAATAAGATTTTTGAGGTCGGTGATGTTGATCAAAAGATTGAACAAGCGAAAATCATTATGAATGAAAATGTGTTCAAAGATATTGATCCGGAAGAATTGGCTATGAAACTGAATATTAGCTATTCCTGGTTTCGCAAGGTTTTTAAGGATTATACGGGATATGCACCTGCCAAATATTTTCAGGAATTGAAACTCCGCAAAGCAAAGCAGTTGTTAGTAGGCACATCCCAGTCTGTCAAGGAAATATCTTTTATGCTTGATTATAAATCCACTGAGCATTTCTTCTCTCTTTTCAAAAAACGTACTGGATTTACCCCCTTGGAATATAGATCTTTTGGGCGTGAAACCGGAATTGTGGATGAGGAATAAACTATACTTTTGAAAGATTGAAAGACTCTTCTGACAATAATAGGCGGAGAGAATTTAAGCTAAGATGAGATAATAGATACTTTTTGATTGGACAAAATCAAAAAGAAAAGTATTAGGGTCAAAAGGAATATAATTGTGGTTGTATAATTGTTTACTTTTGTCCTTTACAAGATTTGTTGTTTACTAATTGACCTTTCAATAACGTATAATTTACTTGTTAATCCAATTTATATAATGAAGAATTACTTTATTCTGTTTGCGTTGTCTGTATGGATGACCGGTTTATCCACGAATGCTCATGGCAGAGAAATACCAGATTTCTTTTGGATGAAAAAAGTAGGTGCTATGTCTTATCCGGTACAGCAGGCTGTATATAATGTTACAGACTATGGCGCAAAGGGAGATGCTCTAAGTATGAATACTATGGCTATTCAAAAAACAATTGATGCTGCAGAACAAGCCGGAGGCGGAATTGTAGTGTTTCATCCAGGCATTTATCTTACCGGTTCTTTATTTGTAGGGAACAATGTAAATCTTCATATTTCAAAAGGAGTTACTCTTATAGGCTCTCAAGATATAGGTGATTATAAGAAGATAGATACGCGCGTTGCAGGAATAGAAATGGAGTGGCCTTCTGCATTGATAAATATCATTGGTAAGAAAAATGCTGCTATTTCTGGTGATGGAGTGATAAATGGGCGTGGCAAGGTGTTTTGGGATAAGTACTGGAATATGCGGGAGGATTATGAGGCAAAGGGATTACGCTGGATTGTGGATTATGATTGTGAACGCCCTCGCGGAATTCTTATTGCCGAATGTGAGAATGTGACTGTACGTGATATTGTATTGTATCAGCCCGGTTTTTGGAGTTTACATATTTTGTATAGTAAGCATATAACAATTGATGGCATTATAATTAGTAATAATATTGAAGGCCATGGTCCAAGTACAGATGGCATTGATATTGATTCATCTGAATATATTCTTGTTCAGAATGCTAATATAAATTGCAATGATGATAATTTTTGTTTGAAAGCTGGACGAGATAGTGACGGGCTTAGGGTGAATCGCCCTTGCCAATATGTAGTGATTCGTGACTGTGTAGCTGGTTCTGGAGGGGGGATGTTTACTTGTGGTAGTGAAACCTCGGGGGGAATTCGTAATATAGTGGCATACCGAATGAAAGGTGTAGGTACAAAATGTGGATTGCGTTTCAAGAGTACTTGTCAGCGTGGTGGAGTGATTGAAGACATTTATTTGTATGACATCGAGATGATAGGGGTTGAACGGCCGTTTGTTGTTGATTTGAATTGGAATCCTGCATATAGTATTTCTAAACTTCCGAAGGGATATGATATGGAGAAAATTCCAGTGTACTGGAGTAAAATGTTAGAATCTGTAAGTTTGGAACAAGGTACTCCTGTCTTTCGGAATGTTACTCTTGATAATGTAACGGCTTCTAATGCAAGAACTTGTATGAATGTAGTTGGAATAGCAAACAGCAAAATCGAAAACTTTATACTTCGTAATGTCTGTATTGAAGGTAATAAAGCTGGAAAAATCATTTGGGCTAAGGAGTGGAAATTGGATGACGTTCAGATTAAAGCTCATGATGAATTGATATTGGAGTATAATGAGAATGTTGATATGCCATAATGTGTGTTGGAGTATAATTTTCGTGAGACAGAATGAAACTGTGAATAAAAAAATGTAGATTATGAATAAGAATAAACTTTTAGGAGGATTTTGTGCCGTAAATATGTTGGTTCTTCCTCAAATAGTGGTTAAGGCCCAGCAGTCAACTGCGGTAAATGATAAAAAAACTAATATAATTTTTATATTGGCGGATGATATGGGCTATTGTGATTTGGCTTGTTATGGGAATAAATATATTGAGACTCCTAATATTGATAAACTGGCAGCAACTGGCACTTCTTTTACTCAGTGTTATGCAGGATCGGGAATAAGTTCTCCTTCTCGTTGTGCATTGATGACGGGGCGGAATACAGGAAACACTACCATTCGTGATAATTTCTGTAATGCAGGAGGTATTGAAGGGATGAAAGGTACAAAGCCTATACGAAGAATGCATTTGTTACCGAATGATACAACAATCGCTACTGTATTAAGTAGTGCTGGCTATCGGACATGTTTGGTAAACAAATGGCATTTGGATGGTTTTAATCCTGAGGCTACCCCTTTGAATCGAGGATTTGATGAGTTTTACGGCTGGCTTATTAGTACGGTTTATTCTAACGATCCATATTACTATCCTTATTGGCGTTTTAATAATGAGAAACTTGAAAATATAAAAGAGAATGAAGGAGACAAACATATAAAACATAATACTGATCTTTCAACGGAAGATGCGATTAAATTTATAAATAGGAACAAGACAAATCCATTCTTTTTATATTTGGCCTATGATGCACCGCATGAACCTTATATTATAGATGAAACGGTTTGGTATGATGATGAAACTTGGGATATGAATACTAAACGGTATGCTGCGCTTATTACACACATGGACCGAGCAATTGGACGCTTGTTGGCAGAACTTGACAGATTGGGATTGCGTGAAAATACAATGATCATTTTTGCTTCAGACAATGGAGCTGCTAAGCAGGCACCATTGGCCGAGTTAGGATGTAAAGGTTCACTGAAGGGTATGAAAGGTCAACTTTATGAAGGAGGAATTCGTGTGCCTTTTATTGTTAATCAGCCAGGTAAAGTTCCGGTTCAGAAATTGAATAATATTATTTATTTCCCGGATGTAATGCCTACATTGGCCGCATTGGCTAATGCTACAGATAAATTGCCTCAAAATTTAAATGGGATAAATGTCTTACCTCTATTCTATGGTAAACAGATGGATACGGATAATCGTTTACTGTACTGGGAGTTTCCCGGAAAACAACGTGCAGCTCGCAGAGGTGACTGGAAAGTTGTTACTATTAAAAAAGATGCTCCTTTAGAATTATATAATATAAAGGAAGACATGACAGAGTCTATGAATTTAGCCGATAAATATCCTGGAGTAATAGCTGAATTTGAAAAGGAAATGGAGAAAATGCATGTGCCTACTCCCAATTGGCCATTACCCGGTGAGTTTTGAGTAACTGTAATGATAGTTTACGAAGAAAGGATGTTCTATTTTGAACATCCTTTTTTAATGGCATTTTTAGGATTGATTTTATATTTAACCTATTAAGAATACTGCAATAAATCCTGTTTTTTGTTTGAACTATTAGGTTATTTATTAAGAAAATCAAAAGAGAAAGTGTTTCGGTCAAAAAATATATCTTGTAGGCTGGTTTCAAATTCTATATTTGCAACCAGAATAATGTGCTCGATAACGGTTGTGCATTTGGTTAGGCTTAAATTTATTTATTAATCAAATTATATTAATAATCTATGAGAATCTTACACAGAAAAATGTGCTTATTAATGCTTCTATTAATAAGCTGTCCTCTAAGCATTTTTGCCCAGAACAAGACGCTTACCGGTACGGTTCGCGATGCGATTGACGTGGTGATCGGTGCTTCTGTTACGGTGAAAGGTGACAAATCTATTGGTACTATTACCGATATGGATGGTAATTTCAAACTCTCTGTACCTGTTTCGGCTAAGGAATTGGTGGTTTCGTTTATTGGTTATGAAGACCAAACTGTTCTTATTGGTAACAAAACCCATTTTGCAGTTACGCTTAAAGAATCTTCAGTAATGTTGGAAGAGGTCGTTGCTATTGGGTATGCGAAGGTGAAACGTAAAGAATTGACTGGTTCTTCTGTTTCTGTTGGTAGCAAGGATTTAGCCATGGCCCCTGTGACTACTGCCGCACAAGCATTAGCGGGTAAGGCAGCTGGTGTGAATATTGTACAGCAAAGTGGAGCTCCAGGTGCTGATATCAATATTACGGTACGTGGTGGTACATCTATTACGCAAGGCACTGAACCGCTTTATATCGTCGATGGTTTTCAGATGGAGAATGGTTTGCAGAATGTGGATATTAATGATATCGAAACTATTGATGTCATGAAGGATGCTTCAGCAACGGCTATCTATGGTGCTCGTGGTTCGAATGGTGTTATATTGATTACGACAAAATCCGGTAAGGCAGGTAAGACGGAAGTATCTTATAATGGTTTTGTTAGTTTTGACCGTTTAGGAAAGAAGTTGGATTTAATGGGAGTTGAAGATTACGTAAAGTATCAATATGAATTCCAATTGCTTCGTGGCAATGAAGATAACTTCTCGAATATTTTTGGTGGAGATATTAATTCTGGTGATTTTTATACTGGTGCCTATAGTCGTATTGCTAATGAATACGGTAATCGTGCTGGCATTGATTGGCAGGATGAGGTGTTTGGTAATACAGGTATCACTCAGAATCACAATGTGAATATCAGTGGTGGCAGTGAGAAAACTAAATACATGCTGAGCTACAACTATACGGGTGAAGATGGTATAATGGACAAACATGGTTATCAAAAGAATAGTATTCGTGCCAAAATTAATCATGAATTATGGAAAGGTGTACGTTTTGACTTTTCTTCCAGTTTACAAATGACTAAAGTTGATGGAGGTGGTTCATTGGGAGGAACCTTGAAGCAGACTATTTTACAGCCGGTAACTGGTGGTGTAAAATGGACCAATGAACAACTGTTAGGCTCTGATTTAGCGGATCTTTTCTCTGAAATGTATGGCGGAGACAATTATGATGCAAATAATCCGATTATTAATAATCAATCTATTACTAACGAGAAATATACCCGTATGGCTACGGTGAATGCCGGGCTGGAAATAGATATATTGAAGGATTTAACTTTCCGTACTTCTGGAAGTTATATGTGGCAGCAAGTTCGTCATGATTATTGGGATAATGGTAATACTAAGACAGCTTCTTCCAATCAAAGTCCTTATGGTTATGGTTATCGTAACAATAGTGAAAAGTTCTCATGGCAGATTACAAATACATTAAATTATGCATTTAATGTGAAAGAAGCTCATCGTTTTAATGTCTTGCTTGGTCAAGAAACTTGGTATCAAGAGTCTATGAATTTGGATAACGAATATCGCAAATTCTCAGATGGTAACTTTGGATTGAATGATGTCAGTATGGGTACTCCGCAAACGTGGAAGTCGGGAAAAAGTCGGATAGGTCTTGTTTCTCTTTTTGGTCGTCTTTCTTACAATTATAGTGACCGTTATTTATTTACGGGAACATTACGTGCCGATGGTTCTTCTAAGTTTGCCCGTGGTCAACAGTGGGGTTATTTCCCTTCAGCGTCTGCGGCGTGGCGTATCTCTGAAGAAGGCTTCATGAAGGATTTTGATTTCTTTCAGAATCTGAAACTGCGTGTAGGTTATGGAACTTCGGGTAATAATAATGTTGATAACAATATGTATGCTACAGATTATGGATCGGGGCATTATGGCTATAATGGTAGCGATTACATTACACTTGTACCCGGTACAACACTTGGAAACAAAAAATTGAAGTGGGAAAAAACCACCACTACCAATATAGGTTTGGATGTATCAATATTTAATAGCCGTGTCAATCTGTCTGTAGATTGGTATAATAATGAGTCTTCCAATTTGCTGATTAAGAATAAGATACCAACTTCTACCGGTTATACTCATCAATTTCAGAATATTGGTTCCATTCGTAATCGCGGTGTGGAATTAGTTTTGAATACAACAAATATCCGTACGAAGGATTTCAGTTGGACAATGGATTTCAATATAGCTTTTAACCGTTCAAAGGTATTGGATATTTATGGAGATGGTGAAACTGATAACTTCATAGCAGAATATGAATCTCGTATGGGTTTCAAGATTGAAGAGGGAAAACCATTAGGACAATTTTTTGGTTTGATTTATGATGGTATCTATACGACAGATGATTTTGTTCAGAATGCTGACGGTGGCTATACTTTGAAGGATGGTATTCCTTATTTGAAAGGTTCTAATCGTGAAAATGTAAAACCAGGTGATGCTAAATATAGGCCGACGGCTGGTGAAGTAGATGCAGATGGAAATCCGGTATGGGGAACTAATGACCGTACTGTAATAGGAAATGCAGCCCCTGATTTTATCGGAGGTTGGAACAATACCTTTACTTACAAAGGATTTGATTTGACTATTTTCATGAACTTTGTTGTAGGCAATGATGTGTTCAGCATGAGTACGCAACGTTTTATTGGTCCGTACTTGGCTAACCAAAATACGCTTGAAAAAATGAAGAATCGTTTCACATTGATTGATCCATCAACAGGTAAGGAAAGTACTGATTTAGCACGTTTGGCTACTCTAAACCCACATCAATATAGTGGTGATGCTTTATGGAATATTTCAGGTAATAACAAAACTGCTATTAGTGAACGTAGTAGTTACTATTTGGAAGATGGGTCTTACTTGCGCTTGAATACTATTACTTTAGGTTACACTTTACCGAAGAAATTAGTACAACGTGCCAAAATCAGTAATGCCCGCGTATATTGTACTCTAAATAACATTCATACTTTTACTGGCTATACGGGGTATGATCCTGAAGTATCTGCATCAAGCAGTGCCTTGACACCAGGTATAGATAACTCATCTTATCCACGTTCTAAGAGTTGGGTAGTAGGCGTAAATTTAACATTCTAAATTAGACAATTAATATGAAAAAGATAATGAATATTTTAGGTATATCTGCTGCCATGTTGTTGGTTTTCACTTCCTGTGAAGATTGGCTTGATATGCCTTCCGAATCAAAAGCGGATAGTTCTACTGTTTTTGAAACAGTAGGAAGAGCGGAGATGACCGTGATGGGTGGTTATTCATGGTTGCACACACAAGAACTGGGCTATCAATTATTGATGGGTACGGATGAATCCGCCTCTACGGAGTCCAATTCTAAATATAATGTGGCCAACTATGATTATACTAATACTTCCAGTATGTTGAGTTCTACTTATACAAATATGTATAAGGCCATCGAATATGCTAATGTTTGTATTAAGAATCTTCCGGAAATGAATGTTAGTGATGGTGAGAAGAAGAAAGTGGATGCACTACTGGGAGAAGCTTTGGCGATAAGGGCCTATGCATATTGGAACATAGTTCGTTTTTATGGTGATGTACCTTATACTAATATACCTACAGTAGATTTGACTACATTCTCTTCTTCGCGTGTCAGTCGTGATACTATTTATGATCATTGTATTGGAGATTTGAAACGTGCAATTGAATTGCTCCCTTGGAAAAGTGAAGGCATGGTTGCTACCCCCGAGCGTTTCACGAAAAATTCAGCTTATGGAATTTTGGCTCGTGTAGCTCTTTACGCTGCCGGTTATTCCTTACGTTGGGACTTGAATACAGTACCCTATAATCAGAGTAGTTTGAAAATTGCACAACGTAGTGATGCGGCTCGTATAAAAGAACTCTATCAAATAGCTGCGGATGCTTGTAAAGCTGTGATAACTAAAGGAGAAAATCGACTCTTGGATGATTATGATCAAATCTTCAGAGATTTGGGAAATCAGCAGTATAATGATGAAACTATGTTTGAGTATGGTTGGTATAGTACTAATGGTCAGGATGTTCGTACTGGTTATACAAATGGTATTCCTACAAGTGGTACGGATAATGAAGGTTTAGGAAAAGGCGGTAGCCAGATGATAGCTATGCCGACCTTCTATTTTGAATTTGAAGAAGACGACCAGCGGCGTGATGTTTCTGTTTGTAATTATGGTCTTAAGTTATCTACTGGCAACAATGCTTATCAAATGAATACTTTTGCCGGTATGGGTGTGGGAAAATATCGTATTAACTGGAAAAAGGTCAGAGGTTCTTCTGATAGTAAACGTGATTTCAATTGGCCGATATTGCGCTACTCTGATGTCTTGCTGATGTATGCTGAGGCTTTGAATGAGTTGAATAATGGTGCTACTCCTGAAGCAGAAAAAGCAGTGGAAGATGTTCGCCTGCGTGCATTCAATAATGATGCCTCCAAAGTTGGTACAATTCCTTCCGGTTATGAAGAATTCAAAAACTTTATTATACAGGAACGCAAACTGGAATTGTCTAATGAGGGACTGCGCAAGAGCGATTTAGCTCGTTGGGGGATATTGGTTGATTATCTGACAACAGAAAAAGAAAAGTTGGTTCAATTGGCCAAGCGTGAAGGAAGATATGCAAATGTTGATGTATATCGTGCTTATAAGTTGGCTTCAACCCCATCTTTTGCAGATCCGACAATAGCTTTACCTTACATCTCAATAACTGAACAGGATTTGGTGGATATGGGATTCTCTGAGACTGAACTAACAACAATGCATACATTAAATTCCGGTTCCAAAGGTGCAATAAAAAGAAAGTTCTTTGAGGCTGATGGGAAAGTTTATTTTAAGAGCGAAGATGTGCCGGCTGACGCAAAGAAAGTAGAAGAAGTGGAATATACAATTCTGAATATGTTCAGCATTAATTCCATAAAACAAAAAGGAAATCTTTGTGTGGAAGATGTTGAAGGTCTTTCTTCTAATAATGCATGGATTACAGGTAAGACTGGTGTATTCTATGGTATGAAGAAGAATATGGTAGAAATATTACCGTTTAATACTACGAACATAATCGATGTGAATCCGGGGCTTGCCGGTCAGCAGCATCCGTCTTATTGATAGGTAAGTTTTTCTTGATGGTAAAAGGGGAAGGCGGGCGCATAATTAGGATGCACCGCCTTTTTCTTATCATTTTGAGAGGAAAAATATTCTATTTGTTCATTAGAGGAAACAATAACCTGATTAAAATACATTGATCATGAAAAAGATTATTCTTGTAGCCTGTTTGTTAGGGGCGGTTTCTTGCATACAAGCGCAACAAATCGCTTTTCCGGGTGCCGAAGGATATGGAAAATGGACTACCGGCGGACGTGGTGGGCGTGTGTTGACTGTGACAAATCTGAATGATAGTGGTGAAGGTAGTTTTCGCGATGCGGTGGAGCAAATGGGGCCTCGTATAGTGGTCTTTGCTGTAGATGGTACCATTGAGCTGAAATCTCCACTTCGTGTAAATAATGATAGTATTACTATTGCAGGACAATCTGCTCCGGGAGATGGTATTTGTTTGAAAGATTATCCGTTGGTAGTGAATGCAAGCAATGTTATTATCCGTTATATTCGTGTACGTGTTGGCGACCTGAACAATTTGGATAGTGATGGTTTAGGAGGAGGACGTTATGGACAGAAGAATGTAATTCTTGACCATCTCTCCGTAAGTTGGAGTATTGACGAATGTCTTTCTATTTACAAGACTGAGAATCTCACAGTACAATGGTGCCTGGTTACCCATAGTCTGAACACTTCGGTACATACTAAAGGGAGTCATGGCTTTGGTGGTATTTGGGGAGGGTATAAGGCTACTTTCCATCACAATCTGTTGGCAAATCATGCAAGTCGTAATCCCCGTTTTGCTTCTGTGGATGGTACTAAATGGGTGGATTACCGGAATAACGTGGTGTATAACTGGGGTTTTAAGACAGCTTATGGAGGTGGACATCATGCCGAGATCAATATGGTGAATAACTATTATAAACCAGGGCCTGCTTCACAGCATCATCGTCTGCTTGATGTGGCGGAAGATGGTACCGGGCGCTATTATGTGGCCGGCAACGTGATGGAGGGGGATGATGCTGTGACATGTGATAACCATAGTGCCGTAGCGGATCGTCCTGGAAAATGTTATATACCCGGCAATAAGAGTGCCGGGCCGAACTCCGGTATCTCTACCGAAGCTATCCCGGTTCCGGGTGAAGAGTGTGCATCCTGTCTAACCGACTCTCCCTTTCCATGTGAACCTATTCATGAAGATACACCTGTTATAGCATATCAACGGGTTCTGGAGTCTGTGGGTTGCAGCTTTGCTCAAGATACCTATGATCGTGAAGTATTACTTCAGGTAAAGAAAGGGATTGGCACATTCGGCACAAACGGTATTATCGACTCACAGAAGGATGTGGGCGGATGGCCTGTTCTGAAAGTAGGGAAAGCATTGAAAGACAGTGACGGAGATGGTATGCCTGATGTGTGGGAAAGTAAGCATGGATTAAATCCTCACAATGCTTTGGATGCATCTGACTATACGTTAGATGGAAATTATACCAATGTTGAAGTTTATCTAAATGGTTTAGTTCAGTAAGTTGAGAACTGCTGATGAAGGTTAGTGGATGAAGAGGTGGATACTCATTATGAGTATCCACCTCTTTTTTTGTAAAGAACTATGCTGAAATCCTTTTGTGTTAATGCAATATACCTATTAATAGCGATTGCGGCGTATACTCCTATCGAATACTTCGATTAGATATTTACCTGCATATAGCGATTGTTTTGCCTCCCTTTTATAAAGACCTTTGCAGCGATTTATTAATCGTATAAAACTCTTTGTAAATTGAAAGCAAATATAATAAAACTCTCCGTTCTCGTTGTCTTGTTAATTTCCTCATTATCTGTCTTTTCACAAGACAAAGCAATGATCTCCGGTAAGATACTGTCTACTGAGAAGGAAATCGTTGATTTTGCGACTGTCTACCTGAAGGGTACCAGTTATGGTGGAACTACCAATCAGGAAGGTATTTACCATATAAAAGCACCCGCCGGTAACTATACATTGGTCGTGTCTGCCATCGGCTATAAAACAGTGGAGAAACAAGTGAAGCTGATTGCAGGGGAGCGGGTGAAACAGAACCTCACGATTACTCCCGAGACACAGCAGTTGGACGAAGTGACCATTGTTTCTACAGGGGTGACCCGTTTGAAGAGATCAGCCTTTAATGCAGTGGCTGTCGATACGAAAGAGTTACAGAACACTACTAAGAATCTGAGTGACGCCTTAACCAAGGCACCGGGTATGAAACTTCGTGAATCGGGTGGTGTGGGTTCGGATATGCAACTCATGCTGGATGGATTCAGTGGAAAGCACGTCAAAGTATTCATTGACGGTGTACCGCAGGAAGGCGTAGGAAATTCTTTCGGACTGAACAATATTCCTGTGAACTTTGCCGACCGGATTGAGGTCTATAAAGGAGTGGTACCTGTGGGATTCGGTACCGATGCTATCGGTGGGGTCATCAATATTGTAACTAACAAGAAACGTCGCCGCTGGTTTCTGGATGCCTCCTATTCTTATGGCTCATTTAATACACATAAATCATACGTCAACTTCGGACAAACCTTTAAGAATGGTTTTACTTATGAAATCAATGCTTTCCAGAATTATTCGGATAACGACTATCATGTAGAGGCGCCGGTAGAAGATTTCGAAACCGGCAGAATTGATAGGGATAAGAAGGTACGTGTAAAGCGCTTCAACGATACGTACCATAACGAAGCCATTATCGGAAAGATTGGTTTTGTAGATAAGGAATGGGCGGATCGTCTGTTGCTGGGTTTCACCTATTCGCACATGTATAAGGATATACAGACCGGTGTCCGTCAGGAAATCGTATATGGTCAGAAGCATCGTAAAGGTCATTCACTGATGCCTTCATTGGAATATAGCAAGCGTGACCTGCTCACCAAAGGTCTGGATGTGGCACTGACCGTCAATTACAATAAGAATGAAACCACTAATGTGGATACTGCCTCATACAAGTACAATTGGTATGGGCAGAAGGCGCTGATGAACTCTCCCGGTGAACAGTCTTATCAATATTCACGGGCGGACAATAACAATTGGAATGGTACGCTGACTGTGAACTACCGCATCAATAGGGTACAGATGCTGACTTTCAATCATGTATTGAATGCTTTCCACCGTTCTAACACCTCGCTGCTTGCCAAGGAAGAGCAAAAAGAGGCTATCGCCAAGGAAACACGCAAGAATATTTCCGGTCTGTCCTATCGCCTGATGCCGTCTGAAAACTGGAACTTCTCCGTATTCGGCAAATATTACCACCAGTTTGTAGGAGGGCCGATAGCTACATCCAGTAATCAGAGTGAGTATGTGCGCACTACTCGCGATGTGAGTTCCATGGGTTATGGTGCGGCCGGAACCTATTTCATATTGCCCGGCCTTCAGGCCAAATTGTCCTATGAGAAAGCCTATCGACTGCCTACTATTGAAGAAATGTTCGGTGATGAAGACCTGGAAATGGGAGATATCGGCATCAAGCCTGAGAATAGCGACAACTTGAACCTTAACCTCAGCTATACCCAGACATTCGGGAAACACTCCGTATATGTGGAAGGAGGCTTGATATACCGTAATACAAAAGACTATATTCAGCGTAACATTGCCGACCTGAGTGGAGGTAAATCAGCTGCTACCTATATAAATTATGGTAAGGTGTTGACGAAAGGCTTTAATGTTTCCGCCCGATATGGTTTCGGAAGATGGCTGAGTGTTGGAGGAAACTTTACGCAGATGAACGTGCGTGACAACATGAAGACCTCGATCTCCAGCAGTGCGGCCAATCTTGCCTATAAAGAGCGTATGCCCAATCTGCCGTATATGTTTGCCGATTCGGATGTGACGTTCTATTGGCGCAACCTTTGGAAGAAAGGTAATACGCTGACGGTTTCCTATGACAACCAGTATCTGCATAGTTTTACTTATTATTCATCTAATATCGGATCGAATAAGAACGATTATGTGGTGCCTAATCAGTTCTCGCACAATCTGGCGCTTTCTTATAGTCTGCGCAACGGACGGTATAATTTGTCGTTTGAGTGCCGCAACTTTACGAACGAGAAACTGTATGACAATTTCAGTCTTCAGAAGCCCGGGCGGGCATTCTACGGGAAAGTGCGTGTGTATTTTGGTAATTAAAGATTCATAGATTATATAGTTTAGATTAAAATTAAAGGTAAAAGTAAGATGAAGAAGAATAACTTTTTGACTGGATTTTTTGCAACAGCAATAACCGGACTGGCGCTGACAGCATGTACTGACAATGAGCCGAGCCTTGGTGGTGGCACCGAAGGTAGAGGTGAGTATGTGATAGCATCCTCAGTGACAGCTTCGGGAAATACTACGAACGTTCTGCTGACTTCCGAAACATTGGATAAAGGAACGGTTTCCGCCATAAACAATGGCCTTGTGAATGACGGTGCGTCACAGTGGATATTTTATAAAGATCAATATCTGTATGGTTTGACCTATAATCAAGGTAATGCCGGTACTACCCGTTCATTCGTCATGAATTCAAATTATGAAATGGTGGCACGGTCGGGCGAGTATGCAGTGAAGCGGTTCACCAGTTATGGTATTTACGGGGGATATATCATCACTTCTTCTACAGGTGACGGATATACGGGGTATGCCGATGATAACGGTTACTTACCTAAAACATTCCTGCTTTCTTATCTGGATGTAGAGGCCGAAACTTATAAGACCAATGACACTCAAAATAAGGCCTATCTCTCAGAGAATTTCCTGGGAAATGGTGAGTTTGTGACGCTGGCTGGTATTTTGCAACACGGCAACAAGATTTATAGCGCAGCTGTTCCGATGGGGCTGAGCCAGTATGGCGCAGCGTATAATAATGGCGAATGGGTGTTACCGGGTAATCAAGACCTGATAAAAAAGGAAGACGGTGGCTCAAACAGCAGCAGCTATAAAAAAGGAGAGTTGCAATGGACGCAATATCCGAATGAATGTTGGGTAGCTATCTTCGATGATGAGACTCTTACCAGCAAGAAACTGATCAGTACAGATAAAATCAGCTATGCTTGCGGACGCAATAAATCTCAGTATTACCAGACAATCTGGGAAGCAGACAACGGTGATATCTACGTTTTCTCTCCCAGTTTTGCAAAGACGATGGATGATGTGCGCCAACAGACCACTTTGCCTGCCGGTGTAGTACGTATTCCTAACGGTACGGAAGACTTTGATGATTACTATTGTGATCTGGAAGCTCAAAGTGGCGGAAAATCTTTCCTCCGTTGCTGGCACATTACGGGTGACTACTTCCTGATGTTGATGTATGACCGTCCTTTGACTGAAGAAGATTTTACTGCGAATCAACTGGCCATCTTCAAGGCAGGCGACAAGAAGCTGACTTATGTAACCGGCTTGCCTGAGACTAATTTGATTTCCGGTTTCGGCAACGCGCCTTATACCGAAAATGGCAATGTTTATCTGACTGTAACGACAACCGAGGGTTATCCTGCCATCTACAAGATCAATCCGTCGAGCGCCACTGCAACGAAGGGAGTTACCATTGAAGCTACTCAGATCAGCGGTGTGGGTCGGTTGACACCTACTAAATAAGTGCAAAACCATTCATTGATTATAATTAGGGATAAAGAGCCTGCTGGTATGTGCCGGCCAGGCTCTTTTTTACGAACTTCATAAATTGACATAATGAGAAAGATATTCCGTAATATACACTTGTGGCTTTCCGTTCCTTTCGGGATACTGATTACGTTGATCTGCTTTTCGGGTGCAGCACTGGTATTCGAGAAAGAGGTGATGGAACTTTGCCATCGTGAGCTCTACTTTGTGAAAAAGGTTGAGGCTGCTCCGCTACCCATGGAGCAATTGATGACTAAAGTGGCGGCAACCTTGCCCGATAGCGTGTCAGTGACCGGCGTTAATATTTCGTCTGATCCTGAACGGGCTTACCAAGTCACGCTTTCCAAACCTCGTCGTGCATCTATGTATGTGGATCAGTATACGGGTGAGATTACGGGGAAGTATGAACGGGCGCCCTTTTTCAACTTTATGTTCCGGATGCACCGTTGGTTGCTGGACAGCATGAAGCAGGATGGTGGCATCTTCTGGGGGAAGATGATTGTCGGCACCAGTACGTTGATGTTCGTGTTTGTACTGATATCAGGTGTAGTCGTCTGGTGGCCGCGTACGCGCAAGGCATTGAAGAACAGTCTGAAGATTGTAGCGAATAAAGGTTGGCGTCGTTTTTGGTACGATTTGCATGTGGCGGGCGGAATGTATGCACTTGTATTCTTGCTAGCTATGGCTCTTACAGGATTGACGTGGTCTTTCCAGTGGTACAGGACAGGATTTTATAAAACCTTTGGCGTGGAAGTGCAGTCCAGTATGGGGCACGGCAACGCGGCGGCCAATTCGACTGCCAAAGGCGGTAAGCGGGAGGGTAAACCGGAGGGTAGGGAAGGCCGTGGCGCACACAGGTATTCTCCTTATACTAATTGGCAACAGGTATATGAACAGTTGGCCGAGGCAAATCCAGACTACAAGCAGATTAGTGTTTCCGACGGTTCTGCCAGTGTTGCTGTCCCCCGTTTCGGTAACCAACGGGGAACAGACCGTTATAAGTTCAATCCCCGTAATGGCGAGATTACCGAAACTACTCTCTATAAGGACCTGGATAACTCCGGCAAAATCCGTGGCTGGATTTACTCCGTGCATGTGGGCAGTTGGGGTGGTATGCTGACGCGGATACTGACTTTCGTTGCAGCATTGATAGGCGCAAGTCTTCCGCTGACCGGATATTACCTGTGGATACGTAAGAAGATAAAACGGAGACCGGCATCTCCTAAGTTCCTTTCTGCGGAAGATTAGCGTATTTTTCTGCAAAGGTTTATTCTTTCCACCACGGTGGAAAGAATAAATAGATACTACATTTTTCCCTAACAGTCGTAAAGGAAAGAGATAAAAGTGCCGGTTCGGCAGCTTAACTCCCGTGTATCCTCTCTTTTTAGCGAAGTATAGTTGTTTTTCCAGCGATATATATCGGATAGTTTTTGGTATTTCTTTTCGGTTATGAGCTAAATGATAATTCCAATATTAAGTAAATAGAGTATCTCAATTCCCCTCCTCCAACTGGAGGAGAATTAAGATAGCATTACTTGACCATTTGACTCATTTCTGTACCTGTTATGAACTATCACTCTGCATCCACTATTTTTCCGTAAAAAGCTCTTTCCGTTCTTTCAGGCCTCACGGAATCCCCTGTTCATCGACGTTACGGCTGAAACTTCCCGCCTTATAGTAGTTTCAGGTATCTTTCAGCTGAAATGCCGATGAACAGGGCGTTTGGAAAAAACTGAAAGACTGCAGGAAGAAAAAATACTTATTGAATAACATCTGAAAACAAGCGGTGTTATGATCCAGAATAAGCAATGCAATGAATGATTACATTGCTTGTTCTTATCTACAACAAGCAATGTAATTTCAGGCAAGTCCGATTCCGCATTTAGTGTAGCTTGCAAGTGAAAAAACGACCGAATAGCTGTATGCTAATAAGAGTCGTGTTTTCTTATGGTTTTACAAAAGTGATGCTGAACTATAGAATTTAGAGTAATAATTATTATAAAAAGAGTATTTATTTCTGTTTGTAAAACATTAATTGGTTGATAGATAGGTGGTTGTGAATTTGATGCTTGCGTCTCAATTTTGTAAGGGCATATTTGTCTGTAAATAATGTTCTACCTTTGTTCCGACAAAATAAATGAAATCTGAATATGAAAAACACATGTTTTGGGATGATAATAATATTTGCTCTAACATCTATCATGAAATCTATCATATACGCAACGATGTAAATAGTGAAACAGATTGGGATTCTAAGTTGCAAAATTTAAATAGTATAAGATATTTTGATACTCCTCCTGATAATTTGATGAATTATTTAAGAGCATTACATATAGAAGAATACAACTCCTCACACTCTAGTGGAACGAGTTTGGATGAATATATTAAATATACAGAACTTATGGTTGCTACTACTTTGCCTCCGGAGTATTATTTAAATGATATTAATGCCTATACAAATGAAATTGAAACAGTTAAAAATGTTACGGATTCATATAGCATTGAAAGAGAGTATGGGTTGTGGTTACATCAACAAAAATATAAAATAGCAATAGAAGAATATAAAT
>ERZ1027033.60-NODE-60-length-84030-cov-8.648776_pt1 | contig 84030 bp, 80 predicted proteins | sample MGYA00519444_ERZ1027033 | MGnify/ENA primary metagenome ERZ1027033 (study PRJEB26926, sample SAMN06164887) | human gut metagenome | biome: ENVO:00009003; feature: ENVO:2100002; material: ENVO:00002003 | host: Homo sapiens | place: USA | collected 2012 ...
CTTCCGCACAGAAAAGAAAAAGCCCCGATATTTCGGGGTTTTCTTCTTACAAAAAAGCAAGTTCTTTTTTGTTCACGTATGGTGGACGAAAACGTTTCGCAATCGCTCCAAGATGAAGTTAAAGAATAGTCTTATAAAAATGGGAAAGCCCACTGTTTAGTGGACTTTTCTATGTTTTAATCAAAATCTTCTAAAACCAAACAATTGATTTTTTTGCTCAATGGAGTACACGCATCAATGGCAATTATTCCATCTCCGTAAAATGGAGAATGGTCCGCATCTTCATCATATTGGCTACCTTTATGTTCAAGAACAGAATGTCCATAAGAACAATTCCAATGACCGCATACGATCGTCTTGCCTTGCTCTTTTATGCCACCGTTCCAAGCTTCCATTCCGTTTGTCCATCTTGCGAAATACCAATCTTCGGGACTGGCATTCCTCCAATCGTTGATTGCTTCATATCTATCACAATAACGGTTCTCTCTAAATTTATTGCAAGGAATCCAACCGTGGACAAATATATAATTATTTGTTTCGTAGTAATTAACCATCGCCGGAATAATATTTTGGATGAATAGTGTATTCGAAAGCTTTTCTTTAACTTCATCTTTGTTGCCATCAAGTATGTACTGAGAGTCGGTTAATTGAAGAACAGAATCGACGGTTTTATTTGAACGATGATGAGAAAGCAAATATGACCTTTTATCCCAGCCATAAAGCAAATCAATCATCAAGTCCTCATGATTGCCACGAATCAAAATGATTTCGTTTTTATCCATCAAATCAAGTATAAAGTGCTGCACTTCTTTTGCCTCTGAGCCACGGTCTAAGACATCCCCACAAACGATAAGCTTGTGCGGAATGGTATCGGAAAAAAAGCCCTTTTCATCAAGAGCTAGTTTTAATTCTGTATAATATCCGTGAATGTCTGAAACAATGTAGTATTTCATTAGTTCTTTTCCCAATAGCAAAAATCTTCGAGCGGTACATCAATGCGCCAGAGTTCTCGCCAAATCATATTTATAGTATCTTGGTTATCTTTGTAGGATAAATTAAGTTGGAGAACAAATATCCTTCTTGTGACGTTACATATGCAAACTCATGATTTTCGTGAACGTATTTGAGCGTGCTATATATTTTTGAATTAATCTTTTTCTTTCCCATCTTCTACCTCCTCAACAATATTAACAGCTTTCAAGGGACATTTGTGGGACATGCTGAAATCATATCTAAACACAATGAAAATATATGCACAACCAGAATAGGGACATTATTAGGGACACATTAAGGACAATTTCCCATAAGGATGCGCACATTTATTCTGTTTGAATAATGGGAAATTGTAAATAACCGATGGTAAATCAAATTGACTATTGGTTTATTGCAAGTCTTTTAATAAATAGTATTATTTCTTTTGAAATCGATTGTTACGCATCGCGATTTTGACCGCTTTTGCAGTGTCAAGTACAACACGAGATTCGTATAATGTGCAATCGTCCATTATATCTATAAACTCGTGCTTGCTAATCGATACATGATTGTCAAAGCAATCAGCGAGAATGGTGTCTGCCGTAACATCAAGTGCATTTGCAATTCCAAGAAGAGTTTCGAGGCTCATGCACTTCACGCCGCTCTCTATGTAACTGATATAAGTTGGTGACAAACCGACCTTTTCGGACAACATTGCTTGCGACATATTGCGTGCGACACGCAATTCTTTTATTCTTTGACCTATAGTGTAATAGCTAAAAAGCATATTTCCTCCAAAATTTTGAATTGTATTATAGCCTAACGACTATAATATATAGTGTAACCACTATGGTGTTTATAGTCAATCACTGATACAATATTTATAGAATTTTAGCTAAATGACTATGGAGATAAGTATGAGTGACCAACTTAAAGAAATAGGAAAACGGATCCGTGAGATTAGGCTTTCTAAAAAGATGAGTCAAGAAGAAGTTGCTTATAAAGCAAAGACTAGTGTATGCAATATCAGCGACATTGAACTTGGAAAAACTAATTATCGAATAGAAACATTTATGGGTATTCTCGAAGCGTTGCAAGCATCGGCGGATTATATCTTGCTTGCAGATGCCCCAAACGCAAATGAGATTTACAAAAAAGAACTTGCCAATATCCTTAATGATTGCACTCCAAATGAAGCGGAATCAATTTTGAGGATTATTAAGGAAATAAAAGCGACATGTCGAAATAAAACTTGACGATAAAACTGATTTGTCATCTGTTATTGCAACTATTGTGTAATATAATTCTCAACGTGTAAACCAGTGGTTAAGAAATTGACTGCTGGTTTATTCTTTTATACCTTTTTTTATTCTAAAATTTCAATATCGTGGAGGTTGTATGCAAGAACTCGACATATTGAATAAATTCAAAGAAATAAAATGCACGCCATTTCAAAGCGAAGAAGACAAACTACAACGTCATAAGAAATGGTTAAGCACCATTGTAAGGGAATATCCTAGTACACAAAAATCATTCAACATTGGAGTGTATATTCGGTATTTCAATCAAACAAAATACGAAAACTATCTTGAATATCACAAACGACAATTTGCAGATACCATAGCGTTATGTCCAAATTGGAATTTAGTCGATTTCTATATAGACGAAGGACAAAAGGCTCCGAATATGGAATCCGCAAACGATTGGTGCCGATTGCTCGAAGATTGCATGAGTGGAAAAGTCAATTTGATAATCACTCAAAAAGTATCAAACATCTCAAGTGATATGGCTGAAATGGCACTATGTGCAAGGCTACTTGCTTCTATGGATCCGCCAATAGGGATTTACATTATTTCGGAAGATATATACACATTGGCAACGTACTACAAAAAAGAGCTAAAAGACACGGAATTCCTTCCTTCACCGAAGTGGGAATTGCTAGAAGAATAAGAACAAATGATAGACAACGATAAACGAATTCAACGCGAACAAGAAAAAGCCAAAACCCGTAGGAGAATGAATGCTCAAGTTGACCTAGAAAACTATGAGTATATCCCTGCAGAAAAAGAAACGGACTACTATGATACAAACACCCATCAGCGAGTAGGTATTTATGTGCGAGTTTCTACCGACGATGTTAGGCAAACGACATCGTTTGAACTTCAAAAGAAATACTATGAAGATTTTGTATCAAAGCACGATAATTGGGAATTGGTCAACATTTACGCAGACGAAGGAATAAGCGGAACATCGTTAGCGCATCGCGATGCATTCAATCAAATGATAAATGATTGCAAAGATGGCAAACTCGATTTGATTATTACAAAGAGTGTATCGAGATTTGCTAGAAATGTTGTGGATTTTATTGGAATGGTTCGCAAGTTGGCGCGCTTAAAACCACCCGTTGGAGTTTTCTTTGAATCGGAGTGTATTTTTTCTCTCAAAGATGATTCCCAAATGGCACTAACATTTCAAGCAACTATGGCAGAAGAAGAATCTCATACAAGAAGTCGTAGCATGGAGACGTCATTACGCATGCGTCTTGACAATGGGATTCCTCTCACGCCAAAGCTTTTAGGTTACACTCACGATGAAGATGGACATTTGATAATCAATCAAGACGAAGCGCCCACGGTAAAACTCGCATTCTTTATGTACCTTTATGGCTACTCAGCTCAGCATATTGCTAATGCATTAAATGTATTAGGGCGCAAGTCATACTTGGGAAATTGCAATTGGACTAGCAATGGAATAATACAAATATTGCGAAACGAAAGACATTGCGGTGACGTCTTGACACGAAAGACATGGACGCCCGATTACCACGACCACAAGTCTGAGAAAAACAAGGGTAAAAGACCGCAAAGCTGGTATCACAAGCATCATGAAGGGATAGTTTCTCGCGAAGATTTCATTGCTGTACAGCATATGATTGACAATGCTAAGTACAAAAACAAATCTTTTCTTCCCGAACTAAAATATATCGATAGCGGCATACTCAAGGGCTTTGTAATAATCAATCCGAGATGGGCGGGATTCAAAGAATACGACTATATTCAAGCCTGTAAAAAAGCATATGAGCATGAAACGGAAGAAGATAGGCAGAAGGACTTAAAAATTGAAGTAAGTGCCGGAGATTTTGATTTGAGGGGCTTTGAAATCACAAGACAAGAATTCTTCGATAGCACTAGCAAGCCAATGGTTGTTTTTAATAATAAAACCTTACGTTTCAGCCAAAACATAGCTGATCGCCTTGCCAAGAAAAACTATATTGAAATGCTCATCAATCCTATCGATAGGAAATTCGCGATTCGGACTACACCTACCAACAACAAATCCGGTGTGTATTGTTCTTCAAATAATGGGAAAAGGTATCAAGCAAAAGAAATACCCGCTACTGCATATATCAAGACAATCTATAACCTTTTCTCATGGAATCCAGAATATCGATATCGAATAATTGGGAGTAAGTATGAAACCGATTCGGAGCAAACGTTTGTATTTGATATACGAGATTCCGAAGCGTTTTTCAAATATACATTGCTCCCTAAAAGCGAATCAGCAGAAACGCAACAGGTTAACATAACGCCTATAACCCAATCTCGCAATAGAATCAGGGCAATACCGGAGGCTTGGGCTAATAGTTTCGGAAAGCCATATTACATACATGAGATTTCAGCAAAAACATTGCTAAGTCAAAGCGAAAAAGAATGGCAAACAAGACTTGAGGGGCAAATGTTTGAAAGCGGGAAAAGATTAAACGTTACCCCCTTTGAAGAATTGAAAGCCTATATCTCAAAAGAACTTGAAGGAATACCAATCGAGGAGATAGATAAAGACAATGGATGAATATACTAATAAACCCTATCTAACGGAAAACGATGAACTCATTGATATGAGCAGTGATTTCGATTTTGCTGACTACCAAGTTGTACGACGCGAATTCTTTGCACATATGAAAGAACCGGCTGCATCTTTTGCTGATTGTAAGTTTTATGTCAATACGGCCTGCTTGACAAAATTCCCAAATTCTAATTATGCGCAAGTGCTTGTAAATACCGAAAAGAAGATTCTTGCAATACGTCCTTGCCCAGAAGATGCAAAGGATTCTTTTCAATGGTGTACGACTTCAGGAAGCAAACGAAAACCGCGCCCAATCACTTGTCGCATATTCTTTGCAAAGGTAGTTTCCTTGCTCGATTGGAACCCAAAATATCGCTATAAAATGCTTGGCAAATTAGTCCATGCTAATGGCGAATATTTGATAGTTTTTGACCTTAATGCAACCGAGATTTATCAGCGTATTGAAAAAGAGGGAGATAAACCCAAAATGTCAAGAAAGCCAGTTTATCCGTCAGATTGGAAGAATCAATTCGGTGTTCCGTTCAATGAGCATAAAGAATCTATGCAAATAAACATCTTTGACGGCTATGCAATTTATACAATCAACGAGCCAAATCCAATTGAGAAACAAGCCAAATTGGAGGTGTAAAAAATGCAAGAAAATGACAACTTCACAACTATATGTATAGATGCTAAATGTGGTCGTATCAGACTAAGCAAAAATATGTTGTCTGGTCTTGGATATCCTAAATATATTCAACTTCTTATCAATACCGAAAAACAAAAATTCGCAATAAGATGTGTTGACAAAGATGTGCCGGATGCTCAAACGATAAGAATAAAACCAATAGAAAAAATGACATCGAAGGCGTATGACTTTACGAGCAAAACATTAACAGATAAGTTGGTAGGGGCAATAGGAATTGTGGACGGTAATTGCTCTTATAGATTAAGCGGAACCATATTCTCTCTCGAAAGAATTGCGGTATTTCCATTTAATACTGTCGAAAAGGTGTAGGCTTATGGATAAAACTTTATATATAGATGATGAGTTCAAAAATCTTATCAGTCCGTTAAGTCCAAAGGAGTATTTTCAACTTGAAGAAAACATTTTAACGGATGGTTGCATCAACCCTATTATCACTTGGAACGATGTAATAGTTGATGGACACAACAGATATGAAATATGCAAAAAACACAACTTACCATTCAAAACAATGGCAATGTTTTTTGAATCTCGTGATGAGGTTATCGCATGGATTTGTAAAAACCAACTTGGCAGACGCAACATTTCGGATGAAACACGAAAATACCTTATTGGACGTCAGTACGAAAGCGAGAAAAAACTAGTTTCAAATCCGACTGGATTCAATCAATATTTTGAGGATGATTCGGATGTGAAAAGATTCAAAAAGCATCGAACGGCAGTTAGAATCGCAAAAGAGAATCACATAGCATCTACTACGGTACAAAAGTATTCTCAATATGCCCATGCAATAGATAAAATTCAAAATCGCGCTCCTAAAATTGCCGAACACATACTAAATGGACAGTACAAAGTATCCCACAACAATATAGTTCAAATTTCCAACTTGCCGAACGAAGATTTGGAAAAACTTAATAATTACATCGAAAAAAATCAAAACAAATTTGTTGAGTATAGCAAGGGACGTCAGTTAATTGACGATATAACGATTGCATCTCCAAAAGAGAGCATAAAAAATATGCCAAAGTTTGATCCGGATGCATCGGTCACAGAATTGTATTTAACAATACCCTCGTGGATTAGTTCTATAACTAGAACACAAAAGAATTCAGACTTATCTATTATTTCTGATAATGCTAGAAGCACGGTGATACAAGAATTGAAAATTCTCATTCAAGAAGCAGATAAGCTATTACTGCAATTGGAGGCACAATATGAATAATTATAATAAATTTGTTCCAAATGTTCATTTCGAGCAAATTCCAATAAAAAACCTTGTTTCAAATCAAGAATATCAAAGAAATTTATCACTACATCATATTGATATGGCTGCAAAAAACTTTGATTTATATCAGATAAACCCCGTCAAAGTTAGTCGCAGAGATGGGATTAATTATGTATTCAACGGACAACACACGATTGAAATAGTTGCACGAGTATCAGGCTCAAGAGAAACGCCTGTTTGGTGTATGATATATGATGATTTATGTTATGAAGAAGAAGCGGATATATTTGCGAATCAAATGAAATATGTAAAGCCATTAACACCTTATGAAATTTTTCTTGCAAATATTGAAGCCGGGAATGACCAACAACTAATAATTAAAGAATTAGTAGAATCATATGGCCTTGTACTATCTAATAAAAAAGCACCTAATAACATCGCTGCAATAACTACAATTGAAAACATATATGAAAAGTATGGGTATCAGGTATTAAGTAATGTACTACGAGTAGTCATTGCAACATGGGAAGGTGAATGTTATTCCCTATCCAGCAATGTGTTGAACGCAATTGCAAAGATAATAATAACTTATGGGGATAGCTTTGATGAAGAAATCTTTAAGGCAAGGCTAGGAGAAATCCCAATTAAGCAAGTACTGCGTGTGGGAAAAGAAAGAGGCGGAGGAGCATTGGGCGTTGCGGAAGCAATGGTCCTTGCTTACAATGGGAAAAAGAAATCAGATATTAATAAACTTCCAATACAAAAAATGTATGCAAAAAATGAATTGGAAGCGGCATTAATTGAAGTGCAATCAAGAACAAAAGAGGTTGCGCCCAAATAATGGTACCAACCAAAATGTATGATAAACAGCACTTGTTCGATAAAAAAGTAAACGATATATAATCTTTTTTATTGTCTTTCGAGTGGGCAAGATAGCATAGTGCTTCTGGATAGTCAACGGGAGATATTCTTGCCAAATAACTACAATTTTCCTAAACTGGTCGAATTCGATCAGTTTATTTTTTTACATTCAAGCAACAATCTCTCCATTTTCGTGGACTCTCCATAACCCCTATGCTACAGCCCCCTTGCCGAAAGGCAATCTCGAATAAAAAGGAGTAAGAAAAATGATTGAACTCAACAAAATTGCATTCTTCGATGAAGATGGTTTCGATTTCAATGACGGTGAAAGCCTTATCAGATTTGATACCGTTGCTTATTACCCTGACAGAAACGAAATCATTTATGCAATCACCAACAACGGAAAAATTTCCGTTATCACTTACGACGTGTTTGAAGATGACAAAGGTCATTATATCGAATACGGAAAAACGCTTATCAAGATTTACATATCGGAGGACTGACAATGGGCAACATAAGTATTGTTATCGGATCTTGGGGTTCGTACAACGAATGCAACGAAAGAGCATTAGGCTCTAATTGGCTTGATTTATCGGACTACAACGATTGGGAAGAAATCATTGAAGAACTCAAACGAGAAGGCTTTGAACTCGATGGTATAGACGAAGAATTGTTTATACAAGACATCGAAGGTATATCAGACCGTTCTGTCAATTGGGATTATATGAATCCCGAAAACCTATTCAACACGCTTTACGAATCGGGAGTGCTTTCCAACGACTACAAATACAAAGAACTTTGCGCTTTCCTTGAAGTTAAAAACTATGACGATTTTGAAGAACTTGTAAAAAACCGCGGTGAGAATTGGGACGATAACGTCAATCTTTGGAGCGGCTTTTCTTGGGAAGATTACGGGAAAGAAATGCTGAACTGTTGCGGATATAACATCCCGGAACATCTATTAGACTTTTTTGACCTTGAACGCTATGGCAGATACTGTGGCGATTACAACGTTTACGAATGCGAAAACGGCTTGATTGAAATTTATTAAAAGGAGATTTACCTATGAACATAACCATTGAACAAAAGAAACAAAAAGCAATAGAACTTATGAACACTCTCAAGCTTTACAAGCCATACATCAAAGGCTTTGAGCAGCACAACGATGTTTGCTATTACGAAGGATTTGGCGGATTCTGGACATACCAAGAACCCGAATTGCAAGAGAAAATCGAAACATTTGAGAAAGAACACGATTGTCTTGTATATGCCGTGACACACGAATACACGGAATTCGGCGAGTTGTATGATTTCCTTATTGTTACTGACTATGAGGAAGAGTGGGACACGCTTTTGGAAAAGACAGACAGGTATTATTACGCCTTTGCTTACGTATGGAACAAAGACGACGATAACTGCTCCGAATTTGGAACGATAGTTATCCGCTCATTCGGTGGCGGTATTTCAAGAATTGCGTGAGGTGAAAACAATGAAACCGATAGAAGTAAAAGCACATCTTAACTCATTGGACGGAAAGACGGGCCGAGCAGTATTGCTTGGTCCTAATTATTTATTTGCAAGACCTATAACCAATTCTTACGTTTTCAAGGTTGGAGACCAACTTTGCACGGGCATTATGAACTGGTTTGTCGGAGAATACTACATTGACGACAAATACGGAATCGTGGACGAGAGAAACGAAAACTACGACATCTACAAGAAATACATAAAGGAGAACAACAATGGCAACGATTAAAGACTTGGAAAAATACATAGACTATGAGTTTTCTTCGGGCTGTTATACGGGAGATGACTACAAAAGTTTTCAAACGAAATACATCAACTTCTTGCGCTCGATATGCAAGCAAAATCATTGGCAGCTTGTGAACGTCGGACGCAATCATTACTGCTTTTCGGCATTTATCAAGAGTGCGGAAAACAAGTGCGTTTACGTTTCCATAAGCGATGTTAGGTTCTTTACCAACGAATGGTACAGCAACATTTTGATACGTACAGCCAAGAACGAGCAAGATTATCACGGCGGATTCAACCACCGCACAACACTCAAAGAACTTGAGATGAAAGCAATGGAACTTCTTGAAGATTTCCCGTTTTAGGAGGCAATATGGAACTCAATTTGACTGCCCAAAACAAGCAAGAAGAATTGATACTCAATTACTTGCAAAACAACGCAAGCGATACCCTTGCAGACAAGATAAACAACGGCACACCGTTTGAAAAAGACGGTAAGCCTTTGCTTAACAAAAAGACGCTTGCAGGCTTTATGAAATACGCTTGCGACGAGGCACGAAAACTTGCCGAGAAAGGTGCTAATTCCGCTTGTATTGACGACGCGACTGTTTATGGTTGGGCGATACATTATTTCGAGGAAGAAAGCATTGAAGGAACGCTTTACACAATAGACGGCGAGGAATACAAACCCACCGTTAAACGTGTCGAATCCAACGCAGTTAAAGCAAAACCCGAACCTAAAAAGCAAGAGAACGTTCAATTCTCATTTTTTGACAATTTAACCGAACAAGAAGTTAACGAACACGAAACAGACAATTCAAGTGTCGATACGGAAGAAAATGAAGTTATCGAACAAAACGGAAACGATGAGCAAACACCCGTTGCAAGCAATACTCCAAACGGAACTTTCTTTGAGAAATATCAGGCTTTGCAACAACAAAACCCCGCCTATGTTATCGCTTACAGACTCGGTGACTTCTATGAGATTTTGGGTGATAAAGCGGTTGAGATTGCAAGAGAAATCGACCTAACTTTAACAAGCCGAGATTGTGGATTGGAAGAACGTGTGCCTATGATTGGATTCCCGTATCACGCAGCGGAAATCTACTTTGTGAAGATTGCAAAAACACACGATTTGCTCGTTGTAGAAACCGACGGAAGCACAAGATTTATTTCACGAAAAGGCTGCAAAAAAACAACTCAAATCGACTATGAAACGGGTGAGATTTTGGGTGAAGATTTAGAGCCAAACAACACAGCTATTTCAAAACTATTTGAGATATTTGGAAACACGCTGGAGGTAAAATAATATGAAAATCGAGAAGATAAAACCTATACCAAAATACATCAGAGAGAAAATACACCAATACGACAAGAAGTTTTACAACGGCACTTATGCAAGAAACCACTTCTATTCTTACCTTACCAAAAACGATGGCGAGCTTGTCAAAGTAACAGTCGCGGTCAAAGTCAAGAAAGGCGTTTGGTATTGCAAACAAGTTGCAGTGCACGGTGTTCACTCTGACAAATGCTATGTGAAAGATATGTATTACACCTACATTGGCGGATATTCTGTTGGATGGCATGCCGAGGGATTGACCTCATATAAGCCTTGGTACGAATACAACGAATGGGGTTGGACGGTTGACAATTTGTACGATCCCTATGCCCCGATAATCAACCGCGAATATATCCTTGAACACTTCCCGGAATACAAGTACAGCGCAATAGACGGATACACAGGGGTTGACGTTTTCAAATACTTACGTCTTTACGAACAGTATCCCCAAATCGAATATCTCACAAAACTCGGGCTGCATAATCTCGCGATGTCAAAACAAATATTAAAGTTGTGTGGACAAGATAAGCGATTTTGTAAATGGCTCGCTCAAAACAGAAGCACATTAAACAAGTCTTATCTGTATATTCCCGTTGTTTTGCAAGCATATAAAAAGAATCGCAATGTTCTTGAGTTGCAGTCGTATTATAAAGCAAAACTCTCTATGGACAAAGACCAAACCATGGCTCCTTTGAGAGACGCGTTCAAGCGCGAGCGAGAAAAACTATATCACTACTTGTCCAAACAAAACGCCAACACTCACAGTTATCTTGACTATTGGAATGCGTGCAATTATTTAGGGCTGAATATGACCGATGAGAAAAACCGTTATCCACACGATTTCAAGCGTTGGCACGATATACGCATTGACGAATACCACACGATGTTGGCAAGGGACGACGAACAGAAGCGTAAAGACTTCTATGAGAAGTTTGCGGCAGTTGCCGAGAAGTATTTGGGTTTGCAATATGACAGAAAGTCCGATTATATTGCAATCATTGCCCTATCTCCAAGCGACCTTGTGAGAGAAGGTCAAATCCTTGAACATTGCGTTGGACGTATGAACTATGACCAAAAGTTTGTGCGAGAAGAATCACTTATCTTCTTTATCCGCACAAAAGATGCCCCGAACACTCCGCTTGTAACGGTGGAATACTCGCCTTCTCGCAAAAAAATACTTCAATGTTACGGAAAGAACGACAGCACTCCAAACGATAACATCCTTGAGTTTGTAAACAAAAAGTGGTTGCCGTTTGCAAACAGACAACTCAAAAAACTTGCTGCATAAAGGAGAAAACACTATGGCAAATTATTACAGAATCACCGCATATCACAAAGAAAAAGACATCTCCATCATTATGGATTCCTACGGTCTCTTTGAAAAGAAATGGCAGTTCTCAGCAGACCTTATTCGCCGTGGCTTTGACATAATCGAAGTATCCGATGATACTCAATTCTTTGACGGAAACATAGAACGTTTGCCCGAACCAAAACAAGATAAGTTAATTCTAAGGGCTTGTTCAATGGGAGAACCTTCGAGAATTATCCAAAAGGTAGGAAGTGAAGAACGCAATGCGATACAAGTAAACGACAAAGTATATATTCCCTAAACACAAGAATAGCCGGGCATACGCTCGGCTATTTTTATGCTAATATAAACTGTGGTACTACATGATAGTAGCAAAATGATGTACTTTTTTGCCACACAATAAGCAATGTGATGGCTTCATGTCTTCTTCAACCTTATGGAATAAGTCCGAGGCTAGTTTTCTATTTCTTATTTCTTTACTAGATGTTTTCATTTATTAACTATTGCACTTATTTCAAACAATTCTTTTGGCTTTGAGTAGCGTAGCATTTGAGCTGAAGTAACAGTAACTTCGCCAACAATTGAAAAGAATCTTTGAGCATCTTCGAGTGTAAAGAAACGTTTGTTGTAACCATCGACATAATAATAATTGTCTTCTATTTTTTTACCCAATCCAGCACCATAATTAATGTCGTTAATAGAATTAACACGTGCCAAAAGGATGCCGTGTGCAGTTAAAACACGTTTAACTTCCTTCATAATCTTGATAGTCGTATTACTATCGAAATAATGCAGTGATAAATCTGCGACAATAATATCGAATGAATTGTCATTAAATGGCAAACCTTTTGCAAAGTCTATTTGTAAAGTCACAGCATTCGGAACAAATTTTTTAACATCCTCCAACGCAACGCTCGAATAGTCACAAGCGATGACTTTCTTATTATGCGAAGTCAAATAAAGAGAATCATTGCCAGTTCCGCAACCCAAATCTAAAATAGGCAAAGTTGTGGCTTCAATTCTGTTAAGATACTTATCAAGCCAATTATCAAATTTAGGTTGTGCGCCACCATATTTTTTATGGGATTCGTTCCAATATTCTTCAAATGCCATTATAATCCTCCCAGCGGTGCATAATACTCGCTTAAGAATTTGTTTTCAATTTCTACAATATTACTTTTTATATCTTCCGTCAGTTTTGCCCAAAGATTTGGATTGAATGATAGAATGTTTAAGTCTTTGCTATAATAAACGAACCTTTTTCTTTCGTATTTTTCAAAAGGATTCGAGAGCATATTCTGCTTAACTTTCATGCGCTCATTCAAAAAATCGATTGTGTAAATACAATTTTTTTTATCAACAGGCAAACCTCTGTTAATTCTACTCTTGTAAAAACTGATATAATAATCGAGGAGTGTATCAATGTTTACTTCGCCCTCTTTATCTACATGATTTAGCATTCCCAACATGAAAACTAGCTTAAACGAAAAAGTTAACGTATTTTCATTTATGAATTCCAAGAAATCGCCAAGAATTGTTTCGTTATTATGTTCTTTAAGATTTCTATCTTGTTTTATGTATGCTATATTTTCAGGAGAAAAATACGGCATCATTTTATTACCGATTGGCAATGATAAACTTGAATAGGTTGGCTTGTCCTTTACCCATTTCGAAAGAGTGTTTGTCCCTATGAATAATTCTCTCGCAGCTTGTTCCAAAGAAAGGTATCCTTGATATTTTTCTTCAAAAGTAAAGACGTCTATTTCTTGCATGGATACTTCACATTCGGATAAACCTAAAATGCTCAAATAATCGCTACTATTGTTTTTCAATCCAGCGAAGTCAGAATATTGAGGTATTTTGAACAAGGAGTTAAAAGACCAAGGAGTAAGCTTTCCTTCATAGTTATCAACAACATCAATAATGTATAAACATTCTTTTCCAGGGTACTTTCTGACGCCGCGTCCAATTTGTTGTAAATAGAGAACCTTTGATAAAGTAGGGCGAGCCATGACCACAATTTCAGTTTGGGGACTGTCCCATCCTTCACTTATAATCTGACAACTTATCAAGAATTGTATCTGTCTATTCTTATACGCATTGAATATTTCATCGTTCTCACTATTGGCCCCAAATACTGCTCTAGCAACAATTCCTCTTTCACAAAGCATTTTTTCAAGCTTCTTAGCATGATTGATATTAACACAAAAAACAATACCTTGCTTGAAAAAACCATTATGGGGCAAAAAGTATTTTTTAATGGTATCGGCTATCAATTCATTTCGACTATCAATAATCAAACTTTTTTCCAGATCGGCATAATTATAATCTGTGCCATTATATCTAACATTGCTTAAGTCGATGTTGCTTAAAAGTCGATAGCAGCGTATGTTTGAAAGAATGCCTTTTTCGACAGCATCTTTTAAAGAAATTCGTGATTCGTAGTGCCCGAAAATATCTTCAAGCTTCTTTTGGTCTAACCGTTCCGGAGTCGCCGTTAGTCCAAGCAGATACTTTGGAGTATAATATTGTAAAGTTTTCTTACAGTTTGCCGCTTGCGCATGATGCGCCTCATCGAAGACTATGTAATCATAATAGTTTTTTTCGAAGCTATTTTTTTCGAGGAATGCGGTATTGTAAAACTTTATATCCACATGTAAATTGCTCGGAAGTGATTTTGCTCTCTCTATCCAATCGTTCTTAACGGTGATTGATGGAACCATAATTAAAACGTTATGGACCGCATCACTTTTAGACAATGTTTTTAAATCCTCTATGACTATTTGAGATTTACCAGTACCGGTTGGGATTACTATCAACGCAGTGCAGATACCTTCTTGTCTTGACTTGTGTAAGTCATCAAGAATTTTTTCTTGGTGTTCATAAAGCTTTAATTTACGTTCTTCTTTTATGCAGATTGAATTGATAAAACGATCTTTATTCCCAAGATACTTTTTGATATTATCAACCGCCTGCTCGGAAAATGAAAGATTTTGTATCGAAAAACGAAACACCTTAAAATTGTACAAGACTAAAGTGTTTTGTTTTTCCAACTGATGTGCATAATCATCATTACCAATAATACAAGGGTGATGGTAATGTACTCCATTTTCTTCTATGGCATAATTGCCGTCTTTGGTTTCAACGACATAATCAATAAACGCATTTCTCCCATTGCTTAAAGAAACGGAATACTCTTTTTTTAGGAAAGCTATAGAATTATCTCCATATGCATCTACAAAAAGATCTTCGAATGATTTTTCAAGAGGGGTATTATCAATGTGCCTTATATCAAACGTTCCACCGGAATCAGATACCTCTATATTTTCTGGGGTCTTATTTAACCAATCAGCAATTTCTTGATAAACACTGTCGTCAATACAATTAAATCTATATACTTTTGAATATGACGCCATGTATGTGTTTTGCATTTCACAATATTTCGAATAGTCAAAAAGATAGGTGGAATCAGTTTTGCAAATATCGTCATCCACTATTATGCAAATGGACCCTTTTTTGAAAATAAAAGAATGATGGGTATCATCAAAACAATACTCATCTACATATATAAGACCGATTTGAGTAAGTGACGATATATCTAGCATTTACACTAAAGCATCCTATCATTTGAGCAATTCTTATTGTAATAAAACTATATCAAAAAATGACCGCAAAGTCAATATGACTCCTCATACACACATTCTTATAGCACAAATGATAATTTAGCGAATTACTCGGCAATGGTTACCTGACCGTTCATAAGAAGCGGCAAGAGAAAATCTCTAAGTTTAATAAGTCTTTGAGTTTCTTGTACGTTTCTCGTTATAATTTCCATAATGGGTACGGAATTAAACTTTTTAGCAACTTCTTTTGAGTATGCAAATTTGAACGACAAAATAGAATCACTGCTAACAACAGGCATTTTTGTTCCCGACGATGTATTAACGGCATAGTCAAAAAACGAATCCCTTGCCATTGTAATCAAAGAGAAATTGTAATCATTTGGATTGATTGGATGATATGAATGTACGGTTCCGGCAACTGCTCCATCGCAAGGAGCAATGCCCGCTTTATGTAAATAAGGACGAATTGAGCCAAACAGAATATCGCCTTTTTTCATTACATAAAGATTTGTTGAGAAGTTGTCGCTTGAATTTATTTGAGATAATGCAATTGAATCGGACGGCATAACACTAAGGTCTATCGTTGGCTGAACAGATGAATAATCAAAAGATTGCGTATTCTTTTTGAGTAATTCAGACAGCGTTTTAACTTCCCATCCCAAAGGAATTTTTTTCTTTAACAAGTCATTCCAAACCATTTGACCGCCCGATGAACGATACGGCTTATCGTTCTCGTCAGGAAAGTCAAATTGAGTAAACCAATAGTCATAAAGCAATTTTGCTTGTTGCGCTAAATTATCATTTATACAATTGTTGCGTTCAATTTTTTTCGTCAACAGCGATAAAATCTTTACAATCTTCTTTTGCTCCAAAATATCTTTTTTTATAATTTGAGTATTCCGTATACTCTCCATTGTAATATTGGGTTGAGAAGAACCTTGTTTTTCTTGAAATAAATACGATTGCCCAATAGGACTCTGTAAATAATACATTACATACTCTAAATCGTATTTATCAGTTTTTAATTCCAATTTTGCGATATTACTTGCTAATTGGCAACGATATTTATTAGGGAATAACCCTACTTCCCCCAAATTACTGCCCACATATGGAATTAAAATACACTTTTTGTTTAGAATGCTTCTTGGCAATAAATCCGCAATCTTTTTAGAGATATACCAATCATATTTCTCGACAAAACCCCCTTCACGGATATTTTTGCCTTGCACCATAGGAATGTCCGTGTTATCCACAGGCACTTTTGTCGCATTAGGCTGAATATATTCCGAATGCTCAAATCCCGCAAGTTTTGTAACAAAAACAAACGGATCTAATTTTTCAAATGCTAATTCTTTTCTCATTACCCTATATACTTCCTATGTGCTATTTTTACGTTACTTTGCTTTACCATTGCATATTGTAATGTCGTATCTATTCGCTCGTGTCCTAAAAGGTGTTGCAATTGCTCGATCGGCATTCCTTTGTCTATCGCTCTCGTTGCAAGCGTTCGCCTGAATTTGTGCGGATGAACTTTTGCAATATTCAGTCGCTTTCCGAGTTCCCGCAATCGAACCTCTATCGCTGCAATTGACAACCGTTGATAAGGTGCTTTTAAGCCAACAAACAGGGCTTTTTCGCTATCTTTTCGGCTTGATAGGTAGTTTTGCAGATGGATTTTCGTCCGCGCGTCGAAATAAACCATTCGTTCCTTGCTTCCTTTGCCGAAAACGACACATTCTCTTTCTTCAAAGTTTATATCATCTCGGTTTAGCCTTACAAGTTCACCCACTCTCATTCCTGTTGACGAGAGTATATCAATTAAAGCCAAATCCCTTAAATTATCGCAATTATCACGCATAAGTTCAAGTGCTTCATCGGGATAAGTCTCTTTGATTGTTGCTGCAGATCTGACTTTATGTATTCGCCTTACCGGGCTTTTTAATATAAAATCCTCGTCTTCCAACCAAGAAAAGAAACTTGACAATATTCTACGAATATTATCTATTGTTACTTTACTGGACTTCTTATTACTTTGATAATTTGTCAGATATTCACGCAAATCATCGGTGGTAATATGAATAATCGGTTTTTTTACGCCATTCAGCATAATAATTATAGTGGATTTGTAGTATTGCAACGATTTTTCAGAACAGCCCTCAACACGTTTTGCAGAAATGAACTTTTCAACTATATGTTCATCTTTTGCAAACGGTTGTTTTTCTTCATTCTTTACAACGTCATAAGACGATAGAGTGTTTTCTATTGCTTTTTTTAATCGTTTTAGTTGAGCATTATCCAACACTGGAAGCATTTGCTGAATAATGTTGTTTGCGATACTGTCTTTCATAGTTATTCTCCTTGTAAAGAACTCCTATGAGTGGTGGTTCTTTTATTTATCTCTTGCCACCACAAGAGGTGTTTTCATTATAGCACAAATGATAATTTAGCGCAAATGATTCGTTTGCTTTACGAGCAATGGTTTTATCGGTTTGAGTTCCCCAATGAGCAAAATTTACCATATAGTCGAGCAAATGGAGAATTGGAATGGAATGATAAACTGAAAAGACGTATTCCCAAAGGCTGGAAAGTCGAAACAATGCTTTCCAACGAGTTGTTTTCAGTTATTTCAAGCGGCATCGATCGCTTTTCGACTAAAAAATATTATGCTACGGCAGATATTATCGGTTCTTCTATTGGAGAAGGAAGCGAAATTCAATATGAAACAAGGGAAAGCCGTGCTAATATGCAACCTGTAATCAATTCGGTTTGGTTCGCAAAAATGAAAAACAGCATTAAGCATTTGTTCCTAAACAAAGAGATGAGTTCTTTTATCGATAGCTCTATTCTTTCAACAGGTTTTTATGGGCTAAAATGCCGCGAAATCTCTTTTGAATATATCGCTTCTGTTGTTTCCGCACCTATATTTGAAATAACAAAAGATAGATTATCTCATGGAGCAACACAACAAGGAATTGGCGATGATGATATGGCGAATATAACTCTTTTAGTCCCTGATGACACAACTCTACGTAAGTATCACGAAGCAACAAAAGGCTTATATTCTCAAATATCCAACAATATTTTGGAAAACAGGCGGTTGGTCGCTATCAGGAACTTTCTCTTGCCTCTTCTCATGAATGGTCAGGCAATCATTGCTGAGTAATTCGCTAAATTATCATTTATGCAATTGTTATTTTCTATTTTTCGATCTATATCAGTTAGAATTTTGCTAATTCGTTCTTGCTCATTTATAGACGGTAAATATAATTGGAAATCATTTATTGCATCAACAGACAAAGTATAGCGTTGTCCGCTTCCCGAAGCATTTAACTCGAAATAACGTGTCGCCAATTTTGTGTGCAAAACTGCATTAAGATATGCCCCTAAAAGTTTATCGGAATTAGGACGAATAAGCGCACAATGGTATCCTAGAAGCATATCCGGTATCTCGTCCGCAATCAAAGTTGACTGCCCAATATCTTCCTTCGTTTCGCTATCTTTCGTAATCGCGACATCGCCTTTATGCAACGTGTATTTACAAATTTCATTATTTGTGGCTGTCGCAACCATCAGTTTTGGTTCATCGCGCAAAGTAATTGCCCAATTGTAATAGACATCCGTAAAATTGCAAAGTTTAATCTTAATCTCATTTTCATAAGATTTTTTATCGACATTGCTAATTATTACGCTTGCAACATCTCCGAGTTTATACTTATTCATATTTTACCTTCTTCAACTGTTCAATGATTTCCTTTTGCAATTTATCGCCCTCGTCGAACAATTTAACGAGTTCTGCCTGATAACATGCCATTTTCTCGTTGAACTCTTCCGGTGTCATATCTACATACTCGATTTTTACATCAAAGTATTGTCCTGCGGCTAAGGCATACTTCTTTGCTATAATTTCTTCGTATGTTACATAAACAGAGAAATCATCAACCGTTTCTTTCTTTGCAAAAGTATCGACAATCAGGTATATCTCTTCCGGACGTAAGCGACGGCGTTGATTATTTCCGTCTTTATATTCCTCGCCGAGTTTAGAAGCATCTATAAGAATAACTCTTGCGTCTTTATGTCTTTCATCATTTGCAACAGGATTATCTATTTTTCTTGAGTTATCAAAGAATAAAACTGAAACGTTTGTGCCAGTGGTCGCAAAAACATTAGATGGCATGCTTATGCAGCCGTAAACAATGTGCTTTTCAACCAAAGTCTGGAGGACATTCTTTTCGACTCCACTTTTAGCAGTAATGAAACCTGTCGGCACAACAATTGCGCCTTTACCCGTTTTTTTTAACGAGTTCACGACGTGCTGAATGAAGCATGTATATATTGCCATTTTATCCTTATCTTTATTTGGAATTTTCGGAACACCAGCCCAAAATCTTACGGGCATTGCGGCAAGTTTTTCTCTTGTATCCGAGAAATCCGTTTTGAAGGGAGGATTTGACACAATAAAATCAAATTGCCTTAACTCTTGTCCGTTATCACTTTTGTGATAAGGTGAAACAAGAGTATCTCCTTGAATGGCGTGGTCAAGCGATGAAACGAGATTATTCAGTATCAAATTCAACTTCAACATTTTGTTGCTTCGTTGCGAGATATCTTGTGAAAAAATAGTGCATTTGTCTTCGCCGATTTGATGGGCAAGAGCCATTAAAAGCGTGCCTGTGCCTGCCGAAGGATCGTAACACTCTACGTTATGTAAATCTGCATGGTTTCCCACAAGCAGTCTTGCCATAATCGTTGCAATTGCGTGCGGGGTATAATATTCTGCATATTTACCGCCACCCGATGTGTTGTAATCCTTGATAAGATATTCAAATATATCGGCAAAGAAGTCGTATCTTTCCGCAAAGGCGTCTTCAAAAGAGAACATAGCTAGTTTATCGACTAACGCTCTTGCAAAATCAGCACGTTTTGCTGAATCGGTTACAAAATCAGTAAGTTTTTCAAACAAAGGGATTTTAGTGTTTTCGGTTGTCTGCGTGGAGAAGATTGCGGCATTTTTATCCGCAATATCAATCATTGTGTTGTCAAAAATAAGTTCGAAATCACCTTTTGTTTGTTGATTCCAAAGAGTCGAAATCAAATGTTGGGGGTAAAGTTGCGGAATATCCGGAGAAAGAGCATCTAATAAATTTTCTCGTTCATCATCGGTCATAGAGGTATATTCAATTTCCCATTTTTCAGCATTCGCAAGGCGCGGCGAGAGTTTTTTTATTTCATAGCCGAATTTGTCATTCAAAAATTTATATAGAAAAACTTGCGTAATGATTTTATATTCGTTTCCGTCATTACCCATGCCAAACGTTTGACAAGTTGATTTCAATGAGTCGATTAGCGCAATCGTTTTTTCTCTTATGGTTTTATTGTCGTTCATTATTGCTCCTTATGCCGCAGGATATGTGGCGTTGTATTGCATTAAGTATTGTTTTGCTATTCTTTCCTGAATAAATTTTCTGTCTTCACGCTCGCTTGTAAAGTTGAGTTTTCGGAAACCTTCTTGTATTTGTTGCATTACAGTCTGCTCAAAATAAGCGTCTTTTCTTAAAATGTCGTTTCGGTCATAAACTTTCTGGTCTATTTCGGTTTTTATTGACGTTAAGAAAGAAAGGACTGTATCGTCGTATTCATCGACTAATGGCTTTTTATGTTCGAGTTTTCGACGTTCATTTTCTTCTTTGATGCGTTTGTGAACTCTTGCAAACTTTGTATCGCCATTATATTTTTTAAGAAGCGCAGTGTTTTTGCGTTGCAATATCATTAGTTTTTCCAAGATTTCATCAAGTGCTTTTGAACATTCGTCAAACTCTGCCATATCGTTTGGCACGAATCCGTGTTCCTTAAAGCGTTCTCTGAATGCTTCGTAAAGCGTGATATATTCAGGATCATCCTGATCAATATTATCCATAAAGAAACGAATTACTTTATTCTTTTTCTCTTTCAATTCTACGCCACCGGAGGCAAGTTTCAATTCTTCCTCGCTGATTTTGCTAAAATTGAATTCAATATCTTGCATTGCTTCAAAAACCATTTGTGCTGTGCTATCGCTACTGTATAGGGCTTCTTTTTGGTTTATTGAGTCAATACAATGTTGCACCTCACTTATCATTTGCGGGATTTTTGGCATTTCAAGTTTAGCGAAAGCCTTTTTCAGTTCGTCATCGCCAAACGTTCTTACCATATTGCAACAGTCACGAGCATTTACTAAGGCTTTCTTTAACGAGAGCAAGATTTCCTTATCTTCGATAGTGGAAATTTCGCTACTGAATAATTCGACATTATCTGTCGTATATTCAAATAAAACTTGGCGGACTTGCTTCATTTGCAAAATAATTTCGTCCGGATTTTCGAGAACCTGTGTTAGCGTTCCCGTTTCAACATTCATGCCGATTTCTTCGGGCATATTAAATCGATTTAACTCTTGCAAATACTCTTGATTTGTTTCGTCAAAGTTCTTTTTAATATCCGCAAAATCGACAACATACCCATAATGGTTGTCTTTGTATGGTCTGTTTACTCTCGTAATTGCCTGTAAAAGGTTGTGGTCTTTTAGTTTTCGTCCAAAATACAAACGTTTCAGTCTTGGCGCATCAAAACCCGTAAGCAACATATTGAAAACGATAAGAATATCTATCGTCATATTCTTTTTGAAATCTTTTACTATTTGCTTGCGAGTTTCTTTATCATCGCTGTCGTGCAAAATGAGTCCGATTTTGAAATCGCTTTTTATATTATCTTTGCTGTTTAATTCATTTTGAATTTCAGAAAAGAATTGATAGAGTTTTCTTGCTTGTTCGCTCGTTTCACATATAACCATTCCGCCAAGTGTATTGTCATTGTATCTCAATCTGAAATTCTTTAGGTCGGTGATTATATACCTTAACAGTTCTTTTACATAAGTATCGTGTTCTATGATTTGGCTCTTTTTAATGTCTTTTTTCTCAACGAGCGTTTCCAACTTTTGATAAATCTCAGACAGTTTTTCTCTGTATGAAGTCTCAATGTCTTCTCTGATAATTTTTAGAGTATAACCATCTTGAATTGATTTGTCGTAATAATAGGTGTGATAGTAATCTCCAAATACTTTCCACGAAGCGCGTTCTTCTTTAAGAAGCGGCGTTCCAGTCAATGCAATTTTGATGGAATTTTTATCTGCTTCAAAAAGGTTTGCTAAAAACGAGCCTTTCGGGTTATAACCTCTATGAGCCTCATCAACAATAAATATTCTTTGTAAATTTGTAGCATAAGCAGGAAGATTTACTTTTTCTTTATCTTCGGCAAATCGTTGGATATTGACAACCGTTATCTCGTGATTACCGCTTTTTCCTTCTAATGACTGATTGTTTCTGAATTGGCTCATTAGTTCGGCGCGAGTATTCGCTGTCTTAACCTCAAGGCCTCTTGCTTCAAATTCTTGTGTCGCTTGTTCCATCAAATCAAGTCGATCAACAATAAAATAGAATTTTGCGACCTTATTCTGTTCGGCAAGACAATCTGTTAAAACATAATTTAAGTAATACGACAGTGCAGTTTTCCCGCTTCCTTGCGTATGCCAAATGACACCTGAAGTAATGCCGTTTTTGATTTTTTCTCTCACGGTCAATGCGGCAAACATTTGTTGGTAACGCATAATGTGTTTTTCATCTCTCGATTCAATAATGCCATCAACTTCCTTTTCTTCTTTTACGTACGCAATGCCGTATTTTAACAAGAAAAGCAAGCGATCAATAGAACACATAGAAGTGATTATCCTATTTGTCGGTGTGTTTATTTGCAAATTCGTTTGATATTCAGGAGCGGTATGTATAACTTGGCAATTGAAATCGGATAAAATGCGTTTTTCCGTTTCGGCATTTATTGACTTATAAGGAAAATCCTTTATGAATGGCGCAACAGATTCGCCACCCCAGTTTTCTTCTCTGAAACAGTTGAAAAAGGCTTTGTTTTTTGAAGCGGTGCAATAAAAAGCCCCATCAACAGGAACAATGCCGCCCAAAGTGTCATATTCTTTGTTGTTTGAGAAAATCATTAGTTGCGTAATATTAATAAAACGCCTAAACTTTTTATTCGGAAAGCGAATATCGTTCATTCTTGTGCTTTCCGCAATCATTCCACCTTTGTTATTAGGCTTTTTTACCTCAATAAAAACCAAAGGCAGCCCATTGACAAATAACGTGATATCAGGTCTAAACTCGTCTCCGTCACGTCGACAGGTAAATTCACCAGTACAATGGAAAACATTGTTTTCAGGTGTTTCAAAATCAATAAGTTTAATAGGAGATATAGCAGTAAGACGTTTGTAAAAAGAACGACCTAAATCATCATTGTCAAGTTCTTGTATTATATCGTGTAAAACCTGTTCGTATTCGCCAACGTGTTCGGGATTCAGTTTTTCAAACTGTTGCTTGAAAACTTCAAGCAGTATATTTGTATTTTCATCATAGACTGTTCCAGCAGATTCTTCGGAAATCTTACCGAAATAAGTGTAACCTAATCTTGTAAGGTGTACAAGTGCTGGCATTTGAACACGAGTAGCCTCGGTAAATTTGACTTCACTCATCATAGTTTCCTCCAAATATAACATCTTGAGCCACAAATATAAATTTTACATTACTATAACATATTTCAGCAGGAAAATCAATGGGGAATAGTGCATGATTATTAACACACAAACAACCAATTTGGCGGTTAGACGTGCCGTAGTCTTGATACAAGTGGCGCCGCTGCGCGTCGCCAAAGACTACGGCACGCCTTCTCTAAAACACTAACCCGAATCCGGGCAGATCAGCACGGAGCGGAGCGAGGTTTCGCGCTAACCCGCTTGGCGAAATCCTCGCTTATCCGTCATGCCGTTGCTGGTGTCTTACCTCGGAATCTTCGGTGGTTTTTAGTTGGAAGTTCGTAGGCGCGATTTTGTCTTTTGGCTTATTACGCCAATCTGTTCGCCTTCGTTGTAACACATAAATTTATCTTGCAATAACAGTTTTTTGTCTTCAACGCCAATACCGCACAACACATCGTTTTCGTCTATGTCAGATATTACATATACAGGTAGTTTCCGAGAGTAAACAATCTTCTCGTGAGTCTTGCCTATGTACTTCAAAATGTATGCCATTGCGTTGCCCATTTTTACAAGATTATCGTCTATGCGTTCAAAGTCGCTACGCCCAAATCGCGAGTTAAAGTATTCACTTTGCAATGTTAACTGCATTTTGTGTGTGTTGAGATTAAAATCCTTCTTCTCAATCACATTGCCCGGAAGAGTGCCTTCAGGGATATAAAACAGTCCGTGGAAGTGAAGTCTTTTTGTCTTTGGCGCACGCTCCCACACGCCCATATAGCGCCATCCTTTGCGTGCTTGAAAATGGCTCAATGTGTTTAATAGTTTCTTTCTAAATGACGCTTCATCGTGCTTGGTATCGTCGTATGTGAACGTCACGAAGTAGTTGAACTCGTTAAGGTATGCCTTGCGTATAAAGCGTGTTTTTCTCGCTATGAGATTTCTTAGTTTTGCATCGAGTTTTGAATCGACATAAGCGTCTGCATCTTGCTCTTTGGAAAAATAAGGGCGCATCCCTTTGCACAAAAAATTGCGCCGTGCTTTCTTGCTCATACCGTCGGATTCGGCATATAGTTTTTCAAAGACTTCGCTCCGTTTCACATACTTTTTCTTTGGCTTTGGGGTTTCGGTTTCAAATGGTAATTTGTCCGATTCAACAGGAGTCATATCCGTAAAATCCCATTCGTCCTTAATTTCTTGCGACATAATTTCTTGCGTTTCGGGTTCGTCGCTTGATACGCTTATAGTTTGCGCTTCTTCGGGTACTTCAACAGGTGTTTCGACAACACGCTTGCGCTTGCACGGATTGCTCGTATGCGGTATTGCAATGTAGTGACTGCCGTCGCTATAAACCTTTGCGTCTTTATAAAACATATACATCACCCCCTATCACGATAGAGCGCGTCTATGAAATAACTATGCTGCCTCTTGAGTTCTTCCACGCTCGCTTTCTCGGTTGCATAAGTGATATAGTCGTTCAAGCCGACCTTTGCCTTTATAGCCATATCGCTAAAATAATCGGAAAAGCAGTCTGTCGAGAAACGCTCCTTATAAATCTTGTAGTTCATAAGATTGTATCTCTCACGATGTTTTTTGCCGTCCATAGTGCCTTGTTCCGTCTGTACAAACACGGTTGAATATCCGTACTTGTTATAGATTTTCAAGTTGCGTTGATACAGCAAGTTCACAAACCATTTGAGCGTATGCATAAACAGCGTGTTGTCGCCACGCTTATAACGGAAATCGTAATACAGTTTTATAAACCACTTGAACGCCTTTTCCGCTATCATTTCTTCAAGTGTATAGAACGGCAAAGCAACGTGTGTTTCTCCGGTAGAGATAATCGTCACAATATCGGCAAGGTCTCGTGCGTCTGCGCCCCAACTTTCAGGGCGTTGCTCATCGGTGAAAACTTTTATGAACGGGAAGTTCTCAACGGTTGCCGAGTGCCTACACATTTTGAGCCAGTTGTTGAAAAGGTCATTCTTTTGGTTTGTTTCAAACGTGCCTTTCTTGACTTCTTTCAATTCAAGGTTGTTGCCACGCTCTTTACCAACTTCCGTTATAAGCACAACCCCAAACTCAAAACTGCCATTGTTGATATTGTCCGCAATGACCTTTCGTCCAAGGCGTAGAGTATCGAAGTCGAGAATGTGCGCATTGTGGCTTAGACTCTTATCCCGCTTTATAAAGAAGTCTGAACTCCATATCGGGAAATTGCCACCGTCCATAAGCACGCTGTCCTCTCGCACGGAATAGTTGGACACAATAAGGCTGGATTCTATGACGTATATAAAGTACAACTTTACATAGTTCGTCAACACGTCGAAAAGATAATACGTTTTGAGTTCGTCATTATAGGTAAGCCCGTATAGGTCATAGTCGTAACCATACAACTGCCACTTTGCATTATGGTGCTTTTCAAAACGCTCTCGTTTCAACTTCATCCATTTCTCGATACTTGCAAGGTTGTAGATGACGTGATGTTCCATACATTTGCGCACTTCCATTTCAAGCGCAATCCACGGGAAAGAGGGGAAACGCATATCGTTTTTCTGCAAGAGTTCAAGTGCTTTTTGCCTAAACATAACGTCTTGCGAAAGTGCCATATCAGTAATGATTGTAGTCTTGCGTTTACCCATACTTCCGCAAGTCATAGACACTATCGGAAGGGCGTTTATGAAACCGCAATTTTGAGCCTCTTTATGACGTAAAATATCCACTGCGATTTTGCGCCTGATATACTCAAAAATAAGCCACGCAACAGGCAGTAAACTCCACCAAGGAAAGTGCTTGAAAATCACTTGCAAATCTATGATGAGTTTCCTTGCAATCGTGTATATCGAAACGAAGTCAAACGACACCGAGAAATACAAAAAGTATGCAAAGAACGATATGACGATGCTCGTCAAATTTAGGCTACAAAACCAAATGATTGCCCACGCAATCGGTATCCATTTTTGACAGTTCAAAAACGCGAAATATCCGATGATAAATTGCCTTGTCGGACGCGTTATTTTTCGTGCTATTGACTTGTGAATTTGTAGCGGTTTCGAGCCCTTGTTATGCTTTGTGTTGGGAGTTGAATACAACTTCTTAATAACAAAGAAAAGCACAAAAACAAAGGGCAAAATTATCACGAGAATTTGTGCCGCGACGCCCACTTTTTCGCCCACGGTTTTACCGTATAATATGAAGTTGTCAAGGTTCGCAAACAATCTCCAAAACTCAATGAATTTGACTTTGAAATCACTAAAGTCGGATGGAAGTATAGACTCCCATTTTATAGCGTTTGAGCCATCGAGAATGCTCGGATTTAATTCTGCATCTATACCGAATAGTTTGCAGAAATAATATTTTATCGAGTGTATTAAGTCGGTTAAACTCTCGAATATGCGGATATAGGACGTTTTGAACACAAGCGCAGCGAGCAGAATAAACGCTATTGAAACAAGCACGCTTATCACTATGTACGCTATGTTTTTCTTGCTCATAAGCCGCCTCCTATATTGGTTGCTACATTGAGTATTCTTGCCTCGTTATCGGTCGTAATAGAAGGCAATCGGCTACCTGTAAATATCAAGTAGCCGACTGCAAATACAACCAAAATAATGAGCAGAATACATACGATTCTTTTCACTGTTTTCATTGTATCTCCTATCCAAGTTTTATGCTGCAAGTCGCACTACAATCGGGGTTGTCCTTACTCGTTGCCGTAAGCGTCAAATACACGGTGTATGTGATACCAACTTTGTGATATTTCAGCACCGTAATTTTGCACTCCGCGCCATCGATTTCAAGGCTCAAATAATCGTATGGATCTTTGTCTTTTATGACCGAATACGTGATACTCGAAGTCTTGCTTTTATCCCAAGTTAGAGACCATTCAAACGTCTGCGGAACACCGTCCGGATGAGCGGTTGCCACCACCGTTTTAGAGTCACCGACAGCCCTTGTTTGATTGCTTTCCGCAAAGGCAATATCATACGATTTTATAGGCTCGAAACAAAGCGAAATCATAAGGCAAATCAGGCACAAAATAAGCATATAAATTTCGGCTTTGAGTAGCATCGTTTTTTCTTGTTTCATACGCTATCACCGCCTTGTGATTTGTCTTTTGCTTTACGCTTTTCTTTGGCGGACTTTATCGCCTTGAACGGAGCAAAAATTACGAGCCAAATTCCTTTGAAGATATACGGCAGTATTGGTGCAAGAAGTATTAGGCAAATGATGAGAATGATAACCGCAATGATTATTTTCCACCATTCCAACTTTTGTGCCGGAGCCGTAAATCCGTTTATGACATCGGTAGGGCTAGATACAACTGGAATGACGTGATATACGCTGTCCTTGTTGAAAGTCAGTTCTATGATGTCAAAGTCAAGGAATATGGTTTCGCTTGCAATATAGGTGTCAGCCTCGTCCTCGGGAACATAATTGCCTTCGTTGTCACTTCGTCCGCACGCTTGAGAGAAGTAGCCCGTGTTTGCAAATCTGAACAATACCACTCGTCTGTTGAGCGCACGCTCTTTTGCATGGAACGCTCTCAAACTTGCGACATCGTTCTTGTTTACGAGCAATCTTTGAGATACGTCGTAGTCGTCGGCAATCAAGTCATCCGCTTTCACTTCATAGATGGGCGAGATGTCTTTATAATCACCGCTTGTCTGAGGCCACGAAAAACCATAGTCCCAGAGTTTGTCCCACCACGAGTGATTGGAGTCGTAGCTCATAAGATTGAACGTGTCGGCAAGGTCAATGGTTTTGTCGTTGTGTCCCATTTGACGTCCTTCGTCAACGAAAGATTCAAACAAGTCCTTGCTTATCTCTCGTCCGTTGCAGTCTATATATCCGTTGCCGAGTTCGTTGGAATATCCATAGATATATTCGGCAACTCTGTTAGCTGCAACGTCACCCGCAACGGGTTTTGAAAAGAGAAAGTCAAAGACCTCATCCAAACCGACGTATGGTGAATAGAAAACCATTGGCATCATATCCGACTGACTGTTTGCCTTGCTCACTTTCGTAGAATTGAAAACTGCGCCGCCGGTTGTCTCTTCATAATTGGTGCGCTCGTTGAAACACCAATCATATTCAATCGATGTATATCCATGAAATTGATTTGATGTTTGCTCAACCTTATAACCAGTGAAGAGTCTATATGGAATTTGCGGATTGTTTTGATCTTTCTCGGTTTTGAGTTTTGAACCTGCAAGCATCTTTTGATAGAATGCTTCGTTTGAAGTGATAGCGGCAAGTTTAGTCTTATACTCCCACCATTCCGCGCGTATCTTTTGCAACGTTCCGTACTCTTGATAGATTCGTTCGGGGATAGAGAAATACACCGAGTTTACTTCATTGTAATGGTCTTTGCCTTTGCTCGAAACATTGCTTCTGAACGATGTGTGATGCACATCGAGCTTTAAGGTTTCAAGGTCTTGTACAACGCAATTCAACGTAGATTTTGCATTGGCGTCAGGACCGTATCCTTCCGAATATCCCGTAAAAGTGTACGTTCCGCCGACACCGTATTCGGTAGCATTTTTATCTCCGTACGTTACGAGTTCTATGCCAGAAATATCGTATCTGCGCTCGTTGGTATTCACACGTTCCGCAAAGGTCTTATCGGCTATTTTTCTATCTACGATTTTGTATTTGTAGAACAGATTTTTATAGTCGTTCGATGACTTACTGCAGAACTGCAAATCAAACTTTTCATACCTTGTAGGTGTACCGTTTTTGTCGTAACTTACAGCCATCTGGATTTTGTTCTGTTTGCTGTTAGTTGACAAATTCAAGGCTTGTGGATTATAAATCAGCAGATAAAGTCCGTAATTTGCTCGCATATTGGATTTGAACGAGTAGCAATACTCTATAAAACTCACAATGCGCAGCGTCCCGTTTTCGTTGTACGGATAGTCTTTCAAATCGAAAGGCTTTCCGTCTATGGTGGACGACAAAAGGTCATCCAAAACGTTCGTGGTGTCAAACGAATTTTCACTTGCCGCATACGCAATTTGCGGTGTCCCTTGCATCATCAAAACGATGGTGCAAAGGACCAAAAGTATTGCCATAACCAAACGGCTATTTTGCTTTGATTGTGCCATCCGGCTGTACCTCGAATACGAGTTGTTCTTGCAGTGTGACACCTTCCACCGCAACGTAATTATGGAAACTGATTTTAATCACCGCTTCGCCGTTGTACGAGTAAACAAGCAATGTGAAATTATCTACGGAATTGTTCACGTCATCTTGATTGAAAGACACTTCTTTTTCGGGATAGAGTCTTTGCAAAATGCTTTGCATTGTATAGTTACCGCTCACAACGAAATCGTTTTCGTTTTGGGTAATGTCAAAGCCTTTTGTGAGATCTTCCTCCGCGCCGAAACTGTATATCTCTCCGTCCACAGTGAAGTCAAAATCATTGTCGTGCGACACATTTGGAACAATCTTTAATGTATAACCGCTTATATCTTTATTGACCGCTCCGAAAGTGTATTTGACAACGAATTTGTTTTCCGCATCCTGCTTCATTATGTAGTTGTCATAGTCCGAGAGCATTCGCTTTCCATCGCTTTCAACATAAAAAGTTTTGAAATCAGATGTAAAACCATTAGTGAAGAAAGCAATAGAACCGACGGCAAGCACCAAGAGCAATGCACATACGATTACGGCAATCGTCTTGCCAACATTCATTTGCTTTTTCATACTCCACCTCTAATTAGAACGAAAGCGTTGCATCTGAAAGCGATACGCTTTGAACCCCTGATACCGTACGAATGCTGATGGTGGTGCTGATACCCGTTTTCACTTCGGTGACTGTGATGGTGACATACGGAAGTTTGCCGTCCACATAACTGTCAAATGTCTCAACAACTTTGCGAGTAGGATCCGCCGAAATGCCGCTGTAAGAAGAAGGCATACTTTCACCGATAACTTGCAACTTGCCGTTCTCGATTGAGAACTGGTTTACGCTCACATATCCACCCGGTTTTTGGAACGAAGTCCAAATATATCCTGCCGATTCAAATACGTCTTGAACAACATAATTAACCGTGGCATACTCTGTGCTCTGAAGTGTTCCCGATTTGTATATCTCCTTCTTAACCCTGATTGCGCCATAAGCAACAGCGGAGATTCTGTATTCGGGAGTGAACGTACTGCCCACAAGTCCAAACTCGTTGTCAAGAGAAATGTCAAAGTTGTAGGTTTTGGAACTTTGAATTTCCACGATTTTTGCGTTGTTCCAATTGCTATCGGTGATGGTTTTTGCTCCGGTAGGCGTAACTGTAATAGAAGTGGGCGCACCAACGTACAAAACTTGACATTTCGCAGAGAATCCGCCTTCTCTCGTGGTAACCGTGACAATGATTTCATCGTCACCGAACGCTTTCTTACATGTTACGGTCGCGATATTGCTACCGTCGCTTTCCGGAGTTACGGTAACATAGTCAGTGACGTTTTCACTTCCGTGTTGTTTTGTAACGCCCCAAGCAACACTCCAATCCACGAGTTTGTTGGTTGCCTCAACGGGAAGGACGGTTGCAGTAAGAGTTACGGATGCCGTATGGCCGGAATCTGCCGCAGTCGTTGCGTCTGCCGAGAATGCAAGCACGGAAGGCATTTCATATATTTGACCTTCAAACATATCCTTGCCGTCTCCCGATGCAATAGGCGTGTCGGTGTTGTTTTGTTTCATCTGCTGAATTACAAGCCCCAGCGCTGCGCCGACGCCTGCAAAAAGGACTATGATTGCCAAAAAAGTCGCAATCCATTTGATACTGTTTTTCTTTTCTTGATTCATATAAATCCTCCATGTTTTTTGAAAGAAATACGGCTGTATTTCAAGCCGTATTCCGTGACGCTTATTTATCTGATAAGCATATTGAGCAATGCTCTGTCCGATGATTTGAACGGCTGAATCTTGCATTCGTAAACTTCGCCGTCTTCGTCAAAAGAACGTACGCCATAGGTGTTTCCCGAAACGACTTTGCCTGTTTTGTCGTCCTTGATCTCGTAGGGCGTTACAACGAGTTCCGCTTTGTTTTCATTGCCGAAAACGATATCCAAAACCGTGTAGCCCGTGAAGTCCGGTGGCATAAGTTGCACTCTTGCTTCGATGCCGCGCACAACGCCTTTGATGAAGTATGTAAAATACTGCTTGCCGTTTTTCTCGTAGGTTTCTCTTTCTACAAAGATTTTCTTATCCATTTTTCATACCTCCTTATGCGCTCTTTTTGCCTTTCATACGTGAAATGCGTCTTGCTTCTGTCTTGGACTTGCCGGCTTTGATTGCCTCTTTGTACTTGTAGATACCGGTGTGGTCGGATTGACACAAAAGATAACCGCTTCTGAGTCCAAGCTCATAATCTGTAAGTTGTTTGCCTTCGTCGGCACCTCTTTGGTGCACTTTTGCTTGACGTTCGGATGCATATCCCGTCGCTCTTTTGGAGGGAACCATCCAACGTCTTTCGTTATAATTTTTTGCCATAAATATAGTTTCTCCTTTACCCGTTAAGTCGCTAGTTCAACTGTGATTTTTGATGCCCGTTTTGCCGTTAGCAAAGCACGAATTTTGATATTAAGTTGTAGGATGCAATTCAATGAGATTTCAAATAAAACATCTCGTTTCTTTCGACCTGTTTTCAGAAGGTGGCCACCTAATTTGCAAAGTCCTAAAAACGAGCGTCGCACCATTTGTGAGCACTCATTGATTACGCATTTATCATAGCAAAAAGCAATGCCGTCCGCCACATACTCGACCTCGTTTTCGTGGTTATAAATCTCGTTTTTCTGGTTCAAAATCAAGACTAATCCGTACTTTACCAATACAAAGCCGTACTATAAACCTTTGATTGTGAAAACAAAAGAGAGATGAACAGTTGCCCATCTCTCTCGAAATCTTAGTCAATATACTTGCGTGTATATGCCGTTGACGGTATTCGTTTACCATCAATATTGTCTTTGTATTCAAACAACATTTTATACTCGCTGTCACGCTTTGGAGTGCGTCGATAATATGTATCGTGGCTTATCAAAGTGTTGTCATAAATATCGCTTTTTTCGTACTTCATATGCTGTGTCACAATATGATTTTTTGTGCGATAAATATTGTCTGAAAATGTTGCTGCAAAATCGGGAATTCTTATGTCCATATCACACCTCGATTATGCCGATAACTGTTGCAGAAAAAACTTGCAAAGCCTATCGTTTAACTTGTGAACATAGTCCGGCGAGTAGTTTAATGCAATAGATAAGTTTTCTTGTGTGTTGTTGTTTACATATAGGCTTACGTATATATCGTAAAGCTTCGGCGGCGCAGAACATATTGCCGTATGATATTTGTTGATGAGTTCGAGTATTGTTGAATTTCCAACCTCGGTAGAGGCTTTATCAAACACATTTTTGCGCGCATAATAATATTGAATGTCTTTTAAGTCATTCTTTATTTGTTGCATTGTCATATAAATTTCTCCTTGTTCTTATAAATAGATTTTCCGTAGCGGAGAATAAAAATATCCCCACTCGGTTTGCGACCTTTTTCAACACGTCGCATTCGGGTTGGGGATATCGTCTCCTATCGAATCTTATCTATAAAAGCGGGGAACGAGGATTTATCTTGGGCGCTGTCACAGCCCGACCTTGATTTGCCTATATAGACGTATGTAGTTTTCCTTTTTAGTGATTATCTTTGCACAACTTTGATAAGTCGCACGTTGTTCTTTTTCTGCTCAAAGTACTTGGCGTGACAATGTGAGCATCTCCCCACTATTTCGCCGTTACTTTTAACACTCGCTACAAAATACTTTCTGCATTCGGGACACAGTTTTCGTATCGGAATAGCGTCTTGCGTGATAATAGCATTATCCATAAAAGCACCTCCTTCGCCCATAGCGCACATAGACTTGTATTTAGCCCACTGCATTGACGGGGTTAGGCACTCCCGCGTCGCAGAAAAACTATCTTGCGCACCCTATATACAATTTCCTTATAAACCGGGGCAGTTATTCGGAAACTATATTGATTTGGTAGATATCGTCATAAAATATCTTCTTTTGACCTATCGTCAAATAATGATAGACCACGTTGTTTTTCGCAACGGTTCCTTCTATATCAATGTAATGTCCGTTGAGATAGAAATTGATTCTAACAACCGTTCCTTTGTCCACCCTCACAAGGGTTTTGGACAATTCTTCTTTCTTTTCGTCGGAAAATTCGTGTTTAGGAACGCACGTGCGCTTTTCAATTCTGCTTTGCAATTCTTCGGACAAGCCTTTAAGTGCATCGAATGGAAGGAACTGAGCCGCGCGATTCACATCGTCATTGTTTTTAACCGCCATTGTGTCCTCCAATCAGTTTGTTGCGTTCTTTTTGTGTTGCGCCTTCTTGCAAGTCGAAACCTCGTAACATTGCATTCTTGCCAAACTTTTCTTTGATTTCCAACACCGCTTTTTCTACATTGCGCTCTTTTTGCAATGCGTCCAAATCCGTAAACAAATCATAGCCCTCGGCAGATTCGTCCACGAGTCCGCTAAAACATATGGCAAGTCTGCGGATAGGAACTTCTTGATGAGTGGTATCTTCAAAAATTCTATCAACGTATTCCTTAACCATTGAATAGAGATTGGTGCTGTTAGACATTTTGAGCGTTCCGCCCGTAGCCGGAGCAGCATCTTTTGAATACCCGACGGAAATACCGACGTGGCTTGCAATCAAATGTTCTTTTAGAAGTCGCTGACAACCACTCAAAGCCATCTCTTGTATGACGATATGTGCTTTATCGTATGCGTAGTCGCTGAACAAGATTTGAGAATTTGAGATAGACTTTGACTTACCCTTGTAGTTCTTGATGTCCGCAATCGTACAACTTTCCTTGCCGTTTGCGTGGTCGATTAGCAATTTAGCGTTCTTACCGAAATTCCTATAAAGGAGATCTTCCGGGGCTGTTGCTACGCCTTTCATATCATGAATTCCATATCGGGCGAGCCTTGTGGCAATACCGTTTGCGATATTCCAAAAGTCGGTTATCGGTCTATGCTCCCACAAAGTTTCTTTGAATGTTTGTTCGTCAAGCATTCCTATATGGTCTTTGCAATGTTTTGCCGTGATGTCGAGTGCAATCTTTGCAAGATACAGGTTTGTACCTATACCGCAAGTCGCAGGAATATGCGTGCGCTCGGCTATCTCGTTTATGATTTTCTTTGCAAGTTGCTTTGGTTCGAGTTTGTAAATAGACAAGTAGTCCGTAACGTCTATAAAAGCCTCGTCGATTGAGTATTGATGTATATCGTCCGGCGAGAAATAATCGAGATATATATCAAAAATGTCTGCGCAGTATTTGATATACAAACTCATGTGCGGGAGAGCAATAATATAATCTATGTTTTTAGGGATTTCAAACAGTCTGCAACGATTTCTGACTCCGAGTGCTTTCATCTTTGGAGTAATTGCCAAAGTTATAGCACCTTTTCCGCGAGATTCGTCTGCAACGACAAGGTTTGTTTCAAACGGACTTAACCCACGTTCCACACATTCAACAGATGCGAAGAATGATTTCATATCTATGCAAAGATAAGTCCGTTGTTTTTCCATATTGCTCCTTTATAACAAGTCCTTTATTACTTTTACGGCTATGCCTTGAATTTGAATGTTCTTATAGAACATATCTTGAAGTGCATCGTTTTCGGGATGCAACCTTATTAGTTTGTGCTTTTTATCCAAAAAATATCGCTTTAACGTAGCCTCTCCGTCATCCGTGAGTGCAACCACTATTTGTCCTTCGTTTGCAGTGTCTTGCTTGCGTATAACAACCAAATCTCCGTCGTTTACGCTTGCGTTTATCATACTTTCGCCTTTCGCTTTCAGTATGAAATACTCTCCGGGACCGAAGAATTCGGTAGAGATTGATACATACGATTCTATATTTTCTTCCGCTAGTATCGGAGAGCCGCAAGCAATGTCGCCGACAATCGGGCAAGCCGTTACGTTGGACATCGTTTTGGCAAACTTCGATGTAGTGAGATTGCAATGTTTGCCTTTTCTCTCGATTATGCCTTCGGAAACCAAATAGTTGATATATCTGCTGACCGTGGAAGGATTTACGTTTATCGCGTCGGCAATTTCGTATATAGACGGAGTGCCGTTGTTCTCACGCAAACTCTCGTTGAGTATGTTCAAAATCTTATCTATCGTTTCTTTGTTTTTTACTTGCATTGTATACCCCTTTTACAATATGCAACATTTATTGCGTTTTGTAATTTTCATTATAGTCATTCAAAAACAAAAGTCAACGGGTTTTCATAAGAAATTTTTGACATTTATCGTTATGCGACATTTATGGTACACAACTATGAGATTTCTCATTCTTTTGAATCCCAAGCAATCATTTCGCACAATTCTTTGGCAAGCACAAGCACAAACTCGTCTGGCATTTCGCTCACAATTGGGTAGCCGTTTATAAAAGTTTCAATATCCAAAATGCTCGTGTCGCCTTTGACTTCTTTCATAGGTCATCACCTCCGTTTTTTCTTTTACTATACACAAATAATTTGCCGTTCGTAACATACTGACAAGGACAAAACCGGATATAAAACCGACAAATCAAGTCATCAATCAAGACTCAGCTGTACTTTTTCTCGACTAAACCGTACTAAATGTAGTTTTGCGTTTCGGTTTGTGAGAGTATCAGAAAATCATTTGTTGTCAAGGGAAAACTAATATTGAAAACCATATAAAGAAGTCCAAAACAATATTAGTTTTCTGTTTCCTTGACCAGCCGCATTCTTTTCTGATGTTTCGATGCTGTCGAAATTGGTTTCGGCAAGCAAATTTATAAGTTCGCAGTACAAAAAATAACGGAAAAGTCTTGGAAGAGTACGGCTCAGTCTTGGAAAATGACCACAAAAACGAGAAAGAGTACCGAATGAGTATGTTACGCTTCCAATTCTAATTCGATATGATGAACACGATAAAAAACACGGAGGTTAAATCAAAATGAAAGGTGCAGTCATCTATGCAAGATACTCTTGCGAACGACAAACCGAGCAATCTATCGAAGGACAGTTGCACGAATGTTACAAATATGCCGAAAAAAACGGATTATCTATATTGGACGAATACATAGATAGAGCAACAACCGGAACGAACGACAATAGACCTGCATTTCAAAAAATGCTGACAGATTCGGAGCGAGAAACTTCATGGGATATCGTTCTCGTTTATGCCATAGACCGATTCGGGCGCAACTCGATTGAAATTGCAATCAACAAACAAAAACTCATCAATAACGGAAAAACTTTGATTTCCGCAACTCAAAGAACGTCAACGAACATAGACGGCTCTAAAAACTTAGACGGTATTTTGCTCGAAAATATGTATATAGGCCTTGCGGAATACTATTCAGCCGAATTATCTCAAAAAATACGTCGCGGACTTATGGAAAGCCGTGAAAAAGGACTGTTCTGCGGCGGCGGTCTTACTTACGGCTATAATGTAGTAAACAAGCATATAGTAATAAACGATGAACAAGCCGAAATCATACGTTATATCTTTCAAGAATACAACAACGGCAAAATAATCCCGGACATTATTAACGAACTCAATGCAAAAGGATATACTTATAAAGGCGGCGATTTTGTAAAAAATTCGTTATATAGAATATTAAGAAACGAAAAGTATATAGGTATAACCAAATATATGGGGGTTGAATATAAAAATATATATCCTCCGATTATAAGCGAAAATCTGTTTTATTCTATACAAAAAAGGTTGGCACTATATAAAACCGGAAGAATATGTAAAGACACTGAATTATGGTTAAAAGCAAAGGTATTCTGTGGTAACTGCGGCCGTCCTATGCACTGCGATTCGTCAACTTCACAAAGCGGAAAGCGTTTTCACTATTATAAATGCTCCGGACGTAAAGAACACATATGCGATATGAAAGTTATTCGTCAAGATAAGCTCGACAAATTTATGTTTGAAACAACTCTCAAAGTGTTTGCAACGGATGAAAATATAAAGCTTTTAGTAGACAAAATCATAGACGTTCATAGTAAGCGGCAAAAAGATGAATCATTATTAACTGGATTAAAAGCCCGTTTGTGTGATACAAAAAAATCCATAGACAATCTTTTGATAGCATTACAAGAAGGAATAATTACTACAAGCACGAAAGATCGGTTAAAGCAACTTGAAAGCGAGAAAGAAAAACTTGAAAAAGAAATTGCAAACGAGGAAAAAAAACTCGCACTTAGTTTATCTCGAGATGATGTTGAAAAGTACCTGCGGAAATCGCTGAAAGCATCTCCAAAAATTCTATTAAACAATCTCATAGACAAAATAATTGTATACGACGATAAGATAGAAATCTACTTCAAATATTCACACCATGTCCCTGATGATCCCAATGATCAACAGGGACTTTTTTATAGCAAATGCGAGATACCTGTAAACCGTGGAAGCAGAACAAAACAAGTGCTTGATATAACCATTGACAACCACAATATACATTTTTTCATAAGATACAGCACAAAGAGGAACAAAGATTTGTGTTTGCCGATAAACTACAAATGTCAGAAAATGAGAAATCATCCGCTCATGTAAGTGCTACATGTGCGGATGGTTCACGTGTGGTGGAGACAATAAGACTCGAACTTATGACCTCTACGATGTCAACGTAGCGCTCTAACCAACTGGGCTATGCCTCCGCATTCATCGTGAACATTTGATATCTTACACTAAAACCAACTGTTTGACAAGCGTTTTGTTCAACTTTAAGAAAACGATTGCTTATTTTCTTTCCTGTGAGGCGTTTGTCAATAAAAATTCCTCTCGATTTTCAGCGCTCACCGTGCCCGATAAAATAATGTGAAATATTTTTCATATTTTTGATTGACTTATATCGCATTGTATGCTTATAATAAAGGCACAAAGACAAAGCAACTCACGAAAACAAATTGTCAATGCTCAAAGCATTGTGATTTTCTCCCTTAAATATCTTCTTACAAAGCAAATATCCCGAGTGTGGTCGCTCGGGATATTTGCTTTATTCGGATTTTCGTTGTTTTTAATCTAAAACGCAAATCGATTTATCGCGATTATAGCCGCTTGCGCATATCACACCTGCTCTGCCAATTCCAGAATCAGTCGTTCGGTGTCTTGCCAGCCAAGGCACGGATCGGTGATGGATTTGCCGTACACGCCGCCGTCGGGGGATTGCGCGCCCTCTTCGATGTACGACTCTATCATAAGCCCTTTGACGATTGCGTTTATATCTTGCGATTGGCGCATGCTGTGCAACACTTCTTTTGCGATACGAGGTTGCTCGAAAAATCTTTTTGCGGAGTTTGAATGATTGGTATCCACGATGACGGCAGGATTTTCAAGACCGCTTTGCGCGTACAAATCGGCAAGTTTGCGCAAGTCCTCGTAATGATAGTTGGGGATAGTCTGCCCGTTTTTGTCCACCGAGCCTCTCAATATTGCGTGAGCAAGCGGATTGCCTGTTGAGTTGACTTCCCAGCCCGAATAAACAAACGTATGCGGATGTTGTGCGGCGCGGATTGAATTCATCATGACGGACAAATCGCCGCTGGTTGGGTTTTTCATGCCCACGGGAATATCCAGTCCGCTTGCGGTGAGGCGATGGAATTGGTTTTCAACCGACCTTGCGCCCACCGCAACATAGCACAGCACGTCGGACAAATAAAGGTGGTTTTCGGGATAAAGCATCTCGTCCGCGCAGGAAAAGCCCGTTTCACGCAACGCTTTTATATGCAGTTTGCGGATTGCGATAAGCCCTTTGAGCATGTTTTCGCTTGCATGCGGATCGGGTTGATGCAACATACCCTTGTAGCCGTCGCCCGTGGTACGCGGCTTGTTGGTATATATACGCGGAACGATAAAGATTTTGTCCTTCACCTTCTCTTGCACGTCGCGAAGCCGAGAAATATAGTCCAGAACGGCGTCCTCTCTGTCCGCCGAACAAGGGCCTATCACCAAAACAAGTCTGTCGTCCTTTCCCTCGAAAATGTCTTTGAGTGCGACGTCTCTCGCTTTTTTTTGCGACGCGAGTTGTTCGTCTATGGGATACATTGCCTTTATCTCTTGCAATGTGGGCAGTTTTCTTTTGAATTCCAAATTCATTTTAATTCTCCTCGTTGAATTTATCGAAAACCTTGCGACGCTTTGTCGAAAGGCGCATCATCTCTCGAATGCCTTCTCTGTCGTCGTTTTGAATACACTCTTTGAGCTTGCCGAAATGCTGCTCGAAAAGGTTCATTTGTTCGACGATTTCGTCTTTGTTTAAAAGAAACAGCTCGCTCCACATCTCGTCGTTTATCTTTGCGATACGGGTGAGATCGCGGAAGGAATCCCCCGTATAATCGGCAAGATGTCCGCTCTCCTTGCACACCATCAGCGATACGGCGATGCAGTGCGTCAGATGGGACAGAAATCCCACCGTTTCGTCGTGCTGTTTGACGGACAGTTCGCTTATATGTTTAAAGCCCAGTTCTCTGCCCAAATCCTTGCACAATTCGATTGCCTCTTGCGTGTTTTTCTCGGTGGGAACGACGATGTAATTCGCGCCCTCGAAAATCTCCGCGTTCGCGTTCTCTACGCCCGAACATTCTCTTCCCGCCATGGGATGCGCGGCAATAAACTCCACGTCCTTGCGCAACGCGTTTTGCACGTCGCACACGACGCCGCCTTTTACGCCCGTAACGTCGGTTACAATCGCGCCCGATTTCAAGCAGTTTTGATATTTTTCAATCCATTCGACAAACGCATGCGGATAAAGCGCAAACACGACTATATCGAATTTTCCGACGTAGTCTTTATCGACGCTCGTCTTTCCGCTTGCGATATATCCCTTGTGCAAAGCAAAGTCGATAGCTTCTTGTTTTTGGTCGATAGCACCCACTTCATAGCCCTTTTTCGAAAGAGCTTCGGCATAGCTTCCGCCGATAAGCCCGAGCCCGACTATGAGAATTTTCATATCCTTATTCAACTTCATATTTCACTCCGAGTCTGCCTATGGTATCAAAGAAATTCGGGAAGCTTTTTTTCACCGCTTCCGCGCCGTCTATATATCCGCCCGTCATGCTCAAAAGCACGCTGCACGCCATAACGATTCTATGGTCGTTGTGTCCGCAAATGTCACAACACGGTGTTTTTATATCGTTTTTGTGCACGACAACGTCGTTTTCATGCACATCTACGACAATTCCGAATTTTGCAAGTTCTTGCGCCATAGCCGTCGCTCTGTCGCTTTCTTTTATTCTCAAACGCCTTGTTCCCGTAAAAGTCGCGCCGTTTTTCACCGCCGCCGCGACAAACGCAATCGGTGCTAAATCGGGGCAATTCGCAAGATCGACAACCGCGTTTTTATCGTCGAGTTTTTTGAAAATATCTTTGCAAACTTTGTCCCCTTGCACGCTGTTTTCGTCAAGTCCGACAACGTCCACTCTTCCGCCGATTTCGCCAAGCGCAAGCAACATCGCGCCGTTTGACCAATCGCCCTCGACGGCATATTGTCCGCATGTGTATTTTTGATTGCCTTTTATCGAAAACACGTTTTTTTGCTCTTCGACAATCTCGATTCCGACCTTTTTCAAAACGTCTGTCGTAAGGTCGATATACGCCCGACTTTCAACGGGTTCTCGCACGATTATTTTGCTGTCCCCGTCAAGCAGCGGAAGCGCAAACATAAGCCCGGAAACGTATTGACTGCTCACGTTTCCGTCAAGCGTGTACGTGCCGCTTTTAAGCCTGCCCGACACAACGATTTTGTCCTTTTGAGATTGCACGCTCACGCCGTTTTCATCCAGCGTTTTTTCATAAATTCCCACACCTCTTTCGAGCAATCTTTTCGAGCCTACGAACTCGCACTCGTCACAAAAAACGCTTGCTACGGGAATAAAAAATCTCAACGTGCTTCCGCTCTCTCGGCAATCGAAAATCGCCTTATTGTTTACGCTTTTCGTATCGTTGAAAACGCTACTCTCGCACTCGCAATTTTTTGCTTTTGCATTTGCGCGTATTCTCACGATGTCGCCGTCCTTTTGTGCGTCGACTCCGAGAGCTTTTATACAATCCAAAGTGGCAAGCATATCTTCGCTGTCCGAGATGCCCTTCACTTCGCTTTTTCCGCTTGCCAAGGCGCACGCAATCAAAAGTCTGTGCGCAATGCTTTTCGACGGTGGCGCGACGGCTGTGCCGACCGCTTTGGATTTTTCGATTTTAACTCTCATTTTCTATTGTTTTTTATGCCGTTTATTTCGCGTATTATTTTTCGCAGTTTTTGAATGTTATTTTATACAATTTTCTGCGTGTTTCGCATGCTTTTTACGCTTATGTTTTTGCCGTTTTCTATGCTTGTTCACTCACTTTTTGAGGTTTGCAAGCGTATCTATCGCCTCGATATACCCTTCGAAGCCTTTGCCCGAAATCGTTTTGGTTGCGTAATTTCTCACAAAACTAATTTTGCGGAAATCCTCTCTTTCGTCAACTTTCGAGATATGCACCTCGACAAACGGAATATCGACGCCCTTCAACGCGTCGGCAATCGCAACGCTCGTGTGAGTGTAGCCTGCCGGATTTATCACGATGCCGTCCGTCTTTGAAAAGTAAGCGTCCTGAATTTTGTCGATGAGCGCGCCTTCGTGGTTGGATTGAAAAAACTCGACCGTTATATCCTTTTCGTCACAGTAATTCTTTATTGTCCGTACAAGGTCGCTGTATGTGCGATTGCCGTAAATTTGCGGCTCGCGTATTCCCAGCATATTTATATTGGGTCCGTTCAGCACCAAAATTTTCATTTTTCAAACTCCTTTGCGATTTCGCGCACGGCGATATCGACGGTTTCGTCGTTGTTTATCTCTATATCCGCGCTCGCTTTGTATATCGGATAGCGTTGTTCAAACATATTTTTCAAGTCTTTCGCGTTTGACGAAAGCGGTCTTGACTTTGTCGCTACGAGATTTTGTACGCTTCTGTTCAAAAACACGATTTTGCCGTTGCGTCTTAGTGCGGACACGTTGTTTTTGTCAAGCACTACGCCGCCGCCGGTTGCAACGACGATTGCGCTTCTCTTCGAGATTTCGCAAACGATTTCGCTCTCGATTTTTCTGAACTCCGCCTCGCCGTATTTGGCAAAAAACTCGGCAATGGGCATATTTATTTTTTTGACGATTTCATCGTCGGTGTCGACAAATTCTCTGCCCAGCATTTTTGCAACTCGCTTGCCGATTGTTGATTTTCCCGACGACGGCATCCCCACAAGCACAACGTTTTGCTTTTGCGCCAAAATCTTCTCGTAAGTATCGTCTATTTCGTATTTGTCTACGTCGTCAATGCTTTTTGAGAGGAACAGCCTCGATGCGTACACCGCCTGCGCAACGAGCATATAAAGTCCGCCGAGAGCCTTTGCGCCCTTCTCTCTCGCTTGCAAAACGAGATTGGTGCATAGGGGATGATATATTGCGTCGAGCACGCCTTCGAGATTGTCGAACACGCTCAAATCAATCGGGCAGCCCTCGTCGCTCGGGTACATACCTGCGGGGGTTGCGTTGAAAATCACTTGCGTGTCCTTTTTTGCTTTTGCCTCTTCGTAATCGATAGCGTCGTCCTTTTTCGTGCGCGACACTTTTACAACGCTCTTTGCGCCCAGCGTACGCATAACCGCGCTTGCCGTCTTTGCCGTGCCGCCAGTGCCGAGAATAAGCACGTTTTTGTCTGCGATTTCGACGTCTGCTTTTTCCACAAGTGCCTTTATGCCGTAAAAATCGGTGTTGTAGCCGAAAAGTTTTCCGTTTTTGTTGACAATCGTATTGACCGCGCCGATTGACCTTGCCTCCTCGGATATAACGTCGAGATAAGGTATGACGGTTTCCTTGTAGGGTATCGTTACGTTTATCGCACAAAAATCTTTACGCTTCAAAAACTCGCCCACCTCGTCTTTGGCAAGCGGTTTAAGCTCGTACTCGTAATCCGCAATGAGCGCGTGGATTTCGCACGAATAGCTGTGCGCAAGTTTTTCGCCGATAAGTCCGTACTTCATTATTTTATACCCTTTTTGAAAACGTCCGTGCCGTATCTTTGAGCAAGAAGGTCGCACAAAACAAGCGCGCTCACGCTGTCGACGACGGGGCAAATTCGTCTGACGATTGCCGGGTCGTGTCTGCCGACGATTTCGATTTCGGTTTGCTTTCCGTTTATGAAGTCAACCGTGTTTTGCTTTTGTGCGATTGACGGCGTAGGCTTGATTGCCAAATTGAAAAGCACGGGCATACCATTTGTGATGCCGCCGTTGATGCCGCCGTTGTTGTTGGTTGAAGTCTTGACTTTTCCGTCCTCGATGACGAAAGCGTCGTTTGCGGAAGAACCTAGCATTTTGCCGAGTTCGAAGCCTTTGCCGAACTCTATGCCTTTGACTGCGCCTACTGCGAACATAGCGTGCGAAAGCATGCCTTCCACGCTGTCGAACATAGGCTCGCCAACCCCTGCCGGCAAACCTACGATTGCCGTTTGAGTGATTCCTCCCACGCTGTCGAGATTTGCTTTTGCATCCTCGATTTTCGCAATCATTTGCTTTCCTTTATCTTCGTTCAAAACGGGGAATTTTTCACAATCAAGACTTAAAACCTCGTTTTGTATATCGTTAAACTCGTTATCGCGCACGTTTGCACATTCGAGGATATGCGTTCCGATTGAAATTCCGAGCCCTTTCAAAGCATCTTTCAAGATTGCTCCCGTGGCGACTATACCTGCCGTAACGCGTCCCGAAAAATGTCCTCCGCCTCTATAATCTTCATATCCGCCGTACTTGCAAAACGCAGCGTAATCCGCATGAGAAGGTCGTGCGATTCCGTACTCGTAAGCCTTGCTGTCCGTGTTTTCGTTGGGTATGAAAATGCAAATCGGAGTGCCCGTGGTCTTGCCGTTGAACACGCCCGAGAGGATTTGATACGCGTCCCTTTCTCGTCTTGCGGTGTCCGTTGACGTAGAGGGTGCGCGACGAGAAAGCGCGGTTTTTATGCTTGCGTCATTTACGTCGAGTCCCGAACAAAGTCCGTCGAGAACAACACCCACGCCTGCGCCGTGGCTTTCGCCGAACACGGTGAGAGATATGCTTTGTCCAAACGTGTTTTTCATAAATTTTCCTCTCTTTCAAGAATTTCTTTTGCGGTCGTTTCCACAAATCTGAACGAACCCGGAGCGTCTACCACGACAGCGCAAATTTTGTCGCCTTCGGATTTTTTGTCGTGCGACATAAGCCTCAAAAGTTCCGCCTTATCGCAATTTGCGCTTGTTGGCAAATCGTATTTTTCAAGCACTTTGACAAGTCTTTGTCGCACTTTTTGAGAACACATCGGCAGCATACCTATGCCAACGCACTCGCCGTGAAGAAGTTTTCCGCCTTGCGCGCTTTCGATTGCATGTCCGAGGGTATGGCCGAAGTTGAGCACTTTGCGAAGCCCTTGCTCTTTCGGATCTTTCTCCACCACGTCGCGTTTTATGATGAGCGAACTTTGCACTATGCAAAGCAAATCCCTTTGCAAATCGTCGCTTTGCTCGATAAATTCAAACAGTTTTCCGTTTGACGTGAGAGCCATTTTTATACCCTCGACAAGCCCTGCGTGCAACTGTCTGTCGTCGAGAGTTTTGAGCGTATCGAGGTCGATAATCACTTTTGCAGGCTGATAAAAACTGCCCACGACGTTCTTTACTCCCTCGAAATCTATTGCGGTTTTTCCGCCTATGGACGAGTCGAGCTGGGACAAAAGCGTGGTGGGAATATTGTAAAAATCAACTCCGCGCATATAGCACGATGCGGCAAATCCCGCCAAATCCCCCACAACACCGCCGCCGAGTGCGACAACGCAGTCTTTGCGCGTAAAACCGTTTTGGAGCATTACGCTCAAAATATACTTGAAGTTGTCGAAATTTTTGCTCGCTTCGCCTTGTTTTAAGCGCACAGTTACGCACTTCTTGCACGCTTTTTCAACAACGAGGGCATACTCTTCCGGCACGCCGTCGTCGGTGAGAAGAAGCACTTTTCTGTCAAGGTCGAGCGATTGCCCGATGTTTTGGAGCAGTCCTCTGTCAACGACTATATCGTATGGGCACTTTGCGTTGCGTTTCAAAATCATAATTACCTCACGTTGTCGGCAAAGTAGCTCCCCACGAGTTTGAGTTTTGCACAGAGCGCGGAAAGCTCCTGAAGCATATCTCTGCCGTTTTCGGTGCGAACGTTTCCCTCTGCCTCGATGTAAAAATAGTAGTTCCATTGAAGGTCTTTCATGGGGCGCGAGCGTAGAGTGCGCATGTTGAAGTTGTGCGCGCCGATGATGTTGAGCGCACTTGCAAGCGCGCCCGATTCGTTCTGCACGGTAAATGCCAAAATGAAGTTTTCGTCCTCTCTCTTGCCTATGGACACGGGTACGTTCTCCGCTCTTGAAAACGCCGCGAAACGAGTGGTGTTGTTTGGATTGTCGTTGACGTGCGATTGCACGATCGAAAGCGAGAAAATCCTTGCCGTTTCATCCGACGCAAGCGCGGCAACCGATGCGTCTTGCGCCTCAGCAACGTATTTTGCCGCAAGTGCCGTGTTGGAGTATGCTCTTGTTTCAAATCCGTGTTTTTTGATATACTCTTCGCATTGCGCAAGCGCTTGCGGATGGCTCAAAACGGTTTTTATATCCTCGATTTGAGTGCCTTCTTTTGCGATGAGGTTGTGCGCGATCGCAACGTCGACGACTTGGTTGACGTGAAGGTCGCCCGAAAAAATTAAATCCATCACTTCGCCCACTTCGCCGGCATAGCTGTTTTCGAGCGGAAGCACAGAGCAATCGCAATCTCCTTTTTGCGTGGCGTCGTACGCGTCCTGAAAGTTTGAAAAAGCGATATATTCGGCGTCGGGATACATCCTTTTTGCCGCAATGTGTGCAAACGCGCCTTCCGTTCCGCAATACGCAACTCTCATTTTGCGCATAAACGACGCTTGATAGTGACAAGACACGTCCATAGTCGAGCGAATAAAGTCCTTGTAATAGGGCACGAGCGCGGGATTTTGAATGAGTTTTGCGTTGTTTGCGACAACTTGTTCTTCCCTCTCGCTGTCGCGCACGCTCAATCCGTTTTCCTTTTTGTAGAGAGCGATTTGCTCGCACGCTTGCATGCGTTGTTCAAACAGGCGCGCCATTTGTTCGTCCACTTCGTTGATGATTTTTCTCGATTCTTTGATGTCTTGCATAACTACCTCTTTGCATCCATTATAATCAATTATGATTATAAATCCACCTATTTTTTTGCAATACGTCCGATTTTTCAAATATTCTGAGCGAATTTTTTGAAAAAACAATCACATTTGTCCAAAATTCACTCAATCGTCAAAAAAAGCGACTCCGCAAAGGAATCGCTTTTTTCCGTATATCCGAAATATCAGCCGTCAGCGTCCTTTGCCAAAAGTATCCCTACCGCTAAAATAATAATAGTAGTATCCGCCCTCGAAAAATCGAGAAGCGCGCGCAAAAGAAACTGCCGAGAAAGCAGAAGAGAAAGAATTTGATTTGCCCAAAACGACTTTTTTGTTCATAAACTTCGATTCTGCCTCCTGTTTGATGAGAAAACTATAAGCCCGAAACCCCGTTTTGTCAAGAGAAATATGACGCTACAAAATTCTCCTGCCCTCGTGTTGTTAAAAAAGCACCCTTTGACAATCAAATCAAGGGGTGCTTTAAACGCTATTCTCAAAAAACCGATTTTAATATTACAGCAACGACACGGCGTCGGTAATGGTCTTTTCCAACGCTTCGCGACCGTACTTGTCAACTTCTGCCTTGTTTTTCTCGCCGTGGGTAAGACAGCCGGCACCACCGATGCAACCGCCGGTGCACGCCATACCTTCGATGAAGTTGACGTCGGAGAGGTTTTTGCTCTTTTTGAGGAGTGCGATGCGGCACTCGTCGATGCCGTCGCAAGCGCAACCTTTGAGGTCGAAATCGATGTTTTGCTCTTTGAGAGATTGTTTGATTGAGTCGCTGAGTCCTCCGCAACGAGCAAAGATGCGTCCGAAATAGGAGGCATTGTCGAGAACGCCTTCGGCAAGGGACGTGATTTCCATATCCTTGCTGTCAAAGAGGGCTTGAAGCTCCTCGAACGTGAGGACGGAATCGACGTACGGTTTGACTTTTTCGTCCAAAATCTCCGCTTTTTTGGCGGTGCAAGGCCCGATGAACACAACTTTTGCGCCGGGCGTAGTGTCCTTGATATACTTGGAAATCATTGCCATCGGCGAAAGGTTGTGGGATATATGTTCCACCATTTGAGGGAAATTCTTTTTGATATATGATACGAACGCAGGACAGCAGGAGCTTGTAAGGAATCCTTTTTCGGCAAGCTCTCTTGCCTCGGAAAGAAGCACCATATCTGCGCCGAGAGCCGCTTCGACCACCGTATGGAATCCCAAAACTTTCAAGCCGGTGATGACCTGCCCGAGTTTTGCGTAAGTAAACTGACTGGAAATAGACGGAGCAACCACCGCATAGAGCTTGTATTTTGTGTTGTTTTCGCTCTTTTTGATGAGGTCGATAACGTCGAGAATGTATGACTTGTCCGAGATTGCTCCCCACGGGCATTGATATACGCATGCGCCGCACTCTATACACTTGGAATTGTCGATTTTTGCCGCGCGGTTTTCGTCCATGGTGATAGCCTTGACCTTGCAAGCCATTTCGCAGGGACGTTTATGGTTGGTGATTGCGCTGTACGGGCAAACTTTTGCGCATGCGCCACACTCTTTGCACTTGGACTTGTCGATATGCGCCACATGCTGACTGTCAAACGTGATTGCGCCGAACTTGCACACGTCTTCGCAGCGATGCATAAGACAGCCTCGGCATGCGCCCGTGACTTCATAGCCGCCCATCGGACACTCGTCGCAAGCAATATCGATGACTTCGATGACGTTGGGATTGTCCTTGTGTCCGCCCATGGCAAGTTTGACGCGTTCGCCCAAAATCGCGCGTTCTTTGTACACGCAACAACGCATCGTCGGCACTTTGCCGGGAACGATACGCTTGGGGATGTCGATGGCGTTGGTGTCGAGCGTACCCGCCCACGCCTCTCTTGCGACCTCGCGCAGAACTTTGTATTTGAGATGTTGAACTTTTGTATCGAATATTCTCATCTTTGCACCTTTTGCATTTATTGCGCTTGCATTATACACTAAATCGCACTTCACGCAATAAAATTTTGTTTCGTTTTGAGAAAAATATTTATATTTTTCGCTCCTTATCAGAAGTATGACACTTTGACTTTTTTGCCCATTTTTACGAGGCAATCGGAAAGTTCGGTGACCAAATTCATTTTTATGCTGAAATTTATGGGCAAATCGGGGTTTTGGTGGGCGGGGTTTATTGCTCTGCCGACAAAGAAATTGATGTCGGTTGCCTCCTCGAAAAGAAGCCTTGCCATAAGCGACGCACCGTCGCGCTTGAAACTCCATTGCTCGTAACTTTCGTTGTCTTTGAGGTAGTCTTTGGCGTAAGTCAGCACCTTGTTCATCGTTATGACGCCCTCTGTGACGAGGTCTACGCCCTCGATTTCGGATATGGGCGGAACGTCGCTTGCCTCGAAATTGAGCGTTGTACGCACGGTTTTCCCGAGATATTTTGCCGCAATTGACGACGTAGTGCCGCCGCAAACGATATGTTTGCCCTCTTTCGAGAAGAAGAGCGACATCATTCTGTCGCAATCGTCGCGATTGGACGGCGGCCCGAAAAGGATGTTCATAGGCTCGCGTCTTTTTATCTTTATCACGCAAGCGGTGGCGTCGTCGCCGGGTTTTTCGCCGTAGAGTTTGTTGCACTCGTCAACGAGTATGGTGGACATGGTTTTTGCGGTGTAGCCCACAAAACTTATGCTCTCCAAAAACGATATTATATCCTCTCTCTTCCAACCGAAGTTGTAGGAGAGTCCCAACCCCGCATGCGGGCAACCGTCGCTCATAAGCACGAAAATGTCGTTCTCGCACAAGTCGAGGGTGGATTTGTAAATTTTCTTTCCGCCGATGACCATTTCGGTTTTGGGGAAATCGTAGTTTTGACCGTCGCGCAACAAAATTACGCCGGGATTGTCGTATTGGATTATCTCCGCCTGACGATTGTCGACAAGGTGGAGGATTGTAAACGTCGAATAGGCAACGCCTCTTACGGAGCATATGGGCAAAGTTGCGGCAATTGTTTCAACGCAGTCTTCGAGAGTCAAACCTTCCGACATCATGGTGGAAATGATTTTGCTCGTAAGCGTTGAGAGTATGCTCGCCTTAACGCCGCTGCCGAGTCCGTCCGCAAGCACGACAACCGTGGAGTTTTCACCCTGCTGAACGACGTCTACGTGGTCGCCGCACAGTTGTTCTCCGACGTGATTTATGCTTTTGTAGCCGATATCGGCGCAAAGATCATTCATCTTTTATGGACTCCTTGAGTTTTGTAAGCGCGATTTTTGTTTCCGCCGCCGTTTCGCCGAGCAAAGACGCGATTTCCTGAACTATGCGCATTTGCTTGTCCACGACTTTGTCTGCCGTTTCGATTGTTTGCTTTGAAATACTCTCTTTCTTTTCTCTCTCTTTTTCCTCGTCGGTGATGTCGCGCATAATGCCGATAAAGAGGTGATTGTCGGTGTCGTAAACTACGGTAAGTTCGACGTATCTTTTATATTCCGCAAGATAAACCCTGCGATTGTGCACGTTAAACTTCTTTTTCTGCACTTCGTAGAAAACAGCGGGGTCCATAATACGCACCACTTGTTCGCCAAGAACGTCGCTTGCGGAACGAATGTGCATGATGTCCATGGCGGCTTCGTTGATCTGCTGCACTTCGAATGCGTCGTTGAGCACGATGATGCCGTTCGGAGTATTGTTGACGATTCTGTCCGAAAAGCCCTCCGCTTTCTTTTGGAGATACGGCAAGCACATGGACGCTTCGGCTTTGCCTTGACAAATCGCTATCGCTTTTTCGCGGCAAGTGTTGTAGCCGCAGCTGCCGCAATTTAGTTCGTCGCGCTTGCTCATCTTGCCCATCTGGCGAAGTGCGGCGTTGATTTCGTACTCGCTCGGCATCTTGTTTTCACGCTCGATGAGCGAGAAGTGCTTTCTCAAATCGTTGCTGTCGGGTTGCTCGACGACAAAATCTTTGTCGCCTGCGTACTCCGCAACCGCAATGTATTCTCTCACGGGCGACGGATGATATTTTTCCATAACCGGTCCGCCAACGCAGCTTCCCACGCACGAGGACATCTCGATAAACGCATGATGAATGTTGCCGTTTTCGATGTCTTTAAGCGCGGATATGCAGTTTTCTATGCCGTCGATCGCCATATATCGATAGCCGGGAGCGTCAAGGTTCATGGTTTTCAAAATACCGCCCGTGGTCGGGAAAAATCTCGCTCTGCTCTCTTGTTGCGAATCCATTTCTTTTTCAAGAACGACGCCTTCGTGATTGAGCCATTCGGTGAGTTCCTCGTAGGTCAAAACGGCGTCGACGATTCCGTCGTAGTGGGCCGCCTCGTCCTTTTTTGCGACGCAAGGACCGATAAACACGGTTTTTGCGCCCGGATGACGGCGTTTCAAATCCGCACAATGCGCTTGCATAGGCGAAAGTACGTCGGCAAGATACGGAAGCTCTTTGGGGAAATACTTTTGTATGAGCAAATTGACGGAGTGGCAGCAAGAGGATATGACGATATCTCTCTTTTCTTCTCTCAAAAGTCTGTCATACTCGTTTTTGACGACGGTTGCGCCCAACGCGGTTTCCTCGACGTCCGCAAAACCGAGCTTTTTGAGCGCGGTGCGCATGGCGTTGATGCCCACTCCCTCATAGTTTGCGATGAAGGACGGCGCAAGCGACACGTAAACGGGATAGGACTGCAAAAGCACTCTGACTTTTTCGGTTTCGTTGACGATTTCCTTTGCGTTTTGAGGACACACGACGAAGCAGTGTCCGCACAAAATGCACTCGTCGCCGATAATGTGCGCCTGATTGCCCGAAAAGCGTATGGCTTTTACGGGGCAATGGCGTATGCACTTATAGCAGTTTTTGCAGTTTGATTTTTTGAGAGTTAAACAATCCATATTTCCTCTTTGTTTTTCCGTGCGTATTTACGCCTCGACGAGAGGCAAAACTTTCGTTTGGAAAAATTCCTTGAAGTTGTCCTTGGTTATACCGGGATAAACGTCGTCGTTGACGGCAACGGTTACGCCCTCTCTGTTACACTTGCCAAAACAAAAACTTCCCGAAAGTACTATTTCGCCTTCGAGATGTCTTTGTTCGATCTCGCTTCGAAGCATATCGACTATCTCCTGCGAGCCTTTAAGATGGCAAGAACTGCCAACGCAAATTCTGATGATTATCATTTATTTTACCTTTGCAAGAATCTCCTTTTTGAAGAATTCGTCGGTAGTTTCGGGCGTGAGCGAGAAGAACGCGTCGTCAACCGTAACGCACACTCCTTGTTGGCACTTGCCCATGCAGAACGTGCCGCCGAGTTCCACTTGTTCTTTGAGGTTGTTCTTGGCAATGAGATATTGAAGTTGCTCTACGACTTGTCTTGATCCTTTGATATGGCAGGAACTGCCGATACACACTGTGACTTTCATATTTTTCCCTCTCATTATTGAAATTCCGCAACGTCGATCCACGACATAAGGAATTCTCTTTCTTTTTCATGCCCTTTAACAGATTGCGAAGCCGCAACGATAGGCATCCATTTTTGCACGTATCTCTTGTCCGTTCCGCTCTTTTGGCAGAAGAGGTCGAGATATTTTTCCGCGCCTTCGATATCGCCCGCAAGCCAGAAAAGCATATACGTTCTTGCAACGTCCGCCGAAGCGTTGCCTTGCGTTGCGTGCGACCAGTCGATGAAGTACGGCGTGCCGTCCTCTTTCACAATGATGTTGGACGGGTTGAAATCGCCGTGGCAGAGCTTGTTGTGTTTGGGCATACCCTCAAGCCTTGTGTGCAATTCATATTTTATACTTTCGTCAAGATTAGTCAAGTCGATTTTTCTGTTCATCTTGTCGCGAAGTTTGGTGAGCAAGGGGCACTTTTTGGATTGAACCTCGATTTGCCAATCGACGAATTTTTCGAGATATTCGTCTTTTTTGTCGGGGTTTTCTTCCATAAGTCTTGCAAGCGTTTTGCCCGGGACGTACTCGGACACGATTGCCCACTTGCCGTCGATTTTGGTCACTTCGACGATTTTGGGCACGTTGAGTCCCGTTTCTTCCACTCTTGCTTGGTTGAGAGCTTCGTTGAGAACGTCCACCTTGGAGAAATCGTCGTCGAAAACTTTGACGCAATATTCTCCGTCGCGATAAACGGTTTTGTTTGTTCTCACGGCAATGATTCTGTCAAGATTCATATTTTCCTCCTATTAAACCTCGGTGTGTTTGCCATAGTATGCGTTGAGATACATTTGCTTGATTTCGCTCATGAGCGGATATCTCGGATTTGCGCCCGTGCATTGATCGTCAAACGCTTGTTCGACCATATCGTCAAGGCGATCGAGGAAATCTTTTTCGTCGGGAACGTAATCCTTGATTGTCGGCTTGATTCCGACTCTTGCTTTGAGTTCGTCGATAGCTTTGATGAGGTTGTTGAGTTTTTCTTTGTCGTTTTTACCCTTGATTCCGAGATAGTCGGCAACTTCTGCATATCTTTCGAGTGTGTGCGGATATGCGTATTGCGGGAACGTACCCATCTTCGTGGGCGTTTCGCTTGCGTTGAAGCGGAGCACTTCGTCGATCATGAGCGCGTTTGCAACGCCGTGGGGCAAGTGATGGAACGCACCGAGTTTGTGCGCCATGGAGTGACATACTCCGAGGAATGCGTTTGCAAACGCCATACCTGCCATAGTTGCGGCATTTGCCATCTTTTCTCTTGCGACGGGGTCGTTCGGGCCGTTGTCGTAAGCTCTGGGCAAGAACTCGAAAATCATCTTCAACGAACGGAGCGCGAGCGAATCGGTATAATCGGTCGCAAGCATTGCAGCGTATGCTTCGAGTGCGTGCGTCACGGCGTCGATACCGCTCGCCGCAGTGAGTCCCTTTGGCGCGCTCATGTGGAAGTCCGCGTCGATGATTGCCATGTTCGGCAAAAGTTCATAGTCCGCAAGCGGATATTTCACACCCGTCTTTTCGTCGGTGATAACCGCAAACGGAGTGACTTCGGAACCTGTGCCCGCAGAGGTCGGAATTGCGATAAAGTATGCCTTTTCGCCCATCTTGGGGAAAGTGTACACTCTCTTTCTGATGTCCATAAAGCGCATCGCCATGTCCATAAAGTCTACTTCGGGATGCTCGTACATCACCCACATAATCTTGCCTGCGTCCATTGCGGAGCCGCCGCCGAGCGCGATGATGCAATCGGGTTTGAACGCCGCCATTTGCGCCGCGCCTTCTTTTGCGCACGCAAGCGTCGGATCGGGAGCGACGTCGAAGAACGTGGTGTGTTGAATGCCCATTTCGTCGAGTTTGTCGGTGATGGGCTTGGTGTATCCGTTGTTATACAAGAAACTGTCTGTGACGATAAACGCCTTCTTTTTGCCCATGACGTGTTTGAGTTCGTCAAGAGCGACGGGCAGGCAACCCTTCTTCATATAGACCTTTTGAGGCACTCTGAACCAAAGCATGTTTTCTCTCCTTTGCGCAACCGTTTTGATGTTGATAAGGTGCTTGACTCCGACGTTTTCGGACACGGAGTTTCCGCCCCAGCTTCCGCAACCGAGCGTGAGGGACGGACGGAGTTTGAAGTTGTACAAATCGCCGATACCGCCTTGCGAAGAGGGGGTGTTGACGAGGATGCGGCAAGTTTTCATTCTGGATGCAAACTCGTCGAGTTTTGCTCTTTGAGTCACTGCGTCGAGATAAATGGAGGACGTATGTCCGTATCCGCCGTCTGCGACAAGACGTTCTGCTTTGTCAAATGCGTCGCTGATATCTTTTGCCCTGTACATTGCAAGTACGGGAGAGAGTTTTTCGTGTGCGAATTCTTCGCTTAAATCCACGCTTTCCACTTCACCGATAAGGATTTTTGTGGATTCGGGAACATCAAAGCCCGCAAGTTTTGCGATAGTAACCGGCTTTTGTCCGACGATTTTTGCATTGAGCGCACCGTTGATGAGAATGGTTTTTCTTACCTTTTCCGTTTGCTCTTCGTCAAGGAAATAGCAACCTCTGTCCTTAAACTCCTTCTTTGCCTGATCGTATACCTTGTCAAGCACGATTACGGATTGTTCGCTTGCGCAAATCATGCCGTTGTCAAACGTCTTGGAATGAATGATGGAGTTGACAGCAAGCGTAACGTCTGCTGTGTCGTCGATGATTGCGGGAGTATTGCCTGCGCCGACGCCGATTGCCGGCTTGCCGCTGGAATATGCCGCTTTGACCATACCCGGACCGCCGGTTGCCAAAATGACGTCCGCTTCTTTCATGATGAGGTTGGTCATTTCGAGGCTGGGGCAATCAATCCAATCGATGATGCCTTCGGGTGCGCCCGCTTCAACCGCCGCGTCAAGCACGACTTTTGCCGCCGCTATCGTGGATTTTTTCGCTCTGGGGTGAGGGCTGATGATGATGCCGTTTCTCGTTTTGAGCGAAATAAGCGTTTTGAATATTGCGGTGGACGTGGGGTTTGTGGTGGGGATAACCGCAGCCACAAGTCCGATAGGCTCGGCAATTTTTATCGTGCCATATGCCTTGTCCTCGTCGATAATTCCGCAGGTTTTGGTGTCCTTGTACGCGTTGTAGATATACTCGGACGCATAATGGTTTTTGATGACTTTGTCCTCAACGATGCCCATGCCCGTTTCTTCAACCGCGAGTTTTGCAAGAGGTATTCTCATCTTGTTTGCCGCGACTGCCGCCGCAAAAAAGATTTTGTCCACTTGCTCTTGCGTGTAAGTTGCAAACTCTTTCTGAGCCTTGCGAACACGCGCAATTGCCTCTTCGAGTCTTTCTACGCTGTCGATAACGTTTCTTGCTTCCATGCTTGCTTCTCCTATAACGATTTTACAAATTTTTTAAGTTATCTTTCGTATGTAAAACTATTTCGATAACTATTTATCGATATAATTGTATCTAAACAAGCACATGCTGTCAAGCATATTTTCGCTGTATATCAATATTTTTTTATCAATAAAATCGACACTTCGCCGTTTGTGTATCGTTTATTGTTTCGGGCAAGAAAAACCGCTTAATTCAACTTCCATTTTCTGTCCGTTCCGCGTGCGATATGACCTTTTCCGCTCTCGAATTTGGGGTTGGCTTCAAGAGCCGCGGCAACTTGGTCGTAGTCGATATAATATTCTGTTGCGTAATTCGCGAGAACGTCTTTTGCATAAGTCGGCGTAATCGTAAATTCGCCCTCTTTCGAAATCGTAACGCAAGTGCCTCCTCTTTGGTCGCCGTAATCGTCCACTCTTTCAAAGCTCACGCCTGCCCAGTTTGCGTAATCCGTCGGGCCGTTGCCGTGCTCGTCGTGCGTCGTGCGGTAGTTGTGCGAATAACCCGAGTGTTGTCCGAAAGTCAGGCGCACGCCCTCGTAGTTGACGGAAAAATCGTTGTCGTGATGATGGCACATAAATATCGCCGTGGTGCTGCCGAGTGCCTTTACGGCAGGAAAAATCCTGTCTTCTTGAGGCAAATCCCCGTAATTTTTGGAGTAATTGCCCTCAAAGTAATGACCGTAAAAATAATCTTCTGTCGGACTTCCGCCGTTCCATGCCTTTTCCCACGCTTCCTTGAATTCGGGGATGCCGACATGGTTGAAAATCATGCTTTTTACGACTTTTTCGCCCCTGTTCGCACCGAGCGTTTTGTCGGAAATCGCATTTATGGTGTTGCAATACCATTCGACTTGGTTTGCGGTCGGAGTATAGTTGTACACCTTTTGTTCGTTGAAGGTGCAATCGAAAACGCAAAGCGTATAAATAAGTTCGCCTGCGCGCGTGCGAACGTTTACAAAATGATTTCCGTCGCCGTCTTTACATGTCATGTCCGAATTCATCAGACAATGCGGATATTTTTCGTCAAGATACGCAATAAGTTTTGCTTTTGAACTCTGTCTGTTCGCAGTGTCGACATCGGCAGAATCGACAGTCCATTTCAAATCGCAATCGTGATTGCCGAAAGCAAACGTCCACGGTGTTTTCAACTCCTCGAAAATCTCGGCGTACCTGTCAAAATACGGCGTAGACGATTTGAGCGGCATATCGTTCATCACGAGGTCGCCGTTGATTATCACCAGATCGGGATCGGTCGCCGTCACAAAATCTTTGACGAACGAATACGTCTTGTCGTTGCCGGGGCTTCCCACAACCTTGTACTTTTCGTACACGTCCACTTGCGGATCGGACAGCACCATGATTTTTATATCTCTGTCGTCGGGGGCATACACCGTGGCATATCCGTCCTCGCTTGCGCTTGCCTTGACGAACGTCACGACTTCTGTTCTGTCGGCATCGTCGTTGCAAGCAACCAAAATCGCGCATGCCGTCATCAAAACGACAAGCGTCAAAAGTACTGTCAAAATCTTTTTGAGATTTCTCATAATCTTCCTATTCGAGCGGATATCCGCTCAAAACCTTTATTTTTCAATCTTGTCGCGCACGCTTTGAACTTTCAGCAAGAAACTCAACACGTGTCTTGCGGTGCGTTGCAGTTCGGAGCGTTTTAGCCCTCCGTTGTTCAGAGATTTGAGGGTTGAGCCGTCATACTTGCCACGCACTCTGGAACCGCCCGGCATAAGCACGTCAACGCCGGCACGCACTCTGTACGCATTGTCGTCGACGCCCTTGAAAAGCGGATTTTTCGCCTTTTTCGTCCACCAATCCGTCATCACAACATTTTCATATCCCCACTCTCTGCGCAAAATCGTGGTGACGAGGTCGTAGTTGTGATATGAGTACACGCCGTTTATCTTGTTGTACGACGTCATAACCGCAAGCGGATCCCCTTCTTTGACGGCGATTTCAAAACCTTTGAGATATATTTCTCTCAACGCTCTTTCGCTCAATCTGCTGTCGTTTATATAGCGATATCTTTCCTGATTGTTGCAAGCAAAGTGCTTTACGCAACTTGCCACGCCCTCTTTTTGTATGCCCCTCACGACCGCGCTTGCCGTCTTGCCCGTCAGATACGGGTCTTCCGAATAGTATTCGAAATTGCGACCGCAAAGCGGATTCCTGTGTATGTTCATTCCCGGCGCGAGAAGCACGTCCGAACCTTTTTCCACCATCTCCGAGCTTACGCATGAGTAGAGCTCTTCGGCAAGTTTTTCGTTCCAGGACGACGCTATACACGTGCCGCACGGCAGCAGACTTGCCTTTTGGCAAAGCCTTATTCCGCTGGGACCGTCTGTGGTGATTGCGCTCGGCACGCCCTTTGCTCGCAAGCTCTCGCTTATTCCCCCGAACGCACCTGCGTTGCCCTTTGCGCCCAGAGGACTGTTCATGCGCAAATCGCCGTGGCACAGCGTTTCCAGTTCCTCGTCCGAAAGCGTGGATATAAATTCATCTATCGTCGCAACACCGTCTTTAACATCGCAAAACGACACTTTTAAGTCCTTGTTTTGCGCAATCTCGGTCGGCATATTCTGTTCTATGCGTTCTTTGAGATAGCCGCTTTGAGCCTTGACGACACAGTTTTTCCAACCGTAATTTTCAAGTGTATATTCAAGATTGTGCATAAATCGCTCGACTTCGTCGTCGGTGAGTCCGTCCATCTTTTGTTTGAACTCGGCAAAAGTTTCTTTACCCGAAAATTGCGACAAATCCGCGCAAAGCGAGTTTGCCGAATCGTATCTAGACAGAACGGACAAATCCTTTTGCGGCGAACAAGCCGTGTGGCACTCGCTCGTGATTTTCTTGTCGAAACGCACGCTACCCACGCTCGTTGAGTCCCTCACGTTTTCGCCTACGAAAAACTCGTAATCGCCGTATTCGAGCACCCAACACGCCTTGTAGCCCGTCGCGCCTTCCTCGTCGTAACTCGAAAGCTCGTATTCGCTTATATCGAAAACGCGCTGCTGCTCTTCACCGCTTTCAAGCTCGTCGGTCTTGAAATACGCAACGAGTTCTCTTGCAGGCTTCGGCAACATTCCGTCCGCTTTTTTGACGTACACCTGCGCAACGGTTTTGCCCGTGCGCTCGCCTATATTTTTGACTTTTACTCGAACTTTCACACCGTTCTCTTTTTTTTCGACGCTTGCGGACACGTCAAACGAGGTGTAAGACAGTCCGAAGCCGAACGGATACAGCACTTCTTCCTTTGCAAAGGTTTCGAAATAGCGATAACCGACAAACACGTCTTCCCGATATACGTTGTAGTCCTTGAATCCAAACTCTTGCGACGGGTACAAGTCGTAATCGACCGCTATCGTGTCGGTGAGTCTGCCCGACGGATTGACCTTGCCCGACAGCACGTTGCAAAGGGCGCGTCCGCTTTCCATACCGCCTTGCCATGCAAGCACGATTGCGCTGATTCTGTCGCCAAATTCATCGATTTCTTCAAAGTCTATTACGTTGCCGACGTCGAGAACAAGCACCGTCTTTTCAAATACGGCGGTGACTTTGTCAATGAGTTGCAACTCGTCTTTTGTGAGATAAAAACTTCCGTCTTTGAGTTTCTGCTCTCTATCCTCGCCTGCCGAGCGACCTATGACGACAAACGCCACGTTCGAGCTTTCTCTTGCCTTTCTGACAAAATCGAGCGTGACGGGCATCTCCTTGAAACTATACGGCCAGTGCCCCCAAAAACCTTCGTCGGGAACGTGCTTTGCGCACCAATCCTCGTAAACCGACATTACGTCCCCGTTGATTTTTATCTCGTTTTGATTTTTCAAAGCGGTTGCAAAAGACGTTTTGTAGGGGGCTTTCACGTCGCCGCCCGAGCCGTATCCCACGCAAAACCAGTTGATTTGCGTACGTCCGAAAACCGCAATTTCGTCGTCGGCTTTTATGGGCAAAACACCGTCGTTTTTCAGCAAAACGACGCCCTCTTCCGCCATAGCGCAACACGCCTCGCGCATACGCCGCGAAGTTACGCCCGTTTTATTTCCGTTGTCCTCGCCCGTCTTTTGCGCCGTGGGCGAAAACAAATTGACTATTTTGGAAATCAAACTCATTTCAAACCTCTTATGCCTTTATAAAACTATTTTATAAAATAAAATACAAAATGTCCATACCCAAAACCGCACTTTCGCAACAATTCTTTTTCGTTCAAACAATAAAACCGCCGTTTTGTTTTTATGTTGCGAACTAAACAAAACGGCTGAACTTCGGATTGCGTTTACGATTCGGAGCTGACGGATATCGATACGGTTATTACTCCGACTTTTATTAAAATGTATCATTGAGATAAGAACAATAACGAGTTGCATGACCGATAATCCTAAGTTACCAGACGTAAATGAATTGGCGGGAGAGCAACTCTGCCGCAGTTTTTCGCTCAATAATGCGCTTGTAAAGAGTGCTTCAAACAGATGAAGAACAAGGCAACACCTGCGCGAAATAAAACCCAACGTACACATAGTACGTGATTTTGGAGCGAATTGTTATCGGCTCAGTTATTCGCTCAATGATGCGCTTGTAAAGCGCACCAAATAGATGAAGAACAAGGAAACACCCGTCCGAAACAAAACCCAACGTACACATAGTACGTGATTTTGGAGCGGACGGGTGTTGACGCAGTTATTCGCTATTTGGTGCGCTTTAATCGAGAGGGGCGCCGCAAGAAGAACAGGTACTCGCACTCGACACGTTCTTTTTGCCGCAATACTTACACTTGACGTAAGTGACTTTTGCATTGTCGGTGAAAGCGACGTCCGGCTTTTTGTCGGATACGATTTGTTGAAGCAGTTGCTCGACAGAAGCGGGATTTTCAAGATCTTCGAGGACGGTTGCCTTGCCGGTTGAGGTGATGTAAATATCTCCGACTTTCGCCGCCTTGTCGATAAGGCCGTAGCGCAAATTGACGGCAACGACGTCTTTATAATCTATGCTTTTGAAGTCAACGGCAACCGCGCCTTTGCGCACGATTATGCGCTTGTCGGTAAAAGCGTATTCGATGTTTTTGTGGCGTTTGCTTGCGGTGACGCATCTATAAATCCATATCCACACGGGCATGAGGTGGAACAAGAAAAACACGCACAAAAATACGATTGCCGGCACCGGGATCATATCTGCGGTTCTTGTAAGCATAACGATAAAAAACGTGTCGAACACAATCCACAAAAGCGCGACGGGAAGCATCTTCAACACATTGTTGAGCACAAACGCTTTCTTTTGCGGTTTGCCGCTCCAAAGGACCTGTTCTCCGTCCAAAAGCGCGCTTTGAATGGTTTTCGGCTCGTCTTGATTTTTGCCGTTTTGAAAATAGTTTTCGTCGTATCTCATATACACTCCTCGTTTTTATTATAACAAATCTTTTTGCAATTTTCAACACAATTTGTGCCGCACAAAATACAATCGCCCGCAACAAGCGAGCGATTTGGATATTTTGCATAATCGATATTTTATTGTAGTATTTTTGCAATATAAACTGTTCGTTTTGGATTTATTTGCAATTCTTCACTCTTCCGAGCGTGGTGTTGTCTTTTGTTCTCGATCTCAAACTTTCAACGGGCGATGGAGAGTTTTCATAGCGATAGTCCTTACCCTCCTTGTCGATATGCGCGTCGATGACGCTGTGGCTCGGCGTCATCTTTTCGTTTGCGTTGACAATCTTTTGATAGGTGAAAAACTCCGCATTGTCGTCAAGGTCGTTGATTGAAACGTAGCCCTCTCTGTGCGCCGTGTTGCACACCGTATTCGCAATGACGTCGCGCACGTAATTCTTTGTGGATTTAAACGCAAGAAGTTCGGGGAAATTGCCGTCGGGGATAACCTCTTGCCAATTCTTTTTCCCGTACTTTTCAAGACACTCGCAAGCCTTGTGCAAGTGCGTGATTTCTTGCAATAGGCACATCTCCCAAATCTTTTTGACGTGCTTGTCGGTTTCGTCCTTAAAACAAGAATAATAGACGTAGCACTCGGTGTACTCGTGGCATAGCCACCCTTCAAGCCAACTTTGTTTTACGTCCATAAGCGAGCCGTATTGCGACACGTGCTGTTCCTCAACCATTGCGATTTCCTGATACAACCGTCTGCCGAGGTCGGTTTCGTAAAATCCGCACTGGTTCATATAGTAGTTCATCGTTTGTTGCTCCGCCGCCGTGATAATTGCAACGTCGAGCTTCGTCACCGGGCTTGCCTTTTTGAAATCGACGGGCTTTTTCACCTCGTCTTTCGGATAGCGATGATGAGTTATCGTGGGGCGCGCAGGCATGATTTCGGTGAGTTCTCCGACAAGGTTTTCCGCATGCACGCCGTGCTCCATATCCAGCAAATCGGCATATCTGTAAAGGTGGTCGAAATCCTCCAAAAGCGCGAAATCGAGAGCGGCTTTCACTCTTTTATCCGGCTCGCGCATGGCAAGCATTGCGGTGAGCTCGACGGCAAGTTGCTCGTATCCTATGGTGGTTTCCAGCACGGTTTCGTCCTTAGGCTTTAAACACGCGCCGATTTTTTGTTGCGCTTGCTCGCTTTTTCTGATCAGCGCAAGTTCTCTTCTCAAATCGTTGTTTGTGCAATGGCGAAAAAATTGATGCGAAAACCACACCGCTTCGTACTCCGCTCCGTTTGTCAGTATGCAACGAAGTTTGGTAAACGGACTTACGTCGTTTTTGGAATAGCTTTGCGGATACATCGTTTTCCAATCGCAAAACAGTTTTTCGATATTTTCGGGTTTTTGCTCGAACGGATTGAATGACATAATGATATCTCCTTTTTTGATTTGATTATTGTTGCCAATTCTTCAAAAATCATAACTTCGACGTTTTCAACGCAATTTCGCCGCACTTTCAAAAGCCCGAAACAGCCCTGCTGCCGATTTTTGTTGACAACAACGTGATGAAATATGATACGTTTTGTCTAAATAGTAGCATTTTATAAAAAAATATCGTACGATTGTGCAAAAAATCGCGTAAGCGTCTTGCAAGCCAAAAACTATTGTGTTACAATTTGAATACTATACTAAGGGAGAAAAAAAATGAGCAATTTACCCGACTACATCAGTTCGACGCGTATGCCTGCCCCCACCCCCGATTCTATCGTGGAAAACGGCAAAGTGCATTTCGGCACTTTCGACGCGCCTTTCAAAAATCTCAATCTTCTTGACGCAGTGAAACCGTGTGGAAACAAAATGCCCGATTTTATGAAGCCGTCAAGACTTGTCGAATGGGAGGCGTTTGAAGTTCATATGGACGAAGGCGCGCTCATCAGTGCGGTGTACAGCACCGGTCCGATGGGCTTCTCCATCTTCGTTTGGTACGACAAAAAGGAAAACAAAATTTACAGCTGGCGAAATCTCGTCCCCAAGAAAAAGGCGCGCGTGGCATCTCAACTCGTAGACGACTGTTGCTATTGCAAGACGAAAACCAGCGAGTATAAAATCGAAAACGATTTCCTCAACGGCAAAGCGCGCGCAAAAGGTTTTACGAAAGGCAAAAACGGCGAATTTACAATCGATATTCGCTTTGAACGTATTTCCCCTCTTGCCAACGGGGTTATGCCCCTTGCAAGAAACAAGGACGGCTCGTTCAGAAACGCTTTGTACAGCGAAAAGGATTTCTTCAAGGCAAGCGGCACGATAACCCTCAACGGCAAAGTGTACACCACAAACGAACGCTCCGTTGGTATCATCGACGACCACAAAGGCTATTATCCTTTCAACGCACACTATGATTGGCTCACCACAATGGGACAAATCGACGATGACGGCGTGAAAAAATATTTTGCGTTTAACCTCACTCGCAATCAATCCGTCGACCAACACCAATACAACGAAAACGTCATTTGGGTTGACAACGAGTCCTTCCCCATGCCGCCCGTCGTATTCACTCACGAGAAAGGCAAGAAAAAAGCAAAAACGTGGTATATCAAGGACGAAGCGGGCAAAGGCATCGTGGACATAAAGTTTGAGATCGATCAAGTGTTCTATATGCCCATTCCCTTGCTTTGCTACTATGCGCTTCCCTACGGCAAGATCAGCGGCTACGTCACCGACACCAACGGCAAAAAGTACGTCGTCGACGGCATGATCGGCATCGGAGAAGATAAGACGACACACATGTAAAAAACAAGGCAATTTGACGGAAGACGCGCAATTTTGTGCGTCTTCCTTTTGTTTGCCTTGTTTTTTACATTCCTACCGCGCAGAGAATTTGTGCTATCAGTTCATACACGGACAAAAACTCCCGCCGCAGTTCCGCCAAATTATCTGCTTGCTGTTTTGCGTGCTTTGCACGCAAGCGGATAAACGAACACTCATTCAGGGCGTTCTTATACACGGTATTTGCTCATTCGAAGACGGAATTGAAGTCGCAAGGCGACGACCGTAGCGAACACCGAGCTTGACGGTTAGTACGAGAATGCGTGGCATTCTGTTGCGTAGCCGCCACGCAGGTGAAGTGGCATAATAAGAGAAATGCCCCTATCTATGCGAGCGTTGAGTGTTGTCCCCCGCTACGCGGTCGCCGTGGGTTCCCTTTTAAGGGGGAACGGCGAGGGGGAAAACACGTGAGGAAAGGGGAACATTGCAATAAAAGTATATCCCCTCCCCTCTTGCAGAGGACGAAAAAGCACTCCGCGATTTTTATCACGGAGTGCTATTAACACGTTTATTCGCTCAATCTGGCGGTTTTAGGCGTGTTTTTCAAGCAAATTCATCACATGCGGCCCAAGCAAATCCCAATCGACGCCCACCATACCGTGATTTTCACCGGCAAGTTCGATGAGCCTGTCACCGAGGGCTGCGATATATTCGGGCGTTGCGGTATTTCCTCCGATAGAACTGTAATACGGCACTGTTCCGTCGCCCCACTTGCTTTGCGCACCGCCCGCGGTGACAAGTTTGTAATTGTACTTCACACAGCCGTAATCGTCATATACTATATTGCCGTCCTCGTCTTTGACTGTGGTAAGTTCAAGATTGGTAATGGTGCTTGCGCCGCCCGTGCCGAGGAAATAATAGGAATTTTCTATGCTTTCGCTTGCGATTTTGCCGTTTATAAACATGTTGTCGAAATATTCGTCGAGGTTTGCGGCAAAATCTTTGAGCCTATACCCGTCCTTGTCGGCAGGTTGTCCGTCGGTTGCCAAAACTCTTGCGTAATCCGCGCCGTCATCGGAATCCTTGATTTCCTGTTTCGTGCGCGGAACGAGATATTTTGCCCAACGCATCGACTTGTAGAGGTCGTAAAGTTCTTCTTTCGTTGTGATTGCCTTTCCGTCGACGGTGATTGCCGGATTGTCGTCGTCATATTGGTCGGAGCTTATAAGTTGCCACGACGGGACAAGGGACATAAGTCCTTGATTGTTGCGGAAGAAATCGCCGAGCTTGCCGTTGACGACGCTGTCAACGATTGCATATACGTCCACGGGCAATCCGCTCAAATCCATGCCGCCGAGAAAATTGTCAACGTACACGTCGGGGCAAGCCATTGCGGCAAGAGCGTCGAACGAGCCGAGAGTTGCCGGCGCAAAACCCATATACAACTTGACTTTGTTGCGATTCGCTTCGCTTCTTGCAAGATAGTTGTTCACCACGGGTGCGCCCATGCTGTGCGACATAAATATCACTTCTTTATAGCCGTTGCGTTCGATGAAGTTTTCAAGCTCCGCCGCACTCTTTGCGGGTGACATACGCCAGTCCTGATTGTAGATCAAAACGTCGTAGCGGTTCGAATATTTTTCGGCAATGTTGTCAACAAAGTTTTTGTAAATTCCGAATGCGCCGTAACTCACGTCCATTACGTTGCCGCTCGCATCCTTGGGCAAACCGTTTGCCGGAGCGATATTGGGATTGTAGGAATTGCCCTCGTTGTCCAAAGTGAGATTCCAAAGCAAAGACCCCTCTTTATATCCCACGGCACTTGCCACAAGTTTCAAAATGTCGGAAAGCTCGTTTTTAAAATGCGAAACGATTTCATCCATACTCATCTCGCCTTTCATAACTTTTACGGCATCAACCTCGGTTTTGAACGGCTCCTACACCGCTTCGTTCTTTTGAGTGTCGTAAAGTCCGCCTCCGAAAAGCGCGGTGACGTAAACGATTGCTTTGTCGTTTTTTTCGTTTTTGTCGCCACATGACACCAGTGCAAAGCACGAGAACAAAATTGCGCCTGCCAAGACGCATGCAACGATAATCTTGTTTGCTTTCATAATTTCCCCTTATTTAAAAACAAGGGTTTTATCTTTCGTTTTTTCAAAGATAAACCCCAGTTTTGTGTCAAATCGTATTATTTTGTCACAAGATACAAACGAAGCACGTCGTTTGTCTTTTCAACTTCTTTTTGACAAAGCTTTTTGGTGTTGAGCGCTTTTTTAAGTCCCGTCCAAACCGCTTTTATCATAAGCGAGTCGCGCGTGTCGAGAGCGGCGGCAAAGCCTTCGAGCATAACCATAAACTCTGCTCTTTCCTCTTCTTCCATTGCCGCCTCTTGCAAATTGTTGTACATTGCAACGATAAGATATTCGGTTTGTTGATGAAGTCCGCTGGACGCAAATTCCACCGTGCGTTCAACCGCTTGCGGCTCTTCCTCCACTCCGTCAACGACAAGGGACACGAGCGCGAGTTTAAACGGCTCGACCACTCTCGAACAAAACTGTTCGAAGCAGGCTTGCTTTGTCTCTTCGGGGAAATACTTTGCCGAAAAACCCACTATATCCATGCCGTCCGCATCGAATTCCACAAGCATATTCGACACGAGCGCAACCAGCGTTTTCGGATTTTTGGGAAGTCTGAAAACGTCGCTGTCGCCGAGCTTTGCGCATGCTTTTTTCTTTTCCGCGTCGTAGTCGAAACCTTGATTGCATTTTGAAAGCACCGAGCGGAACTCGGGATAGTACGCCAAACACTTCAACACGGGTTTGAGCTTTCTGTCAACAAAAATGAGATTGGAGTTGGTCAAATCCTCCACTGCGCACACGAGCGCGTGCACGCCTTCACCGTTGTAATTCATATATATTTCCGCCTATTATAATTCTAACGTTTGTTGTTCACTACACGAGCAATCGGGGATTAACTATAATTGCAACATCACCCCTTCCCTTCGGGCATTCCCCTATTGCTCAAACTTGCGTCATTTCTTTGCAAGATTGAACGTCGTTCGCAAGAGGGGAAGTCGGCACTCGCATAGATAGGTATCGTACTCTTATTATGCCACTGCGCTTTGTGCGCCAGGCGTGGCCAACAACACGTCGCAGTCGCTTGTACTACGCACACAAGGGCTCCCGCACGGCAAAAACAAGCGAACTAGTGCTTGCATATCAAAGATGAAAGCGAAGTTTTTGTCGTGTGGGAAGAGGAGCACAAAGAACCAAGGCGAACAACTACAACTTGTTGTGGTTGAAGCAAAAGGAGCTTGTGTGCGACGAAAGCTCGGCGCTCGCTGCGGTCGTCGCCTTGCGGCTCGTGTTCCGTCTTCGAATATGCACATACCGTGTATAAGAACACTCCGAATAAGCAAACGGCAATCGGGTGTGGGTGTCCCACCGTTCTTTCAATCAAGCAGACAATCTTGCGAAATTGTGGTTTGAGTTTTTGTCACTCTTATTTTGATAGCAAAGATTTTCTGCGCGATAGTAGGCGCGAGGGCTAATGCGGTTTGTGGCAATCGTCAAATAGTTTTTTGTTTCTATTGATGGAATTCCCACGTCGCTTCACTCCTCGAAATGACATTCGGGGCGGTTGCCATAACCTATGCGCCGTTTGAGCAATTTGCCAAATAGCATGTTTGCAAAATTTGATATTTGGATGAAGAACAAGGAAGGTTGCAATTGCTAAGGCAGGAGCGTACTTGTTGTACGTGACTGTCAGAGCAATTGTGCCTGACGCAGTTATTCGCCAAATAGCAAATTTTTACCATTTGTTGTGAACTTTCTCTGCAAACCCCAGCTCATTCTCAAGCTCTATCACGGTGCCGTCGTCAAGGACGCATTTGCCGGAGATATAGCCGAAAACTTGGTGAGGAATCATGCACATGACTTTGAGATCGAACGGCTCGTAACGGTCGATGAGAGGATGGAAGGTGCAGTCGAGACGTCCGTCGTCGGAGACGAATTTCCAGTCCTCCATATAGCGAGGTTCACCCTCTTTATCGCCGGGGATGATAAACTCGGTGCGGCCGATTTTGTGAGACTTGCCGTTGTAGAAGAACATATCTTCGCTTGCGGCGGTGGTGTCTCCGAAGCCGTAGCCGATGTTCCAGCCGAACGTAGAGCCGTCTTTGAGGCGCGTTTGCAAGCTACCCCAGTACCAAGTGTTGTCGTACGTCCAGACGCCGCGTCCCCAGTCAAGCGTTGCAAGGCTGTCCGCGCCGTCGAACTTACATTCTTTGTCGCCGAGGAAGAAGCTTCCTTCCGCCTTCATGCAGTTGATTTTTTGGTTGAAATAGAAATGTCCTTTTTTGTTGAAGGGAGTTGCGATAACCATGCTCTCTTCGGGGACTTCGGAGATGACGATATCCCACTTGACGTCCGTACCGAACTTGTCTGCATTGGGATAAACGCCCGTGAGGTGACGTTTTTCGCCGTCGTTTTCAAATTTCATTTCCACTTTGCCGATTTTCCAGGAGCAGTCGCCCTTTTCGCTCGTTCTTGGCATATTGAACTTGCCCATCGGGAAGAGGCATATTGCGGAATTTGTAAATTGAGCGGGAGTTACGAAGTCCATAACCGTAAGGCTCAACGCGCCGACGAATCCCATATCGCTGATGGTAAGGCAGAGCGCGAACTCTTTGTTTGAAATGTAATAGTAATCCCACTCTTTAAGACGGGTTTTCTTTGCCGTTATGTTTTCGCGGTTGTAATTATAAAGCATCTTTTTGGCAAATCCCGGCTCGGCGATATTGCCGTCTTGATTCAAAAGGTCTGTGGGTTTTGTGATTTCGTTTTGCATAATTTGCTCCCGTAAATATTATTGTATAAATATTTTAGCATATTTATCGCGCGAATACAATACGCAAAAAGCTCAAAAAAAGCAAAAATAATCAGTCTATTTCTCTGACGTACGGCTCGAAATGCATTTTTTTGGACACCGTGATTTGCGGATTATATCTTCTGAGCACACCGTAAGTCACGAGTGCGCCCACGACGCACCAACTGCAATCGGTGGGCAAAAACACCGCGCACCCCGCCATCCATGCCTTTGACATGGACATTGCCGTGCCGACGTAAAAATTGAGCATTAGATACATATACATAACGCCGACGGTATAGACGATTGCAAGCGAACAAAACGCACCCGCAAGCAAGCGGAAAATATTGAGTTTCGCGTCGTTTTTGAAACCTCTTGCGATAAATCCGCCGACGGGAGCGGCAATCAAAAAACCGAGAATGTAGCCGAAAGTGGGTTGCAAAACGTAGGCAAAGCCGCCGCCCGCAGAAAACACGGGGATACCGATAAGTCCCATTACGATGTATATCGCAACGCAGATAAAGGAATCCAATCCGCCGAGCATGAGAGATGCGAACATGCAAAACGCAAACTGCATGGATACGGGCACGATGCCTATGGGAAATTTGACGAACGCCCCTACTATTATGAGCGCGACGAAAATTGCGATACGCACAAGGCGCAAAGTTCTTGACACCGCTTTTTTGTTTGATTCTGCAATTCCGTTTTGAGATTTTACCATTTTATACGCACCTCTCCACCGTCCAGATTCTCTATTTTCCCGTCCTCGTATTCAACGACAAGCCTGCATCTTTCGTCTATGTCGCAAACTGTTGCAGTTTCGTCTTGTCTTTCCACTCTGCACACCGAAACTTGCTTGCCTATGAGCATCGAGAGATTTTTATACTGCTTGCAAATCTCGTGTTTATCGAAATTTTCAAGCAAATCCCAAATATTGTTCAGCGTTTGAGCGATAATTTTGTTGCTTACGTCCTCGACGCCTTCACCGACAAAGCCCGCAATGTTTTTGATTTCGTCGTCGAAATCTCCGTCGGGCTTGAAAAGGTTTATGCCTATTCCCATGACGATTCTGTCGATATTTGCCGAATTCCTGCTCGCGACCGCCTCGCAAAGAATCCCAACGCATTTTTTCGAGCCGACGTAAACGTCGTTCACCCACTTGATTTTTGCGTCCTTTTCGCACACTCGGCGAATTGCGTTGGCGGTTGCAACGGCACAAAGCGGAGTGATATATTCCGTTTGTTCGCTCTTTGGCGTAATCACCGCGCTGAAATACGCACCGCAGTCTTTGGGTGAAAAAAACTTGCGTTCGAAGCGTCCTCTTCCCCCCGTTTGCTCTCTTGCGACTATGACGAAATTCGTGCGACCCGTGCGCTTGATTTCGTCCTTTGCGGTGAGATTCGAGGATTTCAGAGTATCAAAAACCTCGACGTCGAACGGCGAGGTCAAATATTTCGATATTCCGGATTTTGTCGCTATGCTTTTCATCGACTGAATTGTAACACGACTTTGCCGCTTATTCGTCGATTTTTAAAAGAAATTTTTTCTTAAAACGCAAAAACGAAAATCATAGAGCAAATTATACCCACAAGCATGCTTACGGCAGGCACTCTGCCCTCTTCCATAAGTATGGATTGCGGCAAAATTTCGCAGAACGTCACGTAAAGCATCGCGCCGCCCGCAAGCCCCATACAAATGCCGCTTGCGAGTTTGCTTATTCCGCCGACGGCAAGACCTATCACTGCTCCCAAAACGGTTGCCGCGCCGGCAAGAGCGGTGAGCAAAATCGTTTTCCAACCTTTTACGCCGCCGCTTGCGAGCGGAGCGGAAATTGCCATGCCTTCGGGAATGTTGTGCACCGCGATGATGATTGCGATAAGTATGCCCGTTTGAGTGTCGCTTGCGCCCGTTGCGCCGATTGCCATACCCTCGGGAAGATTGTGAAGCGCAATTGCCAAAAGCATGATTATGCCTGCTTTCAACAAAGATTTTTTGTCCACTTCCTGCGTTTTCACCGTCGCAACCGCATCGGCGTTGAGAGCGTCGTTTGCCTCGATAACTTTCGTTTCGTGATGCAACTCCTCGATGCTTCTGTGCGTATCGCGCATGTTTTCGATGACGTCCAAAAGTTTGTTTAAACCGAAAATGACGAGCATGCCCACCAAGAGCGCGGCAACGGCAATAAGTATGCCCGATTGCTCGATTGCGTTTTCGATTTTCGAATACTCGATTGCTTCGGGAAGCATCTCGAAAGTGACGACGCCAACCATAACGCCACCCGCAAAGCTCAGCACTCTGCCCATAATCTTGTTGCCCTTATTTTTGAGCAACACGCCTATAACGCCGCCAAGTCCCGTGCCTACAATGCCCGCAACCAGCGACAAAACCAAAATTAAAGTATTCATTTTTATTATCTCTCGCCGCCCATTATACACTATATAAAAACACTAAAACAACTATTACGACAAAATTTGTTTGCTCTGTGTTTCGTTTTTTCATATCCTCACATACTATAAGCATGAAAACGATATGCATAAAACGCGGGATATTGCCCCTATCGGCACTTTTTCTCGCGCTTACGATTATCATTGTTGCGGGAGGAGCGAACATGTCCGAAAAAGTTTTTGCCATCGACGACGAAACGGAAGCGTATCGTCTGATTGCGCACTTTTCCACCTACTACGGCGACAGCAAACAAAACAGAAAAGACAATATCGCCCTTGCCGCGCGCAAAATCGACGGGCTGGTGCTATATCCCGAGGACGAGTTCTCTTTCAACGACCTCGTGGGCAGACGCACTGTCGAAAACGGATTTAAAACCGCATACGTCATTCAAAACGGTGATTTTGTCGAAGGCGTGGGCGGCGGAGTTTGTCAAGTGTCAAGCACTCTTTACAACTGCGCGTTGCTTGCAAACCTTGCAATAACTTGCGTGAGAGCGCACTCTCTGCCGGTGAGCTACGTTGCGCCCTCTTTCGACGCTATGGTGTCTGCGGCAAGCGATTTGCGATTCGTCAACACTCTGTGCGCGCCGATAACGATACGCATGAGCGCAAACGGAAAATATTTGCGTGCGGAAATCTACGGAGTGGGCAAATTCGAAATTAAACGCAGGTCTATGACGATAGGCGCGATTCCTTTCGAAGTGGAATACCGCGACGACGAAACTTTGGAAACGGGCAAGGAAGTCGTGGACACCTACGGCAAAGAAGGGTTAAAATCGCAAGGGTATCTGGACTACTATCAAAACGGCAAACTCGCAAAATCCGTGCTTATACGCTCGGACAATTACTCGCCGCAAAAACGTATTATTTTGAGAGGAACGAAAACATCACCGTTGACACGGACGCCATAATAGCGGTATAATTTGCTCATCAAAATAGGAGCTTTCAATATGGATTACGAGAAAAATTTCGAGCAATGGCTTCAAAGCGACGAGCTTTCGCAAGACGAAAAAGCTCGCCTTCGCGCTCTCAACGAAGAAGAGAAAAAAGAAATGTTTTTCTGTCCCTTGCAATTCGGCACGGCAGGCATGCGCGGTGTGCTTGACCTTGGAACGAACAGAATGAACGTTTTCACCGTAAGACGCGCAACCAAAGGTCTTGCCGAATACATAAAGACGCTTGGCGAAGAAGCGATGCAAAGAGGCGTCGTCATATCCTACGACACGCGCCGTTTTTCAAGCGAATTTTCAATCGAGGTCGCAAAGGTGCTTGCCCAAAATAATATCAACGCCTACCTTTTCGACACGGTGCACCCCGTCCCGATGTGCTCGTTTGCAATACGCCGTCTCAACGCGATTGCAGGCGTTATGATAACTGCGTCGCACAACCCAAAAATCTACAACGGATACAAAGTTTACGGCGAGGACGGAGCGCAGATGTCGCCCGAATCGACGGATAAAGTGGTCGAATTTATAGATAAAACCCCGTATTTTGGCATTTGCGAAGCCGAGGTCGATTTGACGGCAGACAATATCAAAGGGCTTGACAATCAAAAAGTTCACCCCTATATCACCGTTATAGGCAAGAGCGTGGACGATGCGTATTTCGACACGATAAGCAAACTTTCGCTCTCGCCCGAAGCAGTTGAAAAATACGGCAAAAACGTCAAAATCGTCTACACTCCCGTTCACGGCAGCGGCTATATGCCCGTCACGACGATTCTTTCGAGAATGGGCATCACCGTCAACGTCGTCAAAGAGCAAGCACTCCCCGACACCGAGTTCTCAACCGTGCGCGTACCCAATCCCGAAGAGGCGGATACGTTGCGCCTGGGAGTCGAACTTGCCGACAAAATCGGAAGCGACGTCGTCATCGGCACAGACCCCGACGCAGACAGAATGGGCATCGCAATACGAAACGACGAGGGCAAATTCGTGCTGCTCAACGGCAACCAAATCGGCGTTTTGCTTGCAAATTATATCTTCCTGCGCAAAAAAGAAACGGGCACTCTTCCCAAAAACGGCGCGCTTGTCAAAACAATCGTCACCACCGAACTTGCGCGCGCGCTTGCAACAAGCTACGGCGTTGCCACCTTCGACGTTCTCACCGGCTTTAAGTTTATCGGCGAAAAAATCAAAGAGTGGGAACAAAGCGGAGAATATACCTATCTCTTCGGCTTCGAAGAAAGCTACGGCTCGCTTGTGGGTACGCATGCAAGAGATAAGGACGCAGTCGTTGCAAGCATGACGTTTGCAGAGATGATTTGCTATTTCGACTCCGTGGGCAAACGCATTTACGACGTGCTGCAAGACCTCTACAAAGAGTTTGGTTACTACGTCGAAAAAGCTCGCTCTATCACGTTCGGCGGACTTGACGGCATGCAAAAAATGGCAAACATCATGAGCGAAATTCGCTCGACCGCCTTCGATTGCATAGACGGCACAAAGGTGCTTGCGCAAAGCGATTTCGTGCTCGGCAAAAAGACTTATGCGGACGGAACGGTCGAAAATATCGACCTTCCCAAGACAAACGCTTTCAAACTTCACCTTGAAAACGGAGATTGGATTTGCGTGCGCCCCAGCGGCACAGAACCGAAATTGAAATTCTACGTCGCAACGAGCAAAACCTCTCAATCCGCCGCCACCGAAAAAGCCGAAGCATATCTCGCATACATGGAAAATCTGGTGAAATAACACAAAAAAACGCTTGAAAAAGTATGAAAAAACGATGGTTTTTGCCATCGTTTTTTATTGTCGTTTTTTATCTTTACGCTCGTCTTCGCTTTTCAAACTCGTCTTTGAACAAGACGTTTTCCATGCTTTTTTCGTGAGTGCCCATACGCGTGGTATAGTCGATTGTTTTCACGTAATGAAATCCGCACTTCTCTTGCACGCCCCTGCTCTGTCCGTTCCACTCGAAGTGTCCGCACGCGACGAAATCGCAGCCCAAAGTGTCGAAACAATACGCAAGCACGCCTTTCACTGCCTCGGGCATAATGCCTCTGCCCCAATAGTCCTTTGACAGCACGAAGCCGACCTCTCTGCCTTTGAGGTTGTCGTATTCGGGAAACTCCTTCTCGTTGTACTTTTCTATTCCCACCGAGCCGATAGCCTTGCCTTCAAGTTCTATGCAAAAAGTCTTTTTCTCTTTTATAAACAAATCGAGAATTTGCTTTGATTTTTCGATGTTTTCATGAGGTGCCCAACCTGCCATCTCTCCGACGCCTTCCACCGAGCAATACTCGAAAAAGTCTTGCAAATCGCTCTCTTTCCATTCTCTCAAAACAAGCCTTTCCGTCTTTAAGACAACGTCCGTTATGTCCACTTCTATATTCATAATTCTTATCCTTTACGTTTAACTCCGCAAAATATCCGTGCATTTTTTGCTCGATTTTTGCTGTTTTTGCGTTGAATTTTTATGCTTCCAACGCTCGATTTTCAACATTTTTACGCGGTTTTTTTGTTAATCTTTGTTGCTTTTTCTTTTTGCTTTTCTTGCGATGTCCTCGATTGGGCGGTGCGATTTGCTCGTAAGATAGTTGATAAGCACGTACGCCGCAACGAGCACTACGATTGCCCCAATAAGCACTCCGTACATTGCACCCTCGCTCACCTTGTCGCCGAAGAAATAGATATTGCAATCAACGCTGTCCTTTATTGCCTCCACAACCTCGCTTGGAAAACCTTGCGACGACATCTCTTCGTACACTCCTCTCAACGCGTGATTGCGCATAAGAGCCGTGCCGTACGTGCCGGGAAGCAATGAAATAAAGTTTTGAAGCCCTTTGCCGAAAGACGCTATGGGCATATACGCGCCGCATATAAAGCCGTAGCCTGCCGATACGATCGTGCCTACGCCGGACGCCTGACCTTGCGTTTTCAAAAACACGTTGACGACGCTTGAAAGAGCTGTGCCGAAAGACGTAAGCAAAAATACGTCCACGAGCAAGAGGAACACGTCGCCCACCGACAAATACCAACCTTGCACCGCAACGTACACAAGGCACGCCGCCGTGGCAACGTAAGTGACGATAAGCGTCGTAAGGAGCGAACCCGAAAAATACGCCGCCGCGATCGTGGACTTCCTTGTGGGCGAAATGAGAAAATCTTTTCTTGCGCCCGAAATTTTGTCCATAACCATCAAAAGATTGGAGCAAAACGCCACCGTCACGCAACTCACCGCCAACAGCGACGTAACGAGTTCGCCGGCAACCATGCCGTTTACGAGTTTTTCGGGCACGCTCATGCCGTCGGGAAGCGCGGACGCAAACGAATCTCTATAAACTTTTGCAAGGAACGTAACGTACAAAACGAGAAGTATCACCGGCGTGATGAGCGAGGTGAAAAACATTCCTTTGTCCTTGAAAAACACCTTGATATTGCGCTTGGTGAGTGCAAAAAACGTTTTCATTGCGCGCCTCCTTCGAGTTTCTTGCCGGTGACCGCAAGAAATACGTCGTCCATTTTGCCTTTGGTTATTTCGAAATCCGTGAATAAATCGGGATGCCTGACTATCAAATCGCGCGCCTCTTTCGTGTTCTTAACCGCAATTCTGACGGCGTCCCTTATATTTTCGTAAGGCAAACCGAGTGCCTTTATTTTGTCCTCGTCAACATTGTATATAGTGACAAAGTCCCCGGTATAATTGTTTTTGAGTTCGAGCGGAGTGCCTTCGGCGGAGATTTTGCCGCTGTCCAAAATCACGACGTAATCAGCGTCCGCCGCCTCTTCCATATAGTGCGTCGTCAAAAACACCGTCATGTTCTGATTCTTGCGCAAAGTCGTCACTACGCTCCAAAGAGCTTTTCTCGCTTCGGGATCGAGTCCCGTCGTAGGCTCGTCCAAAATGAGAATTTTTGGGTTGTTGAGCAGTGCGCGCGCAACGTCCACTCTTCTCTTTTGTCCGCCCGAAAGTTTGCCGAAAGTGCGGTTGAGTATATCCTTAAATTCAAGAAGTTCGGCAAGATGTGCAATCCTTTGTTTTGCCTCTTTGCCGGTGATGCCGTAAAGCGCGGCTCTCGACGTCAAATTGTCTTTAACGGACAGTTTTGCGTCAAGCACGGTGTTTTGAAACACGACGCCCAACTCTTTGGTAATCTCGCGCATGTCCTTGTCAACGTCCTTGCCGTCAATAAACACCTTGCCTCCATCTTTTGCAAGCATACCGCACATGATGGATATCGTCGTGGATTTGCCTGCTCCGTTTACGCCCAAAAACGCAAACAATTCGCCCTCTTTGACGCGCAGCGACAAATCGTTGACCGCGTGGACGTCTTGAAAACTCTTGTCCAAATTGTTGATTTCAATGATATTTTGCATATTCATTCTCCAATCGGTGCGTTGACGCTTAGTCTTTACGGCAACCGAATTTGCTAAATTATATTATCACATCGTCCGCTTGTCAATACCGTCGAATAGCCGCATGGGGAACGTATGCGACAAATAACGCCGAAAACAGACCGTATTTGCACAAATTATTGTTTACTAAAAATTATAAGATAATATTTATTTAGTGCGAAAAAACGCGCGCCCACGGGCGCGCGCTTAATATCGTATGCGACAAAATCGTCATGCGAACGTTATAAATCCTCTCTTATTTGAGCGTGGGATATTCGCCGTCGACGACGTTCCAGACTTCGCTGTCGAAGAGAAGAAGGTTTTTGTCTTTGAGGATTGCGTCGGACTTAAAGTCGGACGAAACGCGTCCATTGCCTTGCATATTTTCGGTGTACTCGAAGTCCGCGCTGTCGTTGAGCGTGAAAGTCCTGTCTTTTGCATAATGCACGGTTGCGGTTGCAAAGGACGCTTTCTTCTCGTGCTTGCCGAATGTACGACCGACGTTGCTCGTTCCGCTTTGAGCGTTTTTGACTGCGATGTCGGTGACGACGAAGCAATTTGCGATTTTGCTTTGAGAGTTTCTGCCTGCAATGCCGCCCACGTAAAGTTCAACCTTTTCGGCGGTTGCACTGACGTTTATAGAGCCGACGGCATAGGTTGAATTGATTGCTCCGATACCCGACGTCGTTGTGGAGCTGGAATCCGTCTTGTCGCTGAAATTGCTGCCGACGATGCCGCCTACCGCGACAATGCCGTTTGCCTTTTGAGCGACGACTTTGACGTCAACCAGACAATAGCTGTTGTAAACATAACCCTCGTTTCTGCCTATTATACCGCCTATGCACACGATTTGAGAGATTGCTCCGCCGACGGTTGCATTCAAGGTTGCGTCCGCTTTGGTGGTGATGACGCTGCCCGAATTGTCTGCGCACACGCCGCCGAAATACGCCTCGTCAAGACTTGTGAGACTTGCCACGCCGATAGTGGCGTCGCTCTTTGAAATCCTACCGCCGTTGGTTGCGGTGATACCGCCGATCTTCACAAAGGATCTGCCGTTTGAAGATTGAGCGTCATCTGCGCAATACACGTCCGAAAGAGTGACTTTGACGGTGTTTGAAGAGAGCACGCTCGATGAGTTGCCCGCGCCGCAAATGCCGCCGAAAAGCAAGGATTCGCACGCAAAGCTCGCTGTGAAATCAACGTCGCAATTGCGCACCATACCCGTGTCTTGCACGGCGTTGTTGCCTTCCACCTTTGCCGCAATACCTCCGAAATAAACGGCTTTCATGCCTAAATTCGTCCAGTCTTGACCTTGGAGTTTTTCACCGAAAATTTGCGGAGTGGATTTTACCGAGCAGTTTTCGATTTGACCGGTAAGCACGCTTGCGACAAAGCCGATATACACGACGTTTTCAAACTTGCCATCTGCGTTCTTTTCCACTTTCAACTTGACGTTTTCAAGCGCGATATTTTCAATCGTACCCGACACATATCCGAAAACGGAAGCGTGTTTTGCGTTGCCGAACGTACCGCCGATGAGTTTTGCTCTTGCGGTGACCTGATCGTTTTCGCCGTAAGTTGCGCCGTCGATCGTGCCGCTGAACACGTGGTTTTCGTCAAAAAGCGGTTCAAATACATTTGCGCCGAAATCTATCGACGAAATTTTGACGTCCGCTTCCAAAAGTTCGTTTATGTCCTTTTGCTCTGCCTCGGTGGGATTTTCCTTGCGGAGCAAATCGTGATAAAGTTTGAAATCGTCAACCGACGCGATTGAAATTTGCTTCGTCCATTTTGCGTACATCTTTATCGTTGCGGGCGTGAAATAATCTTTGAGTCCGCATGCCGAATAAAGCGTAGTGCCCGTCGTATCGTCGGTTTTGAAAGTAAAGTCTTTGTCGACGACGGTTTCCTTGTCGTCAACGGTAACCGTTTGTCGATAGAACCATTTTGCAAACTTATAACCCGCTTTCGAGGTGTAGTTTGCAACTATATCGTCGGATTCCGTTTGCGCGATGCTTTCGGTGACGGGATAGAATCTCGTTTGATACAAGCTGTCCGAAAGAGAATCTACGTATTGCACTTCAACCTTGGGAAGAGTGGATTTGAACATTGCGTACACGTCCACCGATTTTGTCAAAAGCCAGGTGTTTTCGGTTTTGACCGCCGCCGTAGACGAAGTTGCAAACGTGGTCAAACGCACGGGTTTGCCGTCCTTGTCAAAGTAGAACCAGAACATAAACTCGTCGCCGTCCGCTGCCGTGGGGCAATCGAGATTTTCGCTCTTGACGTTGTAGGTTACGACAAGTTTCGTATCGCTTGCAATGGTTGCGCCGGTTGCGAAATCTTCGACGGAATAGACGTATTCTCCGTCCTCGCCCTTTGTTGCGACAACCTTTTTGTCAATGTGCGGAGTAAGTTCGTATGTGTTGTTGGTGTAAATTGCGGTTATAGTGGTGTTTTTGACAATGGGAGTTTGACCGAATATAAATTCGTTCGTGCCGTCCGCAGACCAATACTTGAACGTATAACCCGTTTTGAGCGGAACGATTTTAGAGCCGTCGGCATTCTTCGGAGCATCGACCGAAGTGCCTGCCAAAACGTTTTTCACGACGTTGTTGGTGAGCTTAAAATCGTTGCTGTTCACGTTGAAAGTGACGGTATATTTTGCTTGCTCGTACTGATTGTGTCCGTTGTTGTCCTCGCCGGGATTGACTTGCGGATTGCACGCCACAAACACCGAGCATGCGAGCACGGCAACGAGTACGATGCAAAAAATCATTAGTGCTTTTTTCATAATCACCTTGCGTGCGCACGGGCGCACATTTCGTAGTATGAATAGATTTTATGAAACTATTATACACGTCTTATCCTTATTTTTCAACTTTATTTTGCCTTGCCGCGCTATTTAAGCGTTTTTAAGCGAAAAAATCGACGAAAACTTTAAATTATCGTCGATTTTTAATATCGTTTTTTTTGTTTGTCGATTGCTTGAATTGTCAAAATTTTGCAAGATATTCGTCAATGAGCGTATCTATATCGTTTGCCTCTGCGTTGCCGACAAACGCCTTCAAATCGGCACGTGCTTGCGACGTATCGGCAGTGGATTTTACGTCGATTCCCTTCCCCTCGAAAACGCTTGTCACAAGCGTTGACAAGACGCCGGCGTCGTTGTTACAAAGCACGCAAATCAACACTTTATCACCGCTTTTTGCTTGATAAACGTCGTTTATTGCATTTTCAACGTAATCGCCCTTCTTTTGCATGTCGCGTGCGACGACCTCTGCGTTTTGCTTTTCAAGCACAAAAACCGCAACCGTTTCGCAATCCTCGACAACCATGCCGTAAGTTGTGATTTCGCCCTCCGATTCAATCCTTATATTGACGTAGCAAAGTTCGACTTGTTCTCGCTCTCCTTTCGGAATCAGGGCGATTGCGCCTATGGCAAACACCGCCGTGACAAGCAAAAGCATCGCACACCAAAGAAGGCGCACCGCCGTTTGTTTGTCAAACGCTTTGAGCGGAGTTTGTCCGTCAAACAGTCTGTTTATCGGTGCTTTTTTTGCGCGTTGAAGGACGTCGGGAACTTGTTGAGAATTTTGCTCGCTTTTGAGCCCTTTTTCGATGTCTTTGAGTTTCATTCTTCGTCCTCCTTTTGCAATTCTTTTTTGAGTTTTGAAAGTGCGTTGTTGTACGACCACACCACAGTGCCAAGCGGCTTGTCCAACATATCGGCAATCTCTCGATGCTTAAATCCGGATATGGCGTGCAAGGTGACGATTTGCCGCTCGTCCTCGTTGAGCACTTTGTTCATCGCGCTCGTGACGGGGGACATTTCCTCGTCTATGGAGTAAGTGCCGAATTTTGCTTCGTCCTCGAAAGAATCGGTTGCGCTCTCGCGTTTTGCGCGGTTGATTTCGTTGAGCGTTGCGTTTTTGGCAATCGTATATAGCCAAGCGTACGCATTCGAGCCTGCTCTGTAAGACGCAATCGTCGTCCTGAGCCTTATGTATGCGGTTTGCATCATATCCTCGGCGGTCTGATAGTTGCGACAAATCGACATGATAAACGCAAAAAGACCGCGTTTGGTGTCGTTGTAGATTTCCTCAAACGCGCTTTCGTCGCCTCGTTGCAGGCGCAACATCAATTTGTCGAGTTCTTGCTTGGTCATGCCATTATTTTACCACACCAAAAAAAATATAACAACTCAATATTATTTTTCGCTCAATTTGTCCGATTTGCCCGCATTTTTTAATGTTTGTGAAAAAAATTTAGATTTCTTTAAGAAAAATTTATTGTCTTTTTATATTTAGAGTATATATTTATATCGAAAACAATATTAAGCTCGACTGCAATACCCTTACATTTGCGGATTGCAGGAGGAAAAACGGATGAAAAGAAGAGGTTTGCTCACAGTTTGTTTGGCTCTTTGCCTTGCAATCACCGTGCTTTGTGCGGTGATTTTGGTTGCGTGCAATTCAATCTACACAAGTCATCCCCACACCTCCGAGCCGCAACGCGCAACCTCTTTCGTGCGCATCGACGTCAATCCGTCCGTGGAGCTTGTGCTCGATCAAAACGACATCGTCATGAGTGCGTACGGTGCAAACCGCGACGGCAAAGTCTTGCTGTTTGAAGAAAGCGGAATCGTCGGTGCGGAACTTGACGTTGCGCTCGGCAACATTGCATCTTGCGCCGTCCGCTACGGCTACGTCAAGGACGATGCCAACGTATCCGTCGAGGTCGTATCCGAAAAAGCCGACGACGTTTTTGAAAAAATAAGCAAAAAATTCACTTCCGCCGTGGAAAACGCGGACGAATCCATTTCCGTTCGCATTTCAAACTCGTGCGACTTCGTGCTTGAAAACGAGCTCGAAACATTGAAGGCGCAACATCCCGAAAATCAAGCGATACAAAATCTCGACATTGCAACTTATCGTCTTGTGCAAAAAGCCGTCGAAAACGGACTTGCTTTGGACGAGGCGTTGAGCAAAACCACGCAGGATCTCATAACCAAAGCAAACGAGTTGCAATCCGACCTCACGCAAAAATTCGACGACACATACAAGGACGCAGTCAATCGCGCGCAATTTGTTTTCGACAGCGCAACGCAAACAATCGAAAACGCCGTGTGCGTGCAATATTTCTACAACAAGCTGGCGGATGCGTTCGCGCAATCCCCCATCGGCAGTATCCCGGTGGCAAAACAAACTTTGGCGGCTGCTAAATTGGCAGTGGCAAGCGCAAGCAAACTGTCGCTTGAATTCTACCGTTCCTGCCAAAACGCTCTTATTGCAAACCCCGTCTACTCACTCTCCGCAAACGACGTCGAATCGATGGCTTCACTGCCCGTTGACGTTGCAGATTCTCTCGTCAAAGATTATATGCAAGATGGCAAAATCGTGATTGACAAAGACGAACTCAACAGCCTTTTCAACACGTCGTACAGAAACTGCGACGACAGAACGGATTTTGCCAAAGCCTATCAAACCGCTCTGAACTATTTTACAAACTTTGCAACGTATGACAAAGACGATTATTCTTTGGCAACCAAAACTGCTCTGACGGTTGCCGAACACGTGAAAACGTCCCTCGAAAAAGCGCAAGCGTTGCTCGGTTCGTTCTCGTCTTTCTCGTTCGACTTGGAAAACTTCATCTCCGACTACACCGCCGACGTTGACTACACAAGCTCGCAAGCGGTGCAAAACGCAATAAACTATCTGCAAGAAAAATGCGATGAAGCAACCGCCGATATAGCTGCAACACAAGAAGACAAACAAGCAATACAACGCATGCTCGAACAATCCGAAGTGGTCAAAGCGTTAAGCGAAGCACGCTCCGCCCTCGACGACGCATTGGCGCAAGCCAAAACCGACGCATACAATCTTCTTCTTGCTCAAAAAGACGCAAGAAAAACAAACGATTAACTTTCAAAACGATATAAAAAAAGCACACCGCGGTGTGCTTTTTTTGATGCGAAATTTTTGCTTTTGTTTCAATCTCGAGCGGGATTCCATTGATATTTTGCCAAATCGACGTAACCGTCCTCGTCAACTTCTATACCGTCGGCACGCAACAAATTTGCTTGCACTTCCGCACCGCCGAACGCAAATGCAGGAGCGCATCTTCCGAAACGATTGACCACTCTAAAACAAGGCACGTGCTTTGGATCGGGGTTGAAATGCAAAGCATACCCCACTGCGCGCGATGCCCTCGGAGAACCGCAAAGACAAGCGATTTGTCCGTAGGTTGCAACCTTGCCGTGCGGAATTTTTTTGACTTGCTCATATACGACGTCGTAAAAGCTCATATGTATATTATTTGCAAAATCGACATTTTATGTTGGTATTTTCAACAGAAAGACACCGTTTTGCGTCATCAAATCAACTTTCTTTCAATCAAGAAGTTTTCAAGGATTTCCGCCGCGTCACCGCACATTTTTGCGCACGGACGCGTTTTGTAATATTCGGAAGTTCGCGCTTCGGGAGTGGGATTGGTGCTTGCTCTTGCGCCAAGAATCTCACGACATACGATTGATGCGTTGCGCTCTTTAAAACGTCTTGCAAGTTCTTGAATACGCGCATAATGCGCTGCTTTTTGTGCCTGCGCGTCTTGTTCGGTCGGATCGAAATAGCCCTCCAAAAGCCCTTCGACGATAAACATTCCGCTCACCGCTCCGCAAACTTCTCTGAGCCTTCCCATGCCGCCGCCGAAAGACGAGCAAAGGCGCATTGCCGCTTCGCCGTCAAAACCGGTGACGTCTGCAAAGGCTTTGACAACCGCTTGCGCACAACTGTATCCTGCAACAAAGTTCGATTCGGCTAATTCACGTCTTGTCATAATACTATTTCAGTAGGGATTACAAAGTTTACCCTAAATAAAATATCCCCCTTCCTCACGTGTTTGGACTTCGGCGTTTGCGCACCGCAATCCGCCTCGTTCGCTTTGGCTACAACACATTCACTGGATGTGTTGCTTAAC
>ERZ1027033.77-NODE-77-length-70483-cov-8.024351_pt1 | contig 70483 bp, 47 predicted proteins | sample MGYA00519444_ERZ1027033 | MGnify/ENA primary metagenome ERZ1027033 (study PRJEB26926, sample SAMN06164887) | human gut metagenome | biome: ENVO:00009003; feature: ENVO:2100002; material: ENVO:00002003 | host: Homo sapiens | place: USA | collected 2012 ...
AAGCACAGGTATAATCCTTACATTTTAAATAATCAATATATTCAAAATCTTTCGGAAATCCTTTGGGAGCCGTTTTTAAGTGATTTTCTCCGATAACAGGAAAGTATTGCTTGAACGCAGGATCTTCCACAATTTCCCTGTATTCGTCTATGTTGTCATAAACGGACTGGCGGACAGCTTTCAGCACTTTAGGTTCCAGGCACCAGCTTCCACCAGCAAGCATACAGTTATCAGGCTCTATATGAACATAATATCCACAATGTTCCGATTTCTTTCCACGAGCGTTGATATAGCCGCCCAAGTGTATCTTATAAGGAGTCTTATCACTGGAAAAACGCGTGTCGCGATAAATTCGGTATGTACAGTCCTTGGCTTGAATACCGACAATACTTTCGTCAAACAACGAAATGCGGGCGATGATTGCTGTCAGTAATTCCTCAAACTCTTTTTGAGCTTTCAGATATTCATCCTTATGCCCCTGAAACCACTCCCGGTTATTGTTTGCGGCCAGGTCTTTTAAAAATTGAAAGATAACAGATACATCCATGTTACATTATGTTCATGTGTTCACTTGACAAACTTACAAAATATATTTGTAACGAACTAGAAAAAAGCGAAGTATTTATTTTTTTCCCAAGACCTTGAGAAACTCATCATGCAACTTTCCATTAGTAGCCAACACTTCACGACCGGAATAAAAGTCTCCCCCTCCGCTGTAATCTGTCACTTTTCCACCGGCATTCATCAAGATTATCGAACCGGCAGCAATATCCCACGGTCCCAGCAGCCCTTCTATACGGGCTTCAAAGCGACCGGCAGCTACATAGCAAAGTTCTGCCGCAGCAACTCCTTGCAGGCGCATGCCTCCCACATTTCCATATAACTCGTGCACGATATGCTCCGCCAAAGGCTTATACTTTTGCGAATCGTATGGAAAGCCTAACGCCACAAACGCTTCGTCCATATCAGAAACATCTGATACATGTATTTCTTTGTTGTTCAGATAAGAAGGCGCTCCTTTATAAGTCCAGTAAAGTTCATCGCGGCATACCTCATACACCACCCCAACCAGCAGTTCTTCTTTATTGCGAAGGGCGATACTCACACAATAAGGAGCATTATTATGGATAAAATTGGTGGTTCCGTCCAGCGGATCTACCAGCCAGCAATAGTTTTCCGTAGTCAGGCTGCCCGAACCTTCTTCGGCAATGAATCCTGCTTCGGGAAGCAATTCCCGAAGTTGGGCCACAATACGGCGTTCCGATTCCTTATCTACATACGACACATAGTCGTGAGCATTTTTCTTCTCTACCTTGCTACGGTCAAAACCGCTACGCTCATTACGAAGAAAAGCACCCGCCCGGAGTGCTATTTCACGTACATTCAACGTTATCTTCTCTAAATCCAACATTATATTCTTATTTTTGTTCCGCATCCAGCGTTCCAAACTTATAAACACCTTTACGGATTACATTTCCATTCTTGTCAGTCTCCACAAAAGCGCCGTGTTTCTTCCCTTGTTTGAAAAATCCGTCATAGCGTACTCCGTTCTTATCTTCAAGCACACCTTTGCCGTCTTCCTTTCCTTTTACGAAATGCCCCTTGTATTTGGTTCCGTCAGCCGTGCGCAGAGTGCCTTCACCGTCAGCCATGTTGTTTTTCCATTCACCTTCATAGTCATCGCCGTTCGCCCAGATATAGTGTCCTTTACCGCTGCGCTGGTTATTCACCCACTGCCCTTCATACACAGCACCGTTGGCCCATGTAAAGGTTCCGGTCCCATGCTGCTCGCCGTTCTTGAACTGCCCTACATACTTGTCACCATTCTTGTGTATATAAATACCCTGCCCGGTACGTTCACCGTTCACGTAGTCACCTTCGTAACGGTCACCGCTATGAAAGTAATAAATGCCTTTACCGTGCTGCACGTCATCCTTCCAGTCACCCACATACTTGTCACCGTTGACATAGTAAAACGTCCCCTTTCCGTCACGTGCGTCATCTTTCCACTCGCCTTCATATTTTGACTGGTCGGGCCATACCATAACACCCTGTCCGTTTTTCTTGTCTTCTTTCCATTCGCCCTCATATTTGGCTCCTGCTTTCCAGGTATAAGTACCCTTTCCGCTACGTTTGTCCTGAAACCAGTTACCTATATAAACATCTCCGTTATAATAATACATAGTGCCTTCACCCTGCTGATAATCGGCAAACCACATACCCTCATACCGGTTGTTATTCATAAAATAATAGGTTCCGCTGCCGTGTTGCTGGTCCTGGAACCATTGCCCCACATACTTTTCTCCATCGTGAAACGTATATGTCCCGTTCCCCTCGCGTTTACCTTTTATATATTCCCCTTCGTAGGTATTTCCGTTCTTGTAGATTGTTTTTCCTTTACCGTTTGGTTTTCTGCCTTTCAGTTCTCCGGTATATTCGCCCCCGTCTTTAAAAGTATAATTCCCGATTTTTATCTGGGCGGTGGCCAATGTACTGACCGATGCCAAAAGCAATAATATATATACGTATTTCTTCATTGGTTCGTTACTTATAATAGATAAGATTATGCCAAAGATACGATTTTCTATCTTTGGACATGATAGGTTATTACACTTTTTTACCCGCAATGACCTCTATTAAGTTTTCTTTGCAGAAATACTTTTGAGCCAATATGCGTATTTCTTCTCTGGTGATTCCCCGGATGGCATCCAGCGAACGGATAAAGAAGCGTTCGTCCAGCCCTGCCGTTTCTATATAAATCCAGGCATCAGACAAAGAAAAAGGTCCCTCGTACGACCGGCATAAATCGCCCAGCATATAGTTCTTCACCATTTCCAATTCTTCTTGAGGAACGAGATCATTACACAATTTGTCCATCTCCCGATAAACTTCTGTTATGATAGAATCCACATATTCATTGGCCGCCTCGGTACTGACAGTCAGTATTCCCGTTTCCGGATAGGACACAATGCCTGCGCCGATACCGTATGTATATCCCTTGTCTTCACGGATATTGGACATCAGACGGCTCCCGAAATACCCTCCGAACAAAGTGACCATGACACGTGCCTTCAAAAAGTCCGGATGATGACGGTCCATTACGAAACATCCCATTTTCAAGGAACTTTGAAGTGCATCCTCACGTTCTATAAAGATACGCTTTTCTTTGGTGGTAACCGGAGGAACAAGCGTTGTCTTTGCTTTTTCCGTCACTTCCCCCCATTGTCCACTTCCCAAGTTATCTTCTATACAACGGATAATTTCCGATGTGACCTTTCCCGAAATATATACCGAACAATTGCCCGAATGATAATATTTCCGATAAAACGAACGGAGCACCTCCGGGGTAATCCGGTCATAATCCTCCGCTACCGCATAGCGCCCGAAAGGATGCTCCGGACCGAACAAGGCTGTATTCAGCTGCTTTCGGGCGATCATTTCCACCCGGGTGCTGTTCACCAGGAATTGCTGTTTGTTCGTATCGGCCACCACGGAAAGTTCCTTTGCCGGAAACGTAGGAGCCTTTATCATCTCGGATATGACGGCCAGCGTGCGGGCAAAATATTTATTCAGAGAGTAAAGTGTTATGAATCCATAGTTCACGGAAGAAGATAACTCCAGCCAGGCTCCATAATAATCCAATCGCTCCGCAATCTGTGAAGACGTTAAATTCCCAGCTCCCTCACGCAGCATCCTGTTGGCAAACATAGCCTGCAACGGCTGTTCCTGATTCCATTGTCCGCCTCCTATCAGAAGATCGAAACGTACAACATCCTCGGTTCCCGCATGAATGATATTCAAAGGCATCCCGTTCTTCATCGTCCTCCTGTCGGGACGGGTTATACTGAATTCGCTTAGTTGGCGGATTGGCGGTGGGGTGGTTCTGTCCAGCATTTACTCCCCCTCCCTTTGTTTTAAAAATGCTTCGGCACGTGCCAGATCCTGAGGCGTATCAATGCCTATTGTCTCCACTTCACTGATTCCCACCTTAATAGTATAACCATTTTCCAGCCAACGAAGCTGCTCCAACGATTCAGCCAGCTCCAGCGAAGATTGTGGAAGCGAAGTTATTTCTTTCAGTACATCGGCCCGATAAGCATACAGACCGATATGTTTATAGTAAGTATGCCCTTTCAGCCAGCCTTCCTTCTCCACATTACGCTGGAAAGGAATGATGGAACGGCTGAAATACAAAGCATTCATATTCTTACCGACTACTACTTTGGGAGAGTTTACATTTTCCAAGGCTTCAAGCCCGTCATCCGGGATGAAAGGTTTCACTAAAGTCGCAATCTGTGTGGCAGGATCTTCAAAGCAAGCTTTCACGGCTTCAAGCTGTGATTTTTGAATAAAAGGTTCATCACCCTGGATATTTACAACCACATCATATCCTCGTCCTACTTTGGTATACGCTTCATAGCAACGGTCTGTGCCGCTTTTATGGTGAACGGAGGTCATGACCACTTTTCCGCCAAAAGCTTTTACGGCGGATTCAATGCGTTCATCGTCCGTCGCTACATATGCTTCATCCAATATGCCGGACACTTGTTCATAGACTCTCTGAATCACAGGCTTGCCTCCCAAGACGGCCAGAGGTTTGGCAGGAAAACGTGTAGAGGCATATCTTGCAGGAATAATTCCAATAAATTTCATGGTAGTATTTCTTTTATATATTCATGCAAAAGTAACAAAAACATTTCATACATTTGCACCATTAATGCAATAAATGTTATGGACGAACACCATTGTTTGCTTTGTATGGGCTCTAATACCAACCGTTACGCGCAACTCTCGGTTGCACGGGAAGCATTGCGCACCACGTTTCCCGACATTCATTTCGGCGAGATGATGGAAACGGAAGCTGTTGGCAGCGGCTTTCACTCCCCTTTCAGCAATCAACTGGCAAAATTCAGCACTACGCTTTCACCCGATTCCGTTCGTGATTTGTTTAAAGAATTGGAACGACGCAGCGGACGGATTCCCGAAGACAAGGCTCAAGGGGTGGTAAAACTGGATATTGACTTGCTGGTCTTTGACAATAAGATATTGAAACCGGAAGATATGGAAAGAGAATATATCCGCCGTGGAATGTCTGTGCTCTTTTAGAGCTTATACCTTATTATATATTAATCATTATCACCTTGTGATACCCCGCCTCCATCCCCCCCCTATGGCAAACGATAGTGTTACTGAGAGACCCAACCTGACAGGTGGGAAAACAGCTAAGTATTTTCATTGGCAGACCTAAGGCTTTCTACCAAGAAGGCTAAGGCTTTCCGGCCGTTCTATTTCTATCTCCATAGGCTTTGGAGTTATCTCCATAACCTTTGGAGTTATCTCCATAACCTTTGGAGTTATCTCCGCAGCCTTTGGAGTTAACTCCAAAGCCTATGGAGATAGAACATAACAGAAAGAAAAGCCTTAACCTGCCTCAAAAAAGAGATTAGCTTTCCTTGAAAAAAACATTTCATAAGAACAGAAAGCACATTTTTTATCTCATCTGTTTGTTGTTTCCAATGATTCCTTATACATTTGCGTTTACTAACAATTCTGTTAAACAAAAATGATAATATGAAAGAAGAAACGAGCAATACAGAACAATCCATATTAAAAGCTGCTGAAAAAGAATTCCTTAAGAAAGGATTCTCCGGAAGCAAGACAACAGAAATAGCTAAGGAGGCTGGTGTAACCCATGCCATGCTGCATTATTATTTCCGTACAAAAGAGAATCTGTTCAACAAAGTATTTGAAGAAAAAGCCAGGCAATTGGCCGATACATTTCTTTCTCGTGTAGATGAGTCACTGCCTTTTTTGGAGAAAATAAAATGTTTCATTGAAGCACACTTCGACCTTTTGACTGCTAATCCCGAACTACCTTTATTTATATACAGGGAGATTCTGACCAATGAATGCGGAAAAGAAATTTGCCGTAAAACCTTGTTCCCTAATTTCCGGTTAGCAATCAGTCTGCTCGACCGGTCACTGCAAGAGGAAATAAAGAAGGGCACAATACGCCCCGTCAAGGCGGAAGATTTAATGGTCAGCGCCATTTCACTCAATATCTTTGTCTTTGTGGCAAACCCACTGATACAATTGTTTGTAGAAGAAAAAGGTGAAGAATATCATCAATATATGGAACGCAGAAAACAAGAAAATGTAGAAATCATATTAAGCAGATTAAGAATATGAAAAGGTTATTCATTCTCACAACCTTTCTTCTCGGCATCAGTCCCATTTGTTTGAATGCACAGGAACTCACGCTGGAAGAGTGTCAGCAGCAAGCCCAGGCGCATTATCCGCTGATTAAACGGTACGGACTGATTGAAAAGACGAAAGAATACAACATCTCTAACGCCGGCAAGGGTTATCTGCCACAGGTTTCATTGTCCGCCAAAGCCAGTTATCAATCGGATGTAACGGAAATACCCGTTGACCTGCCCGGAATTGATATTCGCGGCATACGCAAGGATCAATACCAAGCTATGTTGCAACTGGACCAAGTGGTATGGGACGGTGGTAACATCCGGGCACGGAAAGAGGTAACCCGTGCCACATCCGAAGTAGACAAACAGAAACTGGAAGTGGACATGTATGCCATCAACGAACGGGTAAACCAACTTTTTTTTGGCATCCTGTTATTGAAAGAGCAATTGAAGCAAAACCAGCTTATGCAGGAAGAATTACAAAGGAATTATGACAATGTTGCAGCATATGTAAAGAATGGCATTGCCAATCAAGCCGATTTGGATGCTGTAAAAGTGGAACAATTGAACAACATACAGCAACGTCATACTCTGGAAGCCACCTATCGTGCTTACGGCGAGATGTTGAAGATCATGATTAACCACCCTACTCCTTTAACCGAAAACACACTAAAGAAACCAGATGTAAATACCTTATTATATAAAGGAGAAGTCTATTCTACAGAATTCATCCGACGTCCGGAACTTAACTTGTTCGCTGCACAGAACCAGCAACTGGAAGCGCAACGTAAACAACTTACCGCCAAGAACCTCCCCCGATTAGACTTATTCGTGCAAGGCGCATACGGCAACCCGGGACTGAATATGCTGAAAAATGAATTTTCGGCCTATTACGTAGCAGGCGTACGCCTTTCCTGGAACTTCGGCAACCTATATACTCGTAAGAATGAATCTCGCCAATTAATACTGAATCAACAGGATGTGAACGTACAGAAAGAAACGTTCTTGTTTAACACTCATCTGGAAATCACTCAAAACAACAGTGAAATTAAGAAACTGACGGAACTGATGAAGAACGATGAGGAGATTATCACCCTACGTAACAACATTAAAAAATCAGCCCAAGCAAAAGTTGCCAACGGAACACTGACCGTTACAGAAATGTTGCGTGAAGTAACAGCCGAGAACATTGCCATGCAGGATAAAATCATGCATGAAATTCAGTTATTGTCAGCCATTTACGAATTAAAATATACAACAAACCAATATGAGAACAAATAAATATATCTTACTTGCCGCCACTCTGCTCGGTTTATCCTCTTGCGGAAACAAGAGAGGCGACTATGATGCATCAGGTACATTTGAAGCTACCGAAGTAATTGTATCCTCCGAAGCCAATGGCAAGATCATGCAATTCAACATAAAAGAAGGACAGTTATTAAAGGCCGGGGAAGAAGTGGGGTGCATAGATACCTTACAACTCTATTTGAAAAAGATGCAGTTACTGGCCAGCGGTAAAGCGATAGCCAGCAAAAGCACGGACATCAATAAACAGATAGCTGCCACAAAAGAACAAATCGGCAAAGCCGAATATGAAAGAAAACGCACAGAAAACTTGCTGAAGGAAAATGCCGCCACCCAAAAACAAATAGATGATATTGACTCCCAGATTGCCGTTCTGAAAAAACAGTTGGAAGCACAGATCTCTACGCTTCAGCGCGGCAATGCCAGTATCACAGAAGAAAGCTCGGCCTACGAAATACAAGTAGCCCAACTGGATGACCAGCTTCGCAAATGTCACATTACCAGTCCGATTTGCGGAACAGTACTGGCCAAATATGCCGAAGCCGGGGAACTGGCCACGCAAGGAAAACCTTTATTTAAAGTGGCGGATGTACAACATCTTTTTTTACGTGCCTATATCACCGCCGATCAATTATCCCAACTGAAATTAGGAGATAAAGTAAAAGTGTTTTCTGATTTAGGGAAAGATGACCGCCGGGAATACGAAGGGACAATCACCTGGATTTCAGACAAATCGGAATTCACCCCTAAAACAATCCAGACACGTGACGAACGCGCCAATCTGGTATACGCCACAAAGATAGCAGTAAAGAATGACGGATACATCAAGATAGGCATGTACGGAGAAATGAAGAAATAAATAGGACAATGGATTATATCGTTTCTGTCAAAGGAGTTAGCAAAAGTTACGGTGAAGTTCAAGCCCTGAAAGATGTATGCTTTGAGGTGAAACCGGGAGAAATCTTCGGGCTTATCGGACCGGACGGTGCAGGAAAGACTACTCTTTTCCGCATTCTCACCACATTGGTGCTAGCCGATGAAGGAAAAGCGGAAGTCTGCGGGCAGGATGTGGTGAAGAATTACAAAGAGATACGCCGGCAGGCAGGATATATGCCGGGACGTTTTTCCTTATACCAGGATTTGTCCGTAGAAGAGAATCTCACTTTCTTTGCCACGCTTTTCAATACCACTATCCGGGAGAACTACGCATTGGTAAAGGATATCTACCAACAAATAGAACCTTTCAAACACCGGCGTGCCGGAAAACTATCCGGCGGCATGAAACAAAAGCTGGCTCTGAGTTGCGCATTGATTCACAGGCCTTCCATACTGTTCTTGGACGAACCTACCACCGGTGTGGACCCTGTATCCAGAAAGGAGTTCTGGGACATGCTGCTGAAATTGAAACAAGAAGGTCTTACCATCATTGCGGCAACGCCTTACCTGAACGAGATGAAATGCTGTGACCGTATTGCATTTATCCGTGAAGGAAAGATTCAAGGCATTGACACTCCGGACCGTATTCTTCAACAGTTCAGTTCGATCCTTTCTCCTGAAGGGCTATCTTTTAATGAGCCGCAAGTCACCGGGCGATACGCCATAGAGGTAGAAGGCTTGACCAAACAATTCGGCAATTTCACGGCAGTGGACCATATCTCATTCAAAGTGAGACAGGGAGAGATTTTTGGTTTCCTAGGTGCTAATGGCGCCGGAAAAACAACAGCCATGCGCATATTATGCGGTTTATCACAACCTACCGGGGGAAAAGGTACAGTAGCGGGCTTTGACATAGCCACGCAATACGAGCAGGTTAAAAAGAAGATCGGATATATGAGCCAGAAGTTCTCACTGTATGAAGATTTAAAAGTATGGGAGAACATCCGGCTATATGCAGGGATTTATGGAATGAACGACAAGGAGATCGCTGAAAAAACAGACAAGGTGCTGGAACAATTAGGGCTCTTGAATGAGAAAAACACATTGGTCCGGTCACTTCCCCTGGGATGGAAACAAAAGCTGGCTTTCTCGGTAGCTATTTTCCATGAGCCGAAGATCGTTTTTCTGGATGAACCGACAGGAGGGGTAGACCCTGCCACACGCCGTCAGTTCTGGGAATTGATTTATCAGACGGCAGAACGGGGAATCACCGTCTTCGTTACCACCCACTATATGGATGAAGCGGAATACTGTAACCGGATTTCAATGATGGTGGATGGAAAAATCGAGGCGCTGGACACCCCACAACGGTTAAAAGAACGGTTTCATGCCCAAGATATGGATGAAGTATTCAGACAGTTGGCACGCAAGGCTGTAAGAAGTTGAAAAAAAGATAAAGAAAAAAGAGAATGAAACAATTTATATCATTCGTGCGAAAAGAATTCTATCACATTTTCCGGGACCTTCGGACGATGCTGATATTATTAGGTATGCCTGTCGTACAAATTATTCTTTTCGGTTTTGCCATCACCACCGAAGTAAAGAATGTAAAAGTAGCTGTGCTGGATTTCTCAAAAGATGTATCCACCCGGCAAATCATCGACAAACTGGATGCCAGTGACTATTTCAATGTCAACAAGATACTGTATGACAACAATGAGATAGAGGAAACACTCCGGAAAAGCAGTTCGGACCTGATCATTGTGTTTGAGGCTGGTTTCGATAACAATCTGCGGCATACCGGTAAAGCCCGAGTACAACTGATAGCCGATGCCACCGATCCCAACAATGCTACCATACTGACCTCTTACGCATCCAATATTATTGCAGATTATCAGCAAAGCCGGATCATGCAACAACAATCACCCATACAGATTATCCCCCAAATAAAGTTATTGTACAATCCGGGTATGCAAAGCGCCTACAATTTTGTGCCGGGAGTAATGGGATTGATTTTAATGTTGATATGCGCCATGATGACTTCCATCTCTATTGTCCGCGAAAAAGAAACCGGTACGATGGAAGTATTGCTGGTATCTCCCGTACGTCCGCTATGGATGATTATAGCCAAAATGGTACCTTACTTTGTGCTGTCATGCGTCAATCTGGTTACAATTCTGTTGCTGTCTGTTTATGTATTACATGTTCCGGTAGCAGGCAGTCTTTTTTCGTTGGCTTTGCTCTCATGGATCTTCATCGTAGTATCTCTGCTGTTGGGATTATTGGTTTCCACTATCGCCCGTACCCAAGTGGAAGCCATGCTGTTTTCGGGAATGGTACTGATGATGCCTACCGTTCTACTTTCCGGCATGATATTCCCCATCGAGAATATGCCTCTTCCTTTACAGCTGATTTCAAATGTCATCCCTGCCAGATGGTATATTGTCGGAATCAAGAAAATCATGATTGAAGGATTGGGTATCAGTTATGCACAGAGAGAAATGGGTATACTTATGCTGATGGCTGTTGTCCTTTTAATCATCAGCCTAAAAAAGTTTAACAAACGATTAGAATAAGTTCCGGAAGATATGATAAAGTATTTATTAGAAAAAGAATTCAAGCAGTTACTGCGCAACCCGATGCTTCCGCGGATGCTGCTCGTATTTCCCTGTATTATCCTGCTGGTGTTGCCTTGGGCCGCAAACTTCGAAATCAAAAATATGAATCTCAGCATAGTGGATAATGACCGCAGCCCCTATTCTACCCGATTAGTACAGAAAGTGGGAGCTTCCGAATATTTTCATCTGATAGATGTATCAAACAACTATCAGGAAGCAATGCAATGCATTGAAAAAGGAGATGCCGACCTCATTTTGGAAATCCCGCCACACTTTGAACGCGATTTGCTGAAAACCGGTGTAGCAAAAGTACTGGTTTCAGCCAACACCGTAAACGGAACGAAAGGAACGTTGGGAAGTTCCTACCTCAGTAATATAGTGAATGCCTATGCCACTGAAATCCGGATTTCCCATTCCGGCTCTATTTCTCCCTCCCCAGTGATAAAAATAGATACCCAAGGACGTTTCAACCCCTATCTGGATTATAAGGTATTTATGGTTCCGGCACTGATGGCGCAATTGTTGATGATGTTATGCGGCTTTCTGCCTGCTCTTAATATTGTGAGTGAAAAAGAATTCGGAACCATCGAACAAATCAATGTGACTCCTGTAAGCAAGTTCACTTTCATTCTGGCCAAGCTGATTCCTTACTGGGTAGCCGGCATGCTGATCCTCACAATCAGTATCATTCTGGCATGGTTAGTCTATGGTCTGGTTCCGGCCGGTCATTTATGGCTGCTTTATTTCTTCGCATTGCTGTTCATTATCGTCATTTCGGGTATGGGACTGGTAGTTTCCAACTATTCCCGAACCATGCAGCAGGCCATGTTTGTCATGTTTTTCTTTGTGATTATCATCATGCTGATGAGCGGATTATTCACCCCCATCAACAGTATGCCTGAGTGGGCTCAAGCCATCACCATAGCCAATCCCTTGAAATATTTTATACAAGTGACACGTATGGTCTATTTGAAAGGAAGCGGATTCGATGACTTGATCATGCAATTTATTGCCTTGCTTTTTATGGCTATCATGTTGAACGGTTGGGCCGTGTTCAGTTATAAAAAGAACTCATAACAGATAAATCGGAACATTTGCTTGTTTATCATTGTTAATATCAGTAGCTTAGCAGCCTATTGCTAACCTGATTTTAATTATCTAAAAGAAAAAGTTATGAAATTCTTTATTGACACAGCTAATCTGGAACAAATTCGCGAAGCAAACGCATTGGGCGTACTGGACGGTGTAACTACTAATCCCTCTTTAATGGCTAAAGAAGGTATTAAGGGAGTTGAGAACCAACATAAGCATTACATCGAGATATGTAATATTGTGGATGGAGATGTCAGCGCCGAAGTCATTGCCACCAATTACGAAGGAATGATCAAAGAGGGTGAAGAACTGGCAGCCCTTAATCCACACATTGTAGTAAAAGTTCCTTGTATTGAGGACGGCATCAAAGCTATCAAATATTTCAGTAATAAAGGAATCCGTACCAATTGTACACTGGTTTTCTCTGCCGGACAGGCATTACTTGCGGCAAAGGCGGGGGCTACCTATGTATCTCCGTTTGTCGGCAGACTGGATGATATTTGCAATGACGGTGTAGGACTGGTTGCACAAATTGTAGAATTGTACCAAACTTATGACTACAAGACACAAGTTCTTGCCGCCTCCATCCGAAACACCTTACATATATTACAATGTGCGGAAGTGGGAGCAGATGTAGTAACCTGCCCGTTATCCGCCATTAAAGGCCTTCTAAACCATCCATTGACAGATATAGGATTAGAAAAGTTCCTGGCCGATTACAAAAAGGTTAACGGATAATAAAAAGCCTTCTCTCGCCATGAGGGAAGGCTTTTTACAACCATAACACAGAACTAATAATTTTCTGAATGTCGCTTATTATTAGCAAATAGTCGAATGGTGTTGTTTCATTCCAATTAAATTTATTCTTTTACTTTAAATAACATCAAGAATGATAAAAGGACATACCGACATAGACATCTGGAATACCGGCTTTTTCATTAACGCAGATTATTTTTCCGATGATTTCATTATTTATAATAATACGGGAAAAGATCTTACCCGCAAGACTCTTGCCCATCCTTTCTTTCACAACAATTCATATAAAACGACCTATACTTCATTTATACTGTGCCTTTCCGGAACTTCTGAAATAGAAATAGACTCCATCAACTATTCTACTAAAGAGAATACATTACTAATGATGGTGCCTAATCAAATAATTAAATATAATGAAATAAGCGAGGATTACAAAGCACATCTCATCATGATATCTAATAAATATTTTGATACCCGAGATAATTTTTATAAAATGATGTCTCTTTTAATTCCTCTAAAAAATCATCCATGTGTCAATTTGAATATCGCGGAAACAGATTTATTGAAAACATATCATGTATTGCTTTACAAAAAAATCAGTGAAGAAAATAATCTGTTTCGTGATTTTACCATACAATATCTGATACAAGCTACTTTCTACGAAGTATGCCAGCTCCTACTAAAGCATCTGGAAATAAAAAAGAAAAAACTGCCGCATAAAGAAGACATATTCAAACAGTTTTTAAAACTGGTAGAAACCCATCATTATAAAGAAAGAGACATTTCTTTTTATGCTGAGAAGCTTTGTCTAACCCCTAAGTATTTATCTTCCATAATCCGGGATGTTAGCGGAGAACTGGCAGGAAACTGGATTGACAATTATGTAATTATTGAAGCAAAAGCCCTACTGATTTCTTCCAACCTTACCATTCAGGAGATTTGCTATAAACTGAATTTTTCTACTCCGTCCTCATTCACCCGTTTCTTTAAACGAATAACCGGCATGTCACCAAGAAAATTCAGAACACTAAAAGTTTTTCCCAACTTAATAGAATAAAAACATATAATATCTTGCCACCTGCCCTTATCTTCATGAATGAAGACAAGTACTTTTCCCACCTCGCCCGGTCTCTATTTGAACTTCAAATATCCTATGCGAGTATATTTTATTCCTTTGTTCTCATAATGAGAAAGAACTTTAGCCGATTTTAAATACAAACTTTCATGGACATTGATTTTTTTTGTATAACAGCTCAACATATCCGGTGACATACTGGAAGCCGCCGCCTTTATAATAAAAGTATAACGGTTGCCATCAGCATCAGCGGCAAGCACACTCTGGTCCACATAATATCCGGTTGTTTTGTATATGTCCAGTTGTAACCTTATCCCTAAGACTTCTAAACGCAAGTCGGATAGTTTTTCTCCCGGCTGACCGATAAAACGACTGCCAGCCGGCAAATGATGTTTTCTGATAACCGTTTCATAATGCACAGTAGCAAAAGCCTTCGCTAACATTGCCAGCTTCTTATCCCTAGGATTTCGGGCCTCAAATTTGTGTGCCAGCCAAAGTACATAGTTAGGATCAATGTAATAAACCTCCGCTAATCTTTTTCCACGATATTTTCCAAATGCGACTATATCCTCGGATATTCCATAATAAGGTTCAAAAAAAGTATTGTCTTTTACTTTCAGCAGGACGTTACAGTTCTGCAAATACTGAAAAGCACGTTCTGCCGCATCATTAAAAGTGACAGCCAGCGATTGAATAAACAAAGGGGAATAAATATTGTCCGGAAATATACGCCATAATGCATAATATGATCGGTAAGGGGTAGAAACACTGATTGCATAATATCCCGCATCTTCTCTACGGCCTTTATTGAAGTTATCTATTTTTTGGAAAACTCTCTCGGCCATAACATTAGTTATCTGATACAGAGTTACATCTCTATCCATAATTACCTCCTATCTTCATAAGGTAAAGATTTTCTTTTTGTAAATATAGTATTTTCTTACGAAACAGCAAGGGTTTTCACTATTTTTACATAAATTATTTTCCACAACACCAAGTAGAGAAAGCACCTTTTATAAAAGGTATATCAATAAAAAAAGTCTGTTTGCAAGGAAAAGCAAACAGACTTTTTTATTGATAAATCTTTCAATTATTCAAATATATTATCCAAACCTCCGGTTTCTTCTACCGAAGTTTCATCTATTAAGGTATCTTTGCAAGGGTCAAAGTCATCAGGAATATTGAATTTCTCATCCTGAGAATATCCCAAGCTCTTGTCTTTATAGACTTTCTGCATATAAAGTCCCCAAATAGGAAGCGCCATAGCAGCCCCCTGCCCGTCTACCATCGTATCAAAATGAATATCACGTTCTTCACCGCCTACCCATACACCGGACACCAATGAGGGAGTGAATCCCATAAACCAACCGTCAGAGTTACGGTTGGTTGTACCTGTCTTCCCCCCCATATCAGCAGTAATGCCATACAGACGGCGTACACGTCCACCGGTACCCTCATTAACGACCGCACGCAACATAACCAGCATTTTGTAAGCACTGGTCTCACTAATCACCTCATCCATTTGCGGAGTGAAATTCGCTAATACATTACCTTCATTATCCTCAATACGGGTTACAAATACTGGTGCTGTACGGATACCTCGGTTTGCGAATGCTGAATAAGCGCTGACCATCTCCCCTACAGAAATTTCACAAGGTCCCAGACAGAGTGATACTACGGGGTCTATCTGTTTGTTCTGCACACCGAATGAATGAATCAGACGAACCAACTGATAAGGATTAAGTTTCCCCATCAAATAAGCCGTTACCCAATTATCCGAATTAGCCAATCCCCATTTGATAGTTACCATTTCTCCATAACGCTTTTTGCTGGCATTACGTGGTGACCATGGACGCCCGTTCTCATCTATCAATGTCTGCTCTACGTGACGCACTTGATCACAGGGAGAGAAACCGTTCTCCATAGCCAAAGTATACACGTAAGGTTTAATAGTAGAACCTACTTGGCGACGCCCCACCATCGCCATATCATATTGGAAATAATTATAGTTAGGACCACCCACATACGCCTTCACATGACCTGTCAAGGGATCCATAGACATAAATCCCGCCCTAAGGAAGAATTTATAATATTTCAAAGAATCCATCGGAGTCATAATGGTATCCTTCTCTCCCTCGTAAGAAAATACAGACATTTCGTATTTAGTATTAAACGCTTTCTTTATTTCCGCTTCCGAGCATCCGGCTTCTTTCATAATACGATAACGATCAGTCTGTTTCATAGCCCTGGTCATGATGGTATTCACCTCCTCCTCTGTCAACTGATTAGTAAACGGAGCTGTTTTCTTTTTCCGTTTTTCCTTGAAGAAACGAGGTTGCAAGTATTGCGCCACATGTTCATAAACAGCCTCTTCCGCATATTTCTGCATACGTGAATCAATAGTGGTATAGATCTTAAGACCGTCTGTATAAATATTGTAGTTGGTACCGTCTTTCTTCTTGTTTTTAGCACACCAGCCGAAAAGCGGATTCGTTTTCCATGCCAATGAATCTTCATAATATTTCTGCATCTGCCATCCGCGATAATCACTTTTCTTCGGCTCCTTGGCTGTCATTACTCCACGCAGATATTCACGGAAGTAAGTTGCCAAACCTTCTTTATGATCCACACGACGATATTTTAAGACGAGAGGTAACGCCTTTAATGAATCAGTTTCCGCATCAGTCAGGTATCCCGCCTTCCGCATCTGGCCAAGCACCACATTACGCCGTCCACGTGAACGTTCATTAAAACGTTTCGGATTATAAAGAGACGGATTCTTACACATACCAACCAAAGTAGCCGCTTCCTCAATGCTCAAATCTTTCGGTTCTTTCGAGAAGTAAGTATTGGCAGCTGTTTTGATACCTACTGCATTATTCAAGAAATCGAACTTATTAAGATACATAGTCAGAATCTCTTCCTTTGTATAATAGCGTTCCAACTGAACAGCTATTACCCATTCAATGGGCTTCTGCAACAGACGTTCCATCACATTATCTGCCGTAGGTGAATAGAATTGTTTTGCCAACTGCTGGGTTATGGTACTACCCCCACCGGCATTCTTCTGCATCATCACTCCCCGTTTCACCAAAGCACGGATAAACGCACGAGAATCAATGCCGGAATGTTCTGCAAAACGTTCATCTTCGGTAGCAATCAGCGCACGAATCAGATTCGATGAAAGCTGGTCATAACCTACAAAAACACGATTCTCCTTACTAAGTGACCAAGTACCCAGCATCTTGCCGTCATCGGATATAATCTCGGTTGCAAACTTTAAATTCGGATTTTCCAATTCCTCAATAGGCGGTACATATCCAATCCATCCTTTCGCTATTGCGGTGAATATAAGCGCTATAACTAACAGTACGCCGACTACAAGAGCCCAAAGCACGTATATAAATTTCTTCCTCATGACATTTTCTAGTAATTAACGGTACAAAAGTAAGGAAAAACTTTGAGATAGAATGTGTTTCTAACAAAGTTCAACGAAATATCTTTTAATTCTTCGCTCATTTATTTTTTTTTCATACCTTTACACTCCGTATAAATTGTAATTATAAATACAAGCCAATATGGAAAATAGAAGTTTAGTTACTATTGCCGAACACTCGAAAGAGAAAATCCTCTACCTTTTGGAGATGGCAAAAGAGTTTGAAAAGAAGCCTAACCGTAAAATCTTGGACGGCAAAGTTGTTGCCACCCTTTTCTTTGAGCCCTCCACCCGTACACGACTCAGTTTTGAAACCGCAGCAAACAGACTGGGAGCCCGCGTTATCGGATTTACCGATCCCAAAGTAACCAGTTCTTCAAAAGGAGAAACATTGAAAGATACCATCATGATGGTAAGCAATTACGCTGACATCATCGTAATGCGCCATTTTCTGGAAGGTGCCGCAAGATATGCCAGCGAAGTCGCCCCGGTGCCCATTGTCAATGCCGGAGACGGAGCCAACCAACATCCGTCACAAACCATGCTAGACCTCTACTCCATATACAAAACACAGGGAACGCTTGAAAATTTAAACATCTATCTAGTAGGCGACTTGAAATACGGACGAACTGTTCATTCTTTGCTGATGGCTATGCGTCATTTCAACCCCACTTTCCATTTCATCGCTCCGGAAGAGTTGAAAATGCCTGAAGAATATAAAATCTACTGCAAGGAGCACCATATTAAATACAAAGAGTACACAGACTTTAACGAAGAAACCATTGCTGACGCCGACATTCTTTACATGACCCGTGTACAACGCGAACGTTTCACCGACCTGATGGAATATGAACGTGTGAAAGATGTATATATATTAAGAAATAAGATGCTGGAGCATACCCGCCCCAATCTGCGTATCCTGCACCCTCTGCCCCGCGTCAACGAAATAGCTTACGATGTGGATGAGAATCCGAAAGCTTACTATTTCCAACAGGCACAAAACGGACTTTATGCGCGCCAGGCCATCCTTTGTGATGTATTGGGCATAACCTTGAATGATGTTATAGAAGATGCAAAAAAGTAAAAACAAAAATGAAGATGAGCGATAATAAACAAGCATTGCAGGTAGCCGCTTTGAAAAACGGCACTGTTATAGACCATATACCTTCCGATAAATTGTTTACTGTAGTCGCCCTATTGGGCTTGCAGGATTCTGACTCTAACATAACCATCGGAAACAACTTCGAGAGCAAAAAATTAGGTAAAAAAGGAATTATAAAAGTGGCCGACCGCTTTTTTACTGATGAGGAAATAAGCCGCCTTTCCGTAGTCGCCCCGAATGTAAAACTGAACATTATCCGTGACTATGAGGTGGTAGAGAAGAAACAAGTCCTGATGCCTGAGGAATTACGTGGCATCGTAAAATGCGCCAATCCCAAATGTATCACCAACAATGAGCCAATGACCACCCTGTTTCATGTAATTGACAAAGAACATGGAATCTTGAAATGTCATTACTGCGAAAAGGAACAAAGTAAAGAAGGTATCAAACTACTGTAATGAATATGAAACAAGACTGGAAACCGGGAACTATGATTTACCCTCTTCCGGCCCTACTGGTAAGTTGCGGAAGTACGGAAGAAGAATATAACATTATCACAGTGGCATGGGCAGGTACTATTTGTACCAACCCCGCCATGTGTTATATATCCGTGCGTCCGGAACGCCATTCCTACCCCATTCTAAAACGGAATATGGAATTCGTCATCAACCTTACTACCAAAAGCATGGCGTTCGCTACCGACTGGTGCGGAGTGCGTTCGGGCAAAGATTATAATAAATTTGAAGAAATGAAGCTGACCCCGGGAAAAGCAAAAATAGTCAGTGCTCCCATCATCGAAGAATCCCCACTCTGTATAGAATGCAGAGTAAAGGAAATCATCTCACTAGGATCTCATGATATGTTCATAGCCGATGTGGTAAATGTAAAAGCCGACGATAAATACCTGAATGCGGAAACAGGAAAATTCGAATTATCCGAAGCCAACCCGTTAGTCTATGTTCATGGCGGATATTTTGAACTAGGACCGAAAATCGGGAAGTTTGGCTGGTCTGTAGAAAAGAACAGATCACAGACCAAGGAAAAATCCTAAAAATATCTCATGAAGAAACTCCTTTTATTAATCGCTTTATTACTTCCTGCCCTGTTCGTTACAGCACAAGGAATAAAGAATGGTCTGAAAGAGGAACCTAAGATCAATGTGGGAATAAAAGGAGGCTTCAACTCTTCCATGTATTTTACCAGTCGGTTAGAACTAGATGGAGAACGAATGGAAGATGTACAAAATAATTATAAAGTAGGCTATTTTGCCGCCATGTTTTTTCGGGTGCACATGAAAAGGCATTTCATCCAACCCGAAATTATGTATAATATTTATAAAGGTGAAATAGCTTTCAATAAAAATCAAAATAAAGAAAACACCCTTCCCGAGCTTGCTAAACTGAACAGCACGATTCACTCTTTGGAGCTACCTATATTATATGGTTATAGTTTTGTAAAAAGCAGGCCTTACGGCATGGCACTTTTTATCGGTCCCAAACTGGAATATGTATGGAAACATAAGACTTCCGAAGAGTTTGAAGGATTTGGATATTCTGGTATAAAAGAAGAATTACACCCCATTAATATAAGTTCTGTTATCGGATTAGGAGTAAATATTGCTAATATATTCTTTGATTTCCGGTATGAAATCGGACTCACCAATATCTCTAAATCAATCATTTATGAAAAAGACACAGATGGAATAATGTCCCAAGAAAAAGGTATCTTCATTAACCGACACCGCAATGTGCTAAGCTTCTCGCTAGGAGTTATTTTCTAAAGTAGGAAGCTTCCTCTAAGTAGATATCATAATGCCACATTTATATCCTTTTCTTTCCTCAAAACGCCCTTATCTTCAACTCTTTCAGCAGCTTCAGACCTTACTATACGACAAAAAGAAAGTCATATATCTTTTTTCCGTAACCTCACCAAATATTTTCCTCTAAATAATTTCCTTATATTCTAAAATTACTTAACTTTGTGAACTCAGAATCGAATATCGCACATAAACTTATTATAAAAAGAAATGAAAAGAGACGATTTGATTTTCGACATTATCGAAAAAGAGCATCAACGCCAGCTCAAAGGTATCGAGCTGATCGCATCCGAAAACTTTGTTAGTGACCAAGTAATGCAAGCCATGGGTTCTTGCCTTACCAACAAGTATGCTGAAGGGTATCCCGGCAAGCGCTACTATGGCGGTTGCGAAGTGGTAGACCAGAGCGAACAAATCGCTATCGACAGACTGAAACAAATATTTGGAGCAGAATGGGCTAATGTACAACCTCACTCCGGAGCACAGGCTAATGCTGCTGTATTTCTGGCCGTTTTGAATCCGGGTGATAAATTTATGGGATTAAATTTGGCCCATGGTGGTCACTTGTCACATGGTTCATTGGTAAACACATCCGGAATTATTTATACTCCGTGTGAATACAACCTGAACAAAGAAACAGGTCGTGTAGATTACGATCAGATGGAAGAAATCGCATTACGTGAAAAACCCAAAATGATTATCGGTGGCGGTTCTGCATATTCTCGCGAGTGGGACTACAAACGTATGCGTGAAATCGCAGATAAAGTGGGAGCCATCCTGATGATTGATATGGCCCACCCTGCCGGACTGATTGCTGCCGGACTGTTGGACAACCCGGTTAAATATGCTCATATCGTCACTTCAACAACCCATAAAACCCTTCGTGGCCCTCGTGGCGGTGTCATCATGATGGGTAAAGACTTCCCTAACCCATGGGGCAAGAAAACTCCAAAAGGTGAAATCAAGATGATGTCACAACTTTTGGATTCTGCTGTATTCCCTGGTATACAAGGTGGCCCGTTGGAACATGTCATCGCAGCCAAAGCTGTTGCATTCGGTGAATGTTTACAGCCGGAATACAAAGAATATCAAACACAAGTAAAAAAGAATGCAGCCGTATTGGCACAGGCTTTGATTGACCGTGGCTTTACGATCGTTTCCGGTGGTACAGACAACCACTCCATGCTGGTAGACCTGCGTACCAAATACCCTGATCTGACAGGCAAAGTAGCAGAAAAAGCATTGGTTGCTGCTGATATCACTGTAAACAAGAACATGGTCCCATTTGACAGCCGTTCTGCTTTCCAAACTTCAGGTATCCGTTTGGGAACTCCCGCTATCACAACTCGCGGAGCAAAAGAAGACTTGATGTTGGAAATCGCCGAAATGATTGAGACAGTTCTTTCAAACGTAGACAATGAAGAAGTAATTGCACAAGTTCGTGCACGCGTAAACGAAACAATGAAGAAATATCCTATTTTCGCTTACTAATCAACGACTTCTATCAATATACTCATAAAAGACTTTGGAGTTTTTGAAAAAGTTTTATCCTTCTTCAAGAACTTCAAAGTTTTTTATGAAACATCCAGACCATTTAAAAAGAGTAATAGAAAAGTATTTTTATCAGCATTCCCCACAGAAATCAGTATAAATTTCTACCTTTGCAGACAATTTATCCGTTAATGACGAATGAAAGGAACTAAGAATCTGACTCAAGGCCCTATCCTAAAGCAATTGTTTACTTTGGCAATGCCCATTATGGCTACTTCATTCATACAAATGGCATATAGTCTGACCGACATGGCTTGGGTAGGAAGAATAGGAAGTGAGGCAATAGCCGCCGTAGGTTCGGTAGGAATTCTTACATGGATGTCCACATCTATCTCTCTTCTGAACAAAGTAGGTTCGGAAGTCAGCGTAGGACAAGCCATCGGGGCACAAAACGAGCAAGCTGCCCGTGCGTTCGCATCACATAATCTTACCTTGTCCTTACTTATATCATTGAGCTGGGGAGCATTGTTATTTATCTTTGCCACCCCTATTATCAATATCTATGAACTAGAACCTCATATAGCCAAGATGGCTGTGGAATATCTACGGATTATAGCAACCGCCTTTCCATTCGTCTTTTTATCAGCTGCCTTTACAGGGATATTCAATGCCGCCGGACGAAGCAAAATACCTTTTTCCATTAACGGTATCGGACTGATTACAAATATAATACTGGATCCTATCTTTATCTTTGGTTTAAGCTGGGGAACTACGGGAGCAGCAATTGCCACTTGGCTGGCCGAAGCTACGGTATGCATACTGTTTATCTATCAATTGAAACAAAAGAAAATATTATGGGATGATTTTCGGTTATTTACTAAACTGAAAAAACAATATACACGTCACATTTTGAAAATAGGATTACCGGTAGCGGCACTCAATACATTATTCGCTTTCGTCAATATGTTTCTCGGAAGAACCGCCACAGAACAAGGTGGTCATTTAGGGCTGATGGCACTCACCACCGGAGGACAAATCGAAGCTATCACCTGGAACACCTCCCAAGGCTTTTCTACAGCTCTCAGTGCCTTTGTAGCTCAGAATTATGCAGCGCGGCAAATCTCCCGTGTGCTGAAAGCCTATCGCACCACTTTATGGATGACATTTATATTCGGATCTTTCTGCACATTCCTTTTTATATGTTATGGAAACGAAATATTTTCTATCTTTGTTCCTGAAAAAGCAGCTTACGAAACCGGTGGTGTCTTTCTACGTATTGACGGATACTCGCAACTATTTATGATGCTGGAAATTACCATACAGGGCGTATTTTATGGAATGGGGCGCACCATGCCTCCTGCCGTAATCAGCGTCACCTGTAACTATCTGCGCATCCCGATGGCACTGTTGTTTGTATCATGGGGCTGGGGTTTGCCGGGTATTTGGTGGAGCATAAGCATCACTAGCACTATGAAAGGAATTATTTGTCTGATCTGGTTTATGCTTATCAAGAAGAAAGCTTTAAATTATCAGGCCGTTTAATGAACAATTTTTGCATTAAGTCATTAATATATTAAAATGAACATGATTATGAAAAAGACTAAAATTATGGCTTTATTACTGAGTGCTACATTAGTATTCAGTGGATGTGGTAACATGAATAATACCGCTAAAGGCGGTCTGATCGGCGGCGGCGGCGGTGCAGCATTGGGAGCAATTATCGGCGGAATAGCCGGACATGGTAAAGGTGCGGCTATTGGTGCGGCAGTAGGTGCGGCAGTAGGTACAGGTGCCGGTGTGTTAATTGGGAAAAAAATGGATAAAGCAGCAGAAGAAGCTGCTCAAATCCAAGGAGCACAGGTAGAACAAGTAACAGATAACAATGGCCTTCAGGCTGTAAAAGTTACTTTTGATTCCGGTATTCTCTTCAATACAGGAAATGCAGCCTTGAGTGCACAAGCGAAATCAGCCTTGAGTAAGTTTGCAAACAACGTATTGAACCAGAACAGAGATATGGATGTATCCATTTATGGATATACAGACAACCAGGGCTGGAGAAACAGTACAGCTGAACAAAGTATCCAAAAAAACCTCAATCTGTCACAAGAACGCGCTCAAAGTGTGGCTAGTTATCTGTTGGGTTGCGGTGTAAGTAATTCCCAGATCAAGTCCGTAGAAGGCTTAGGTCAAGCAGATCCGATAGGTAATAATGACACAGCCGAGGGACGCCAGCAGAACCGTCGTGTAGAAGTATATATGTATGCCAGCCAACAGATGATTCAGCAAGCGGAAGCAGGAACACTGAAATGATATCGATGAACGTTATTGTAGAGCGTATCCAATACGCCCGAACCAACGGTCACAACATTGGAATAACATATAAAATAAACCAATTTCGGACAGGTTATTTCTGCCCGAAATTGGTTTTAATACACAAGCATGAAAAAAAAGATTTTAAAATTCATCCGCAATCTGCTGCTTTTTTTCTTTGGTTCTTCCATTCTCGCAGTTATCGTTTTACGATTTATTCCGGTTTACTTTACCCCGTTGATGTTTATCCGTACTACCCAGCAAATCATTCATGGAGAAGATATAAAGTGGAAACACTCTTGGCTACCTAAAGAAAACATATCCCCTCATCTGTCTATGGCTGTTATTGCCTCTGAAGACAATCGCTTTGCCGAGCATAATGGTTTTGACTTCAAAGAAATAGAGAAAGCCTTAAAAGAAAACAAGAACCGAAAACGCCCTCGAGGTGCCAGTACTATCAGCCAACAGACAGCCAAAAACATTTTCTTGTGGCCTGCTTCTTCTTGGATCAGGAAAGGACTTGAAGTGTATTTCACCACCTTGATAGAACTATTTTGGAACAAGGAACGGATTATGGAAGTCTATCTGAACTCTATAGAAATGGGAAATGGTATCTATGGTGCCGAAGCAGTAGCTCGTGAACACTTTCACAAGAATGCCAGCAAACTGACACCGGAAGAATGCGCACTAATTGCAGCCAGCCTTCCCAATCCTCGCAAATTCAATTCAAGCAGACCTGGCAACTACATGCTTAAAAGACAAAAGAAGATACTTTATCTTATGAAATGCGTCCCTACATTTCCGCCCAAACAAGATACGTCCTCTACGGTTTCAAAGAAGAAAAAGAAATAACCCGCACCCCCGTGTGGGCTTTCTTATTTTTAGAGTATTCAAAGAGAGTCTGAGAATCTAGAATAACTTTCTTCATGACCGATGAAGCATGAAGCAAATGCAATTTACCATCCACCCAACAGGCAAATCCTGTATGCACCACATCCAGCCCTTTTATATTGGTAGTAATCGCTATGATATCCCCATTCTTTATGTCCAACTCCTCAGAAGAAACGTTCAGACTTGTTTTAGGAATATAAGAAACAGGAACATTTTTCCATTTTCTCTCTATTTCAATCATCTGGGATATCATGGAAGGATTATTTTTCAACCGATGATAATTGTCAGAGTGTGTGGACATAAAATCCAAATTCAAGATTTGTGATACAGCAAGCCCTAATTCCCCTGTACGTTCATGTACAATTCCTTTCTGTTCGTTATCCTTAATCCAATCACTGAAGTAATGTAAACGCGAGACATAACCGGCTTGTTTTCCATTCCGATAGCGGATACACAGCAACGCTTTTTTGTAACTTTCAAAGTCACTTTTCCCATACTTGTCAGCGAGACTCAATGCAAGTACTGTTTCAACTAATGTGGTACAATCCACCTTATCCAAATGAACAACTAATCTCTCTTCATCTGTCCCATCCAATGTATTCGCTACGTATGGAACCCCTAATAGATTTTGGGCAAAAAACAATATCCTACAACTATCGGCCGGCAACCGGGCAGCTTTTTGAAGCAGACTCTCGACTTTTATACTGTCATTTTCTGATGCTGAAACGATACAAGGCATTATTCCTAAAATCATTCCCAGCAACCACGGATACAGCTTTCTCATATATTTTTTCTTATCTACCTGTTTTTTCTGCATGGCAACAAAGATAACACATAACTGAATGAATGCAAATTTTAAAAGAATGAAAAGATAAAAACATCCGCCATGACAAATTCAACACTTGCCATAGCGGATAAAAAAAGCTATATAGCACCTTTAAATCATGCAGTAAACTCTGTTCTTTCCAAATAAGCTATAACATCACCTTTATTAACTACAGCTCCTTGTTGGGCGCAAACTTCTACAATACGTCCTGTAAAATTAGCAAAAATCTTTTCATACTCTCCCCACGGAGTGGAAATATAACAGAACACTTCATCATGCTGGTATTTCCGTCCGACAAACGGTGCCATAGAAGGACCTTCCACGGAAACTTCCCATAAAATCTGCCCCTTATCCGGTGCAATAATAGGATCTGCCTTAGCACGCTTATATTTTCGGATCGTTTCCTCATCGAAGCCACTTTTTACCATAGCCGCATCCTGAGCACGTTGTAAATCATCCATAAAACGTTTCTTGGCTACACCCGATTTATAATCACGGTATTGCCGGTCATGCATAGCCAGTTCAAACAACTCTTCCTCATCCTCACCATATTCCCATCCATTATCATCCATCTCCTTACGGTACTTGTCCAGCTCATCAGGATAGTTCACCTGAGGATCTTCATCAGTGAATTCGTAGCCTTTACTTTTCGCCAGTTCGATTATTTCAGGAGCCAACGCACCCGGCAATTTTCCACTTTTTCCCAAAATCATATCCCATGTATGGTTATCAATCATCGTCCATCTCTCCTCTCCCTTCACCAATTGCATAACATTCATCAAAGCCACATTCTTCACATATTGGCTAAACGGTGTTACTAAAGGTGGATATCCCAATTTCGGCCATACGTATTCCACTTCTTCAAACAGCATCACTACCAAATCATCCAAACTCATAGGTTCCTTTCCCTGTCCTTTCAGAATCAGATTGATGCCCGAATGCACCCCTTTCAGATCGGCCATCATTGAACCCATCATGCCACCGGGAAGTCCACATCCCAGCAGCAAGGAAGACATATGTTTGTTGGTAGGATCAATAAAATATCCCAAAAAATCATCAATAAATTCCTGCGTCATGCTACGCGCTTTCATATAAGCCTTCATATTGATTTCAGGTACCTGAAAACCTGCATTTTTCAACATAGCCTGTACAGAAATTACGTCAGGATGCACTTTTCCCCATGACAACGGCTCCATAGCGACATCAATGATATCCGCACCATTCTCACAAACTTCCAAAATAGATGCCATAGATAACCCAGGACCGGAATGTCCATGATATTGTACAATGACTTCAGGATGTTTATCTTTGATATTTCTCACCAACTGCCCCAACATTTCAGGACGGCCGATACCTGCCATATCTTTCAAACAGATTTCGGGTGCCCCCGCTTCTATTAACTGGTCGGCAATATAAGAATAATAATCCACCGTATGTACAGGAGAATAAGTGATGCAAAGAGTGGCTTGAGGAATCATCCCCGCTTCTTTAGCATATTTTATGGAAGGAATAATATTACGAACTTCATTCAAACCACAAAAAATACGAGTAATATCCACTCCTTGCGCATGTTTTACCCTATACATCAACCGACGTACATCAGCTGGAACAGGATACATTCGCAATGCATTTAAACCACGGTCCAACATATGCGTCTGAATACCCGCCTCACGTAAAGGCTTGGTAAATGTACGCACTGCCTTGTTAGGATTCTCACCATATAGCAAGTTCACTTGTTCAAAAGCACCTCCATTAGTTTCGACTCGGGCAAAACACCCCATTTCAACGATTAGAGGAGCAATTTTGGCTAACTGATCAGCTCTGGGCTGGTACTTCCCTGATGACTGCCACATATCGCGGTAGACCAAACTGAATTTGATTTCTTTTTTCATAATTATTACTTGATTTAAAGGTGTCTTGTCCTTTTGCAAATATAACAAATGAATAAAAATAAAGTTAATATTCGAAGCTGTTTTTTAGCTTCCAAAAACATGTTTAATATCATATTGTAAACCAATAAAAACAAAAAAGGCAGAGCAAAAGAATTTCACTCTACCTTTTTGATAATTTTCCCCCTTGGATTATACAAAATCACGGAGCTGTCCCTGCAAGCGTTGTCTGGTAAAAAAAATTCTGCTTTTTACAGTACCCAACGGCAATCCCAGCTTTTCGGCAATCTCACGATATTTAAATCCCGACACATGCATAGCGAATGGAATACGGTATTCTTTAGGAAGCAAACCGACTATACGATGTATTTCTTTCATGTCATAAGCTCCCTCGGTACTATCAAAGCCGGAATCCTGAGGCATACTTAAATGGTAGAGATTGTCTGTATGGTCCACAAATGTCTGGTCACGCACGATTTTCCTATAATTGTTTATAAAGATGTTACGCATAATGGTATACATCCATCCCTTAAAGTTTGTATCGGGGATATACTTGTCTTCATTATCCAGCGCTTTCAATGAAGTTTCTTGTAGCAGGTCATTAGCCTCCTCACGGTCGGCTGTGAGTTTGTATGCAAACCGAAGTAATTCTTCTTGCACACCCAGCAGGTTCTTTTTAAAACTAACGCTATTCATAAGTCTTTCAGTTTAGGTTCATATTCTTTTTCCATGCTCTCGGTAATGCAAGGATAGCGCATTTTAAATAGGTGTCAAAGAAAAAACTATCAAAATAGGGGGTAAAAACCGTCATTTATCAGTTTTTACCCCCTGTTTTGATAGTTTTCAGGTGCTATTTAGCGTTGTTCCCCCTTTAAAATTGGTAAACAGATACTATATTTAACAGCTAAAATACGCGCCAAAAACACAGTACTACCTCCTATTATCTGGCAAATAAAGGCTTCCAGACCAAACAGATCACATATCCAATAGGCCAATCCCCCCACCACACAGGCCATTGCATAAATTTCTTTACGAAAAATAAGCGGAATTTCATTAATAAAAACATCGCGGAGCACACCACCTGCGGCCCCAGTGATACTACCCATGATTATAGCTACCCAAAAAGGATATCCGAGAGCAATACTTTTGCCTACTCCCACTACTGTAAATAGTGCCAGACCGATGCTGTCGAACAGGAAAAAAGTGTTATGCATATGAATCAGATACTTGCCGAAAGCAATTACCCAAAACAATGCAAGTCCTGTACATATTAAATATATAGGGTCGGTCATCCAACCCGGAGTCACATCTAGAAGCACATCACGGATAGTACCTCCTCCGATAGCCGTTGCCAAACCCACTACATATGCACCAAACCAGTCAAACTGTTTGGCAGACGCCAATCTGATACCACTGATGGCAAAGGCAAACGTGCCTATAAAATCTAAAACTTGAACAAATGTTAGCATAATGGTTGTTATTTGTCTGCAAAGTAACGAATAAATTCGATAAGAAAATGTATTTTTGTGTTCAGAAAATAGCTTAAAATAAGATGAAAGTAACAATTATCGCAGGTGCACGTCCCAATTTCATGAAAATTGCCCCATTAATGCGTGCTATCAAGGCTGCAAAGGCAGCAGGAAAAAATATCACTGCCCGTCTGGTCTACACAGGTTCGGACGAAGATAAAAGTTTGGAACCTTCTCTGTTTACAGACCTGGATATGCCGCGTCCCGATGTATATCTGCATGTAGATAATACAGATTTTTTCCAGCGAATGGCAGGTATATTGGTAGCTTTCGCCCGCGAACTGGAACAGCATCCTGCACAGGTAGTACTTGTAGTGGATGACCTGACTCCTACTATGGCGTGCTCTATCGTAGCTAAAAAGAAAGGGATAAAAGTCGCTCATCTAGTGGCCGGAACCCGCTCTTTCGATATGGATATGCCAAAGGAAGTGAACAGCATGATAACAGATGGCTTGTCCGATTATCTGTTCACGGCCGGAATGGTAGCCAACCGCAATCTGAATCAAACAGGAACCGAACAGGCACATGTACATTTTGTAGGAAACATCCTGATTGATACGCTGCGTTATAACCGTACCCGTTTACAGCGCCCGGTAGCGTTCTCCATTATGGGACTGAAAGAAAAAGAATACCTCTTGCTAACATTGAACAAGCATTCATTGCTAAACAAGGACACAACACTGAAAGCCATCTTCCGCACTATACTGGAAAAAACAGACAAGCCGATCGTGGCGCCGCTCCATACATATGTAAAAAACAAGCTATCTGCTTTAGGAATTACTTCCGAAAGGTTATATATATTACCACCGCAACCTTATTTGTCATTCGGATATTTAGTGAACCATGCCTGGGGTATCATTACAGATTCGGGCAATGTAGCGGAAGAAGCTACTTTTTTAGGAATCCCCTGCATGACATTAAGCACGTATGCAGAACATCCCGAAACAGTGACAATCGGCACAAACCGGCTGGTGGGGGAAAGCTCTGAAATCCTGGCAGACGCCCTTGACATTCTGAATAAAGGAGAATGGCAGAAGGGACATTTGCCGGAACGTTGGGATGGACACGCTGCAGAAAGAATTGTACAAACATTGCTGGGTGAACATAAATAAAATGGAGAACCAATAAAAACACGGATGCCGCAGAATATCAAATTATACGGCATCCGTGTTTTTATTGGTTCTCCATCGATATCGCTTACACTCTCCTTTCTTACCAAGTATAATTCAAACCAAAACTAAGCAATTCCTGCAACTGGAAATAACTCTTGTTATCTTCTGTCAGTGTCACACCGTCATCATAACGCGCATGAACAAACAACTTAGTAGACAAATAACGGTTCAACACAAAATTAAATGTATTTTCCCAACTGGCAATTACGGTGTCATAAGTTGTAAAGTACTCCAATTTAGACTCCCACACAATACTGGGGATAATTGTCCAAGTCAGATTACCTGTAAATTTCGAACCGAAGAGATTCGCTGTTTTATGCCCCGGATCCACATTAAAAGCACCCGGATCAGTTATCTTATCATTGCTGATATACATAAAAGTATACGCCAGTGGAGATCCCAACAAAGACAATGAATAATTCTTCTTATTCTGCTTAAAGTCCATACCGAGGGTTATATCCAATTGGGCGGGAGACAGAAAATTAGAAATCATATCATTCGTATTCGTCTTATAATTTCCAAAGAACTGAGTCTTGAACTCGCCTGCCAAAGTATAATACCAGTTTTTGAAGGCTTTTACACCCAGTTTACTGCTTAAACGAAGCAAGTCGGCATTCGTCTTATACTTATGCACTGTATCTGACGGTGCTGTAACAAAACCCAATTTTATTTCCAGCTTATTTTCAAACTCTATACGCTGGCGGTCATCAAAATTAGCTTCCAGCACTAAGCCGGACAACAGCGCATTAGTACTTTCACCACCTTTATACCAGTTATCTGAAATATAATGTTGTGTGAACTGAACATACCCATTCCCCTTATGCGTCCAAAAGTTAGGGCGTACCACCAACAATTCATTATCCGTAGTCAAGCTTTCCACCGGTGTTTCCGGTTGAAGGAAACTTTTGATTCTCTCTTTCCTTGGTCTTTTTACTATCTGATTATTTTCCAGTGGTTTCAAATCAGCCAAATAAAGTTCGTTATTCACCAATCTGCCCGGATATTGCAAATAATAATTCCTTAATATATTATTCGACCAACGGTCGGCAGCGGCCAAGGTTTCCAAATCGGGCAGTTGATATATAGCTGCAGATGCAGAGTCACGCTTTCCCATATATAGCGAATCGACAGCTGTCATTATTTTCGTATCCGGACTCCATTTTATTTCAAAAATTTCTTTTATAGGAGCTTCATAATAAGTGGGCGGAACAAACAACTTATAAAAAGCCGGATTAGGACGTACCCGCCGGGGCGCCGGAATATTCAAATCATCCCACAGCCTGAAATAAGCAAAATAAGATGCGCTTAATGCAGACAATGAATCAGAATAGGCTTTCACAGCCGGATTTTCTTTCGTCTTGGCTATTTTCTGTGCCGGCACTTCTTCCATACAGAATACAGCAAGTATTATAGCCAAATATATACTTTTTCTCATACTAATTTTAGTTTTGTGCAAAAGTACACTTAATTTTCCTTTTCCCCAAAAACTGTTTCCTTTATATAGTAACGAATGATAAATTCAGTTTCATCAAATGATTTTTTAAAGCATATCCGACAATATTGAAAAAGATTTTGTAATTTTGCAACTTTGATAAATATTGCGATTTTGATAATTAAGAAAATAACATTTAAAAATATTAAGTCGTGGGAGAAACTAAGTATATCTTCGTAACTGGTGGTGTTGCCTCCTCATTAGGTAAAGGTATTATTTCATCATCAATAGGTAAATTACTGCAAGCCAGAGGCTATAATGTAACAATTCAGAAGTTCGATCCGTATATCAATATTGATCCGGGAACTTTGAATCCTTATGAACATGGTGAATGTTATGTAACGGTAGACGGACACGAAGCCGACCTCGATTTGGGACATTACGAACGTTTTTTGGGCATCCAGACAACTAAAGCCAATAACATTACAACAGGACGTATTTACAAAAGTGTTATTGACAAAGAACGCCGTGGTGACTATTTGGGAAAGACTATTCAGGTTATCCCCCATATCACCGATGAGATCAAACGCAATGTAAAATTATTGGGAAGCAAATATAAATTTGATTTTGTCATTACCGAAATCGGTGGTACCGTAGGTGATATTGAATCACTTCCTTATTTGGAAAGTATCCGCCAATTGAAATGGGAAATGGGACGTAATGCGTTGTGCGTACACCTTACTTATGTTCCTTATCTGGCAGCAGCAGGCGAATTGAAGACCAAACCTACCCAGCACTCTGTAAAAGAGCTGCAATCTGTTGGTATTCAACCAGATGTATTGGTATTGCGTACCGAGCACGAATTGAGCACAAACTTGAAAAAGAAAGTTGCTCTGTTCTGTAACGTAGATGAAAATGCTGTGGTGCAGTCTATCGATATGCCCACCATTTATGAAGTACCTTTGCGTATGCAAGAGCAGGGACTGGATGTAACCATTCTCCAAAAGATGGGATTGCCCGTGGGTGAAACTCCAACCCTCGGTCCATGGAGAGATTTTCTAGATCGCCGTCATAAGGCAACTGAGAAAGTAAAAATTGGATTGGTTGGTAAATACGATTTGCAAGACGCTTATAAATCTATCCTTGAAGCCTTGTCACAAGCCGCCACTTACAATGACCGCAAAGCGGATATCCACTTCATAAACAGCGAGAAACTGACAGATGCTAATGTAGAAGAGCAGATTAAGGATATGGATGGTATCATCATCTGCCCGGGATTCGGACAACGTGGCATAGAAGGTAAGTTCGTTGCTATCAAATATGCACGTACACACAATGTACCGACTTTTGGTATCTGTCTAGGTATGCAGTGCATGGCTATTGAGTTTGCCCGTAACGTGCTAGGTTATACAGATGCCAACAGCCGCGAAATGGATGAAAAAACGCCACACAACGTGATAGACATTATGGAAGAACAGAAAGCTATCACCAATATGGGCGGCACTATGCGCCTGGGAGCCTATGAATGTATCCTTGACCAACACTCAAAGACTTTTGAAGCCTATAAAAGCGAACACATACAGGAACGCCACCGTCACCGCTACGAATTCAACAATGACTATAAGCAGGAGTACGAAAAGGCGGGTATGAAATGCGTGGGTATCAATCCGGAATCCGATTTAGTGGAAATAATTGAAATCCCGACATTAAAATGGTTCATCGGAGTACAGTTCCATCCCGAGTACAGCAGTACAGTATTGAAACCACATCCTTTATTCCTGTCATTTATCAAAGCGGCAATAGACAAATAAGAAACGAGAATTATAATATAATAAGGTAAACAAGTAAAAATGGACAAAAACACTTTAGTGGGATTCGCCCTGATTGGTGCAGTTGTGATAGGCTTCAGCATCTACAACCGTCCTAGCCAGGAAGAAATGGCACGTGCCAAACATTATCAGGATTCCATTCAGGCGATAGCCCAAAAAGAGGCCGAACGACTGGCACAGGCTGCCACGGCACAGAGTCAGAATGCAACATTGCATTTAGACTCTACCTCTATGTTCTATGGCGCAAACCAAGGTACGGAACAGCTAACGACACTGGAAAATAATGTAGTAAAACTGACTTTCACCAATAAAGGTGGACGGGTGTGCGCAGCCATATTAAAAGATTATAACGGACAGGACGGCAAGCCTTTGATGTTATTTGATGAAAAAGATTCGGGCATGAATTTCGCTTTCGAAGGAAAGAATGAAAATATTTTGACCGAGGATATGTATTTCCAGCCTACCAACGTAACAGACAGCACTGTAACTATGCGTTTGGCAGCAAACAATGGAGGCTATATAGATTTCGATTACAAACTTTTACCGGATGCTTACATGGTGAATTTCACTATTCGCGCAAACGGCATGCAGAATTTCTTCCCTCCTGCCCTGAACACAGTCAATATAAACTGGCGTCAACGGGCACGCCAGCTTGAAAAAGGTTTCAGCTTCGAACAGCGCTATACTTCGCTCACCTACAAGCCGGTAGAAAAAAGTTCAGACTATCTGAACGAAATGAAAGAAGCAAAAGAAGATGTTACCGACCGTTTGGATTGGATTGCTTTCAAGAATCAGTTCTTCTCAAGCGTACTTATTGCCGATCAAGATTTTGATAAAGCTTCCCTAACCTCTACCCCCCAACAGGAAGGAAGCGGATATATGAAGAACTATACCGCGGACATGACAACTTTCTTTGATCCTACCGGAAAGCAGCCTACCGATATGCAGTTCTACTTCGGTCCGAACCATTTCAAGACTTTGCTGAACAGCAATGATCTAAGCCTTTCCCAAAAAGATTTGGAACTGGAAGACCTGGTTTATTTGGGCTGGCCCATTATCCGCTGGGTAAACCGCTGGTTCACTATTAATTTGTTTGATTGGCTCTCAGGGTGGGGACTGAGCATGGGTGTCGTATTGCTGCTGATGACGATTATCGTCAAAGTGTTAGTTTATCCGGCTACCTACAAATCATATATGTCCTCTGCCAAGATGCGCGTCCTGAAACCCTACATCAACGAGATCAACGCAAAATATCCCAAGAAAGAAGATGCTTTGAAAAAGCAGCAGGAAACGATGGCACTTTACAGCAAATACGGAGTAAGCCCTATGGGAGGTTGCTTGCCTATGCTGATCCAAATGCCGGTATTCATGGCTTTATTCTTCTTCGTGCCTAACGCTATTGAGTTGCGCCAACAAAGTTTCTTATGGGCCCCGGACTTGTCCACTTATGATGATATTATCAACTGGGGAACCAACATTCCTCTGCTGGGCAATCATTTAAGCCTCTTCTGTTTGCTGTTCAGTATCACCAATATTCTGAACACCATGTACACCATGAAGCAGCAGGATATGGGACAACAGCAAATGCCGGGTATGAAACTAATGATGTATATTATGCCAGTCATGTTTATTTTCATCTTCAACGGTTATTCATCCGGCTTGAACTACTATTACTTCATTTCCGGACTGATTGGTATCCTCACCATGGTGATTCTGCGCAAAACAACTGATGAAAAGAAACTCCTTGCCATGTTGGAAGCCCGAAAAGAAAAGAAGAGCCAAAAGAATGGCGGCAAACCGGGTGGCGGACTGATGGCTAAACTGGAAGCTTTACAAAAGGAGCAGGAACGACTGCAACAAGAAAGAATGAATAAAGGGAAAAAATAACGGGTTTACACTTCCTTAAAAAAACAGCGAAGACCGGCATATATAAAAAAACAGCGGTCTTTGCTGTTTTTTTATATATGCCAGTTACCTCTATATTTGCTCTTCTTTGCAAAGACACCCTTCCACAGACACACAAAGAAACAAAACAAATATGCAGGAACATTTCACATCACCGGCTTTTATACGTATTTTTGCAGTCAGTTAATCATCAAAAGCAATTTTTAGATATGAATAAATCAAGCGCAACCATCATGGCAGCAGCACTTATGCTAGCTTCTTCCTGTACCGAAGTGAAACAGGAAGGACAGGGCTACGAGCCCATTATAGGCAAGCAAGAAATCACCATCAAAGACGGTCGTCTTACCCCCGAAGCCCTGTGGGCAATGGGACGCATAGGCAGTCTGAGTATTTCCCCCGATGGCAAACAGATAGCCTACACCGTAGCCTATTATAGTGTTCCCGAAAACAAAAGCCATCATGTAATTTACGTAATGGATGCCGATGGAAAGAACAACACCCTGCTTACTCAAACAGCATGGAATGAAAGCGAGCCTCAATGGATAAAAGGCGGAACAAAAATCGCATTCTTATGCAATGAAAGTGGTGGCAGCCAAATTTGGGAGATGAATCCTGACGGTACGGAACGCCGTATCATTTCCGATTTCAAAGGAAACATAGAAGGATTCTCTTTTTCACCGGATGGCAAAAAGATTCTTTTCATCTCACAAATAAAATACGGCCAACGCACTGTAGACCTCTACCCTGACCTGCCCAAAGCCAGCGGTATCATTGTAAACGACCTGATGTATAAACATTGGGATGAATGGGTAGAAAGTATTCCACATCCTTTTATCGCTGATTTTGATGGTAACATGATGGGAGCAGCCACCGATATCATGGAAGGTGAGCCGTTTGAAGCTCCAATGAAACCTTTCGGAGGTATCGAGCAGCTGGCTTGGAGCAACGACTCTAAACAAATAGCTTACACCAGCCGGAAAAAGCAAGGATTGGCATACGCAGTATCTACCGACTCGGATATATACCTTTATAATATAGAAAAAGGCACAACACTGAACCTGTGCAAACCGAATGGAAAAGATTCGAATGGAACAGATGAAATGAAAGGATATGACACCAATCCTAAATTCAGCCCCAACGGCAAATACATTGCATGGCAAAGCATGGAGCGCGATGGTTACGAAAGTGACCGGAACCGCCTGTGCATCTACAATTTAGATGACGGTCAAAAGACATTTGTTACCGAAAGTTTTGAATCAGGCGTAGATGACTATTGCTGGAACAATGATTCGCAAAGTCTGTACTTTGTTGGTGTATGGCATGGAACCAGCATGGTATACAATGCCAATCTGAATGGTGATATAAAAAAACTGACTGATGGCATGTATGACTACGGATCAGTAGCCATGGCGGGCGATAAAATAATTACCAAACGTCACTCTATCAGTGCCGCCGATGAAATCTACACCCTCACTCCTGCCGACGGGCAAGTGGCGCAACTCTCACACGAGAATGATCACATCTTTAAACAGCTGAATTTGGGCAAAGTGGAGGAAAGATGGACCAAAACTACCGATGGCAAGCAAATGCTTTCATGGGTGATCTATCCCGTCAATTTTGACGCAAACAAGAAGTATCCTACTTTATTATTCTGTGAAGGTGGCCCGCAAAGTCCCGTCAGCCAATTCTGGAGCTACCGCTGGAACTTCCAGATTATGGCAGCCAACGATTATATTATCATCGCTCCGAATCGTCGTGGGCTACCTGGATTCGGCATGGAATGGTTGGAACAAATTAGCGGTGACTATGGAGGTCAATGTATGAAAGACTATTTGTCAGCCATAGATGATATTTCAAAAGAACCATATGTAGATACTAATCGTTTGGGATGCGTAGGTGCCAGCTTCGGCGGATTCTCCGTCTATTGGCTGGCGGGACACCATGACAAACGTTTTAAAGCATTTATCGCACACGATGGTATATTCAATATGGAGCAGCAATATCTGGAAACAGAAGAAATGTGGTTCGCCAACTGGGATATGGGTGGTGCATATTGGGACAAAAACAATGCAACGGCACAACGTACCTTTGCCAACTCTCCCCATCGTTTCGTTGATAAATGGGACACTCCCATTCTCTGCATTCACGGTGAAAAGGATTATAGAATTCTTGCTTCACAAGGTATGTCGGCGTTCAATGCAGCTGTATTGCGCGGTGTTCCGGCCGAACTTTTATTATATCCGGATGAGAATCATTGGGTATTGAAACCGCAAAATGGGGTGTTATGGCAACGCACTTTCTTTAGTTGGTTAGATAAATGGCTCAAATAACGCCTAAATTACCGCAATATTATCCGTTATTAGAACTATATAGTATAATTTTCAATTTTTGTGTTACCTTTGTAATGTCAAACAAAAAATGAACATTAAGTGATATTTGTTAAGCTACCTTTTATTAGGTGAGTAAACAATAGCTTGTGAAAGTAGTTGTTTACAGTGTTAGTATATAAATAACTTTTTATTCCCCGTGCTTTGTGAGCGCACAAAGCTGGATGATTACAAAATAATAAAGTGATTATTTTTTCGTGATACCGGCTTGTGATAAGTCGGTATCATTTTTTATTCCAGCAAACCAACATCATACTCATTATTATTCTGGAATGCTTATGCCCTCATGCTCTCATTTTACATATAACAATCTAATTATAAATAGCTTACATGATTATAGTAAAAATATTTGCTCTCACTTATGCCCTCATACCCTCACTATATTTTAAAGCAGATTTTCGCATAATACGCTTGCTGTCAACTATATATTCTTTTTTATAAAGTATTCCTGTTTGATATAAAGCAGGGTACTTTCAGACTTTTTCATTTCAAAAATGCATATGAAAGAGATGTACTTCCACGAAATAGCAGTTTACAGAGTTCCGATATCGATAAAAAAGATCAAAACGTTTTTAAAAAAGCTCGTTATCTTTTCCAAAAAGTTCCTGTTGTTATTTGAAAAGCTCTTGATCTTTTTTAAAAACGTCCTTATATTTAGGGGATTTATATGATTCACACTCACATACATACGCACAAACCCGTACATACATATGCGTAGCTTCATGTAGACATACGTGCGTTAGAGATTTTATATGATCACATCTATTGAAAAAACTCTTTTATTCAATATCACTTCGCCGATACAATAATAAAGAGGCTGAATCAAATTTATCTTGAATTTCAGCCTTTTTATTCATCAATACAACATTGGGAAATCGGGCTACATGACCATTCTTGCATTAAGAAAGGCAATTTAATAATGAAACTGCCAAATCTCTAAAAACAACAATATCCATCCGTCTACAGTTTGGTAAATGGATGGATATTGCTTTTTTATTCTTAACCTCTGCCCAAAATAAATGCAAAGAAGCCTTATATTTAATTTTAACAGAAGAAACTTTCTATTTTTTCTGCATTAATCCTTTAAATGCCGTAGGATAAGGAGTTTCAAACTCCATCAACTCTTTTGTTACCGGATGATAGAAACATAACTTGAAGGCATGTAACGCCAATCGTCCTAAAGGATCACACTCACTGCCATAGCGCCGGTCACCAACAACAGGGTGACCTAAATCCAACATATGCACACGAATCTGATTCTTACGTCCTGTTTCCAAATCCAACTCCACCAATGAATATCCATTGGCCCGCTTTATTGTTTTATAATGAGTGACCGCAAACTTACCTTCCCCATTATCTACAGGACTGGAATAGACATACAATTTCCGGTCGGTCAACCAAGACTCTACAGTACCGTAATCTTTCTCCATATCACCAGAAACGATAGACACATAACGGCGGTCCGTCACAATATCATGCCAATTATCACGTAAAGTATTCTGGGTTTTTTCATCTTTGGCATACATCATCAACCCCGAAGTTTCACGGTCCAGACGATGTACTACAAATACGCGGTTGAAACGATGTGAACGTTTTACATACTCATTCAAAATATGTTGTGCAGTACGCTCCTTCTGATGTTCTGTGCTGACAGAAAGCAGTCCCTCCTTCTTTTCCACCACCAAGATATAAGCATCCTCGTATACCAGTTTCAGCATCGGATGTTTAAATTCACGATTATTCTTCACCTTGGATATCTGCACTTTCATACCTGGTTTCAATGCGAAATTATATTGGGTAGTAATCACATTATCTACCAAAATCACGCGGTTGGCAAGCAACGCCTTTACCTTGCTACGACTGATTCCCGCCATTTTCCGCATCAGAAAATCCATCAGCTCAGCGGGCTCCGTCACATTATATATAGTATATCGGGCAACACTTCTCGCCTTTGGCCTGCCGGAATCACTATTCTTACCTCTTGACATAATTCTATTTACTGTTTAAACAATTTATAATTGAACTATCCGGATTATCCTCTTTTTTCCAGCAACACCACATTTTCCACATGATGCGTATGAGGGAACATATCTACGGGTTGCACGGCCATCACCTTGTATTTGGCATCTAACAAAGACAAATCACGTGCCTGGGTGGCAGGATTACAGCTAACATACACAATCCGCTGAGGTTCAGCAAAAAGGATTGTATTAATCACATCATCGTGCATTCCGGCACGCGGAGGATCAGTGATAATAACATCAGGACGACCATGTTGGTTGATAAACTCCTGAGTGAGGATATCCTTCATGTCACCGGCATAAAATAAGGTGTTGTCAATGCCATTAATTGCTGAATTCACTTTAGCATCTTCTATTGCTTCAGGCACATATTCGATACCAATCACTTTCTTTGCCTGGCGTGAAACAAAGTTGGCTATGGTTCCAGTCCCTGTATAAAGATCATACACCAATTCTTTACCGGTCAATCCGGCAAAATTACGGGCCACCTTATAAAGATTATACGCCTGTCCGGAATTAGTCTGATAAAATGATTTTGCTCCTATCTTGAAGCGCAACCCCTCCATTTCCTCGAAAATATGATCGTTGCCTTTGAACACCATTACCTCCAGATCGTTAATGGTATCATTGCATTTGTTATTGACTACATATAATAAGGAAGTAATCTGCGGAAAACGTTCTGCCACGAAAGCCAGCAGTTGCTTCATCAGATCCATTTCGCTCTCTTCCACAATCTTGCATTGCAGCAACACCATAAGCTCACCCGTACTCGAAGTACGGATCATCAAGTTGCGAAGCATTCCTTCTTGAGAACGCAGATTAAAGAAAGAATAATTGTGTTCGTATGCATAGTCACGAATCGCATTGCGTATCTGGTTGCTGATATCATCCTGTAACCAGCACTTTTCTATAGCCAGTACCTTGTCAAATGCACCGGGAATGTGGAAACCTACGGCGTTCATCTGATCGTACTTCACATCTTCCTTTACCTCTTCCTCTGTCAGCCAACGTTTGTTAGAAAACGTAAATTCCAACTTATTACGGTAAAACTCCGTTTTTTCCGACCCCATGATAGGTGAAATTTCCGGCAATTCGATCTTGCCGATACGGGTCAGATTATCCGTCACCTGCTTTTGCTTATACTTTATTTGTTCTGTATATGGCAGACACTGCCACTTACAACCACCACATATACCATAATGCTGGCAGAAGGGTACTGCACGCACAGGAGAATACTCATGGAATTTCACAGCCACAGCTTCTGCATAATGATTTTTCTTACGCTTCACTTGTAAATCCACCACATCACCGGGCACTACATAAGGCACAAATACTACCAGGTCATTCACTTTCGCCAAAGCTTTTCCTTCGGCAGCTACATCTGTTATGGTTATCTTCTCTAATAATGGAAGTTCTTTCTTCTTTCTAGCCACTTTTCTGAATAAGTTAATTTGGGGACAAATTTAAGCATTTTCCCTGAATATTGCCTCATAAATCGTAAGATATTAAAATTGCAAAGTAGAAATTGCAATTTCCACTAATTTTTTTCAGTAAAAGGTTTGGAGATAACTAAAATATGTATAGTTTTGCGATTACATTTTTTGAGCGAGTTAACTTTAAATACATTTATTATGGATAAAAAAAGAGTTTACACCTTTGGTAATGGACAAGCTGAAGGAAAAGCAGACATGAGAAATCTGCTTGGTGGAAAAGGCGCTAACCTGGCTGAAATGAATCTAATCGGTGTTCCCGTACCTCCGGGATTTACAATCACCACAGAAGTTTGTAGCGAATATTATGAGTTAGGTAAAGATAAAGTAGTAGAACTGCTGAAAGCGGATGTTGAGAAAGCTATCGCCAACATCGAAAATCTGATGAATTCCAAGTTTGGAGATGTAGAGAACCCGTTACTGGTTTCTGTACGTTCGGGTGCCCGCGCTTCTATGCCGGGTATGATGGATACCATCCTTAATTTAGGTTTAAATGACGAAGTGGTGGAAGGCTTGAGCCGCAAGACCGGACGCCCCCGTTTCGCATGGGATTCTTACCGTCGTTTCGTACAAATGTATGGTGACGTGGTATTGGGTATGAAACCGGTGAACAAGGAAGACATCGATCCTTTCGAGGAAATTATCGAAAAAGTAAAGGAAGAAAAAGGTGTGAAGCTCGACAACGAATTGGAAGTGGAAGACCTTAAAGAACTGGTTAAACGCTTTAAAGTTGCTGTAAAAGAACAAACCGGACAAGATTTTCCGACCTGTGCATACGAACAACTTTGGGGTGCCATTTGTGCTGTATTCCGCAGCTGGATGAACGAACGCGCCATTCTTTACCGCAAAATGGAAGGTATTCCTGCCGAATGGGGTACTGCTGTAAGCGTACAAGCCATGGTATTCGGTAACATGGGTGATACTTCGGCTACTGGTGTTTGCTTCTCTCGTGACGCAGGTAACGGTGAGGATTTATTTAATGGCGAATATTTGATCAACGCACAAGGTGAAGATGTTGTAGCCGGTATCCGTACCCCGCAACAAATCACAAAAATCGGTTCTCAGCGTTGGGCAGAACGTGCAGGTATTTCTGAAGAAGAACGCGTAGCCAAATATCCCTCTATGGAAGAAGCTATGCCGGAAATCTACAAAGAACTGGATGCCCTGCAGACCAAACTGGAAAACCACTATCGCGACATGCAGGATATGGAATTTACCGTACAGGAAGGTAAATTATGGTTCTTGCAGACCCGTAACGGTAAACGTACCGGAGCTGCCATGGTAAAAATCGCCATGGACTTGTTGCGCCAGGGCATGATTGATGAAAAAACAGCATTGGAGCGTTGCGAACCTAATAAATTAGACGAACTGCTTCACCCTGTGTTCGACAAGAAAGCGTTGAAAGAAGCGAAAGTTTTGACTCGTGGTTTGCCCGCTTCTCCGGGTGCCGCTACCGGTCAGATTGTGTTCTTCGCCGATGATGCTGCTAAATGGGCTGCCGATGGCAAAAAGGTGGTCATGGTACGTATCGAAACTTCGCCGGAAGACTTGGCAGGTATGGCCGTTGCCGAAGGTATCCTGACTGCACGTGGCGGTATGACATCTCACGCTGCGGTTGTGGCCCGTGGTATGGGTAAGTGCTGCGTATCGGGTGCTGGTGCTATCAATGTAGATTATAAGACACGTACCGTAGAAATTGAAGGTATTACTTTAAAAGAAGGTGACTTCATCTCTCTGAACGGTACTACCGGTGAAGTATATAAAGGTAAAGTGGAAACCAAAGCAGCCGAAGTTTCAGGCGATTTCGCTGCATTGATGGATCTTTGCAACAAATACACCAAGCTGAATGTCCGCACTAACGCTGATACTCCGCATGATGCGGAAGTGGCCCGCGCTTTTGGTGCTTCAGGTATCGGTCTTTGCCGTACGGAACACATGTTCTTTGATGCTGAAAAGATTGTCGCTATGCGTGAGATGATCCTGTCACCGGATGTAGAAGGACGTAGAAAAGCATTGGCTAAATTGCTCCCCTTCCAAAAAGCCGACTTCAAAGGTATCTTCAAGGCTATGGACGGATGTCCGGTAAATGTTCGTCTGCTCGATCCTCCTTTGCATGAGTTCGTTCCCCATGATGCAAAAGGTCAGGAAGAAATGGCTAAGGCAATGGGCGTAACCGTACAGGAAATCAAAAAACGTGTGGAAAGCCTGTGTGAACACAATCCGATGTTAGGTCACCGCGGCTGTCGTTTGGGTAACACCTATCCCGAAATCACAGAGATGCAGACTCAAGCGATTCTAGGTGCTGCAATTGAACTGAAGAAAGAAGGATATGATCCGCATCCCGAAATTATGGTTCCCTTGACCGGTATCCTGTATGAATTCGAAGCTCAGGAAAAGGTGATCCGTGATGCAGCAGCAGCATTATTTGAAAAAGAAGGTATGGAAATTCCGTTCAAAGTAGGTACCATGATTGAAATTCCGCGTGCTGCGCTGACAGCCAACCGCATTGCCAGCCGTGCAGAATACTTCTCATTCGGTACCAATGACTTGACCCAGATGACCTTCGGTTATTCCCGTGACGATATTGCTTCTTTCTTGCCGGTATATCTGGAAAAGAAGATTCTAAAAGTAGACCCGTTCCAAGTACTCGACCAAAATGGTGTGGGCCAGCTGATTGAAATGGCTGTAGATAAAGGCCGTTCAGTTCGTCCTGATTTGAAATGCGGTATCTGCGGTGAGCATGGTGGTGAGCCTTCATCAGTGAAATTCTGTCACAAAGTTGGTTTGAACTATGTGTCTTGTTCTCCGTTCCGCGTGCCTATTGCCAGACTGGCTGCGGCGCAGGCGGCAGTGGAAGAATAACACTCTAATATAAACAATCTTAATATCAGGCTGTAATTCACTGCTTCAGCGGTAATTACAGCTTGATTTGCACTTGAGCAGTTCGTACAAAAAATAAGCAAAAAAAATGTCCCCTACTTACTCCGGCAAATCTTTAATAGTGCAATAGCGGAGTACAACGACGAGGAGCGTGACATAGGCGTATCAAGTTCAATCCATGCTCCGGTTCTTCCTGTTGAATGAAGAAGAAGGCGATCTGCTTTACCGTTGCTCGTGTTCTAAATACACCTTTGTTGATATCATGGGCACTCATTACAATCCGGCCGGATTGCGTCTGGCGGAAGATACGTGTCAGTCGGATGACGGAAATCCATTCGCTCTCGATGATGTTTCGTAGCGCATTACCTGCCCCCACGTTGGGCTATATCCTTTCATAATTATTTACGCGTTTAAAAATTTCTTTATTGTTTCTACATTCACCACTTCAGTAGTGGAAATACGATGCGGATAAAGACCGAATTTTGTGAGTAATCTGTCTTTAAGAACATCTCGTGATTGCTGTGCATCGCTATTCTGGTGAAAATGCCAACCATCAACCTCAATCGTTTGGAGTGGTTGTTTGGTGAGCGAATTATAGATAAGGAAATCTACATGAGAAAACGGACTTTCTGCGAAAGCTTTTTCTTCTTCACTAAGCAAACTCTAATCATTAATCAGTCGAGAGAGCAGATAATGACATAATACTTCCATATTAATCAAATTTAAATCTGCAATAGCTTTTGCTAAAACTTCATAAACAAGGTTTTCAGATAGATAGCTCGATACCGAAGGATGGGCGACTTCATACGCCAAACGCTCTACGATGTATTGCTTATAGAGCAAATCAAATACGGAATGGATCTTGCTTTCCTTGACCTCGAAATTATTATATTGTATATAAGCTATAAGCTGGGCAAGATTCGATTCTTTCAGCAGTTCATTGCCATTGGTTACAATGCACAAACGAGTCTTGGCACGTGACATGACGACATTGAGCAGGCTTCATATTTCCGAAGGCAAGAAGCAGACAAATATCAACAGACTTTGCGGTACGGAGAAAGTCCGTTATGAAATTTTCAATGCAGTCGAAGCCGTCTGGAATGACCGAAATGTTCATACCTTTGAGCAGTTCGAGAACAGCTTAAAGAAGGCTAGAGTCAGGATAGAATACAAATATAAGCGTAGCACTACCGACCCCTAGGGGCTATGATACGTCAGAAAAGGGAAGCGTTTCGCCGCTTCGAAGATCGACCGCCGGTCAGTTTCGGCAACATTTCCAAGCATCTCACTGCTAATAGACCCCGCCATCCTCAGTCGAAATGGCTGTATGCCGACGGCACAATCGTGCCTATCAGTTTTTACAAAGGAGTCAAACTTACGCTTCAGCAGGTTAAGGATTACGTAGCCGGTCACGCAATAAGAGTAGACGGATGTTCGGATGGACCATCGACGTATATGTCAAATTCAACAGAGAACGTCTTAATCCCTGCATATATACCTCTAATTCTGACGCAGCCACACAGACTGTATCCAAATCGCAGGACGCAGGGGTAAGATTCGCCCATGCTATAGCAGGAAACACGCCACAGCAGGATGAAGGTTTTGCACACGGCAACGGATTGCCCGACGATTTCAAGTTGTGGTTACGCCACCATCCGGGGATACCCATCGACGAAGCCCGTACCCGCTACCGCGAGGAACAAAAGGCTAAACGCCGCAGACAAGGGCCCAAACTATAGTAATAATAGCGCCACCAAGAAAAGTATACGCTTCTCTCGGTGGTATTCTAAGCAATTTTAGAAAGATTTTATAAAATCTTCTAAGCGATCTGCTTTCTTAGTACATTCTGAGAACGGAATGTGTTGATAAACGACTCCGTCCGTTCCTTGAAGATATAAAATTCCGTCGATTCCGGCAGATGAAATGACGTAAAGATTGTCAGGGATAGTTTCGTCTTCTTCCCGAGCCTCTAATGTCCATGATACGCAATCATCAAGATGGTCTGAATTCAAACCAAGAATTTCATTGTGCGCATATAACATATCCCCAAAGTTTCGGAGGAATAATTTATAATCCTCAGCGAATTTTACACCAAGAGAGCACTCTGATTTAATTATAAGGCCGTAGCTTACTGGTCCAGTAAAGTGGGCCGAGGTCAGCGATTGTATATAGTTTATAATATTTGCCATAAGTTACATAGAATTATATCTGTCCATCCAATATTCTTTACGCTCAGTATTAAAATCGCCTCTGTCGATTTTACTGTCATCGAATGTGTGCAATTTTTTGAAATTGCCATTCTTATGATGCTGTTCATGCGTCAATTCTGCTAAAGGAGAGTCTGGATTTTGACCTATATGATGGAGCTCAATAGGTTTGCCATCTGCTGAGCGTGGAGGACAACCATCCCCAGCAAAATCCTTGTTAGTCCAATCTGGCCATTTCTTGTCATAACAGGCATTCCCCTTTAGATCTGGTTGTAACAAAGCTGGTTTCCCATTTACTTTACCTTCTATAAGACCAGCATTTTCATATATTTCAGCTTCTTCTTTGGTCCTAATAGCATCGACAATAGCATCAGACCAACCAGTGCGTTCTTTTAGCTTTATCCGATCCTCTTTAGTAAGTTCAGTCCTAGTATTTTGTTCTAAGACAGGTACGGATTCGACATTTGTAGAATCTGTTTCGTTAGTTTCTGATTTTAGGGTCAGGTTATCAACTAATTTAGTTGAACGTTGTGCCGCAGAATTTTCGTCCTTTACTTTCGTTGCATACGACTCCGCTTTACGAGAATAATCCTTTGCTTTGGAGAAATCCCCCTTTTCAGCGGCTTTTTCAGCTTGCTTAGCATAATATGATGAGTTCTCCTTAGCTTTTGCGGCCTCTCCATAATGATAAGCCTTGTCGTTTACGAAAGCAGCGACATCGCCAGTGGAATGGCGTGTCGGTTGCATTCTAGCGAAAGTTGAGTTGGCGAATGCTGTTTTACAACTCTCCAATGTCGGAGTTTGGTCTTTTGCGAGCATATCTTTTACAATTTCTCGCCCATACTTAATGGCCTGTATTCTCATTTCTCCTGGCGGATGAGATAGAGACCCTTGTGTATTCCCAAGGAATTTTTCAAAATTTCCAGTAGGGAGTCCCAACATTTGGGAACGAACTCCGGCGAAGAAATCTGCTCCAAGTTCCTGTGCCCAAGGAGAAGGGAAATCCATGCGAAGTAAACGGTGTCCGCATTCATGAGCCCACACTTTAGACATATCTTCAAAGTTTGTACAACCCATCTGCTTAAACTGGTGAAGATTGTACTCGAACACGTCTTTATCTGGAAAAATATCGAGTCCTCGATAGACACATATAGTATCTCCTTCCTGAACTACTATATCTGGGAGTCCAAAAAACTTGCAGGCACTATGAGCTGATGCTTCTACTCTTGTATGAAGGGCAGCATCTGTTAATTCTAACCTAGACTCAAGTTTATTAACATCCTTTAAGCCACTAAAGCCGACATCAGATTTATTGAGCCCGACATCAAATGGCTTACCCAGTTTATCTGCTACTGTTGAAATTTTATCAGCAACAGTTGCAGCTTTAGTGAGAGCAACGGCAATTAGAGGAATAGCCATAATTATATATTGGTTTTAATGGTTTCGTTAAGCCATGTGTCATAAAAGTCTGAAGCTGATTTAAGACTGCATCCCTTTAGATACATATTGGCAAAAGTCATAGAACGAGGTCCGTATTCAAGTCCGGCAATATTGTTCAAACCGCGTATGATGTGTGAATTGAAAATATTGAAGTCCTGAACAGATTTAGCAGCATCGAAGATGCCTGTGCCGATAATTGTTGCAAAGAAAAATGCAACATCATCAGTGGTGATTTCATCAATATTATTGATTTTTTCAATAATAGTATACAGTCTGCCTCCCGATATGCCATATTCTACGAGTGTATTCAAGAATTTCCGAATGTCTATAGTTGATATGACTCCTTCATAAAAATCAGCAAGAGTAGTAAATATATCTTGAGCTAATTCTTCTCTTTTATTAGAATTGACACAAGCAGATGCTTCGTAAGACCACGGCTCAGAATCAATACTAAAAAGATTGATTTTAGACTTTACCGGTTCTTCCCACCCCGACTGATAAACGACGGCTTCTCCCATTTTAAGACGTGAAAGTTCCTCAATGTGTTTATCATCAAGGCCAAGGGCTTTCCCGGAAATTTCGCGGTCATCTTTTTCTGGTAACGCCATAACAATTTTAGTATTAGTATTGCGAATGGCCGCGAGATCAAGCATTGCAGGAGATTGGTCTGCAATAATAAAGCCTTCTCCGTAAGTACGCATTTCGGCCATACTATTGGCAATCTTTTCTACAGCCATACCAGCGACATTTGAACCCTCCGAAGACTGTTCGGTAGTAGTCCTTTTGAGAAGATTATGAGCTTCTTCCAGAACGGTAACATGTCGTAATGGAAGATTCATTCCTTTATGTTCAGAAGTTCTAAACTCATTTAGTTTTAGGACTAAAAGTCCCATAAGGAGAGATTTAGTTTCGGAAGATTTAACACGGCTAAGGTCGATAATTACATTTTGATCAAAAAGTGATTCATCGGGAACCGGCTCTGCGTTAAACATTCGGCCAACAATTCCATTACACAGAGATTGTAAGCGGGTTTCCAATGATCCTTTATAATCGCCTTTAGTATCAGATGAATATTCCGATGCGTTAATGTATTCCTTTAAGCTATCGAGTACATCTGTTATGGAAGGATATATTCCTTCTGGATTGAATGAGCGTACTAAATCCCATCCACAAGATTTGTAAGCTTCAATGATTGAGTGCTTCAAGACCTGTGGCATAGCAGCATACATAGGCCAGCAAGCATTGAATATTTCAACAAGGGCATCGATATGCTCATAAATATCTATGTCGTCGGGGAATATAAATGGATTAATGGTGAGTAGTTTACTAACTTTGGGATTACTGCCATATACGGTAACTCCTTCTTGTTTGCCAAAAACCTCTTTATATTCACCTTTGGCCGGTTCAATGATGAGAAATTTGATTTCATCATCTTTGAACTGAGGATGTTTAGAAGAATCAACTTTACGATTGGCTAATTGAGATATTAGACTATAAAGTGTATTTGATTTTCCGCTACCTGTGGTACCGGTAACAAATGTGTGCTTGGACAGTCCATTTACGCCAAGGCGAACTGTTTCATCCTCATAATCTGCCCCAAGATGGCGAATTACACCAATCTCAATAGAGTTAGTCTCATCGAGCGGCGACTCAGAAAGTACATTACGACCAAATGATTCTTCTTCTCTTACGAGAACTCCGGGAATGGAAGACTGGGGCAAAGAAAGGTGAATAGCCAGTTCCTCACTGGTTACGACAGAACCGGCAGAAACATTTATGCCGCGATAGAAGAATCGAGGCTGAAGGCTATTGCCAAGATACTTTACAATTTCGTTATTATCAGCTTGTTCTTCCCAAGCATTAACTGCAAAAGACTCTATATTTGAAGTCTCCCCTACAATGCATCCTCGATATAAATTTGCGAGAGTTCTTGAAGTGGTTTTGTCTGCCGCCACAAAATATGCAGCAGTAGACCAAAGACCAAATGGAATACCCTTTTTCAAGCGTTTAATCTGATCATCGAGTATTTCAAGATAATATTTTACATAATTATTCTTAAATGTCAATTGACGAGTCGAACCTGTTGTTGTGCTGCGGTTTGTTCCCAGCTGTTTAGACTGACCGTGCTGATCAGTGTTGGTTTCTCCTGTCTGTTCGGCTCGAGACTTACTTGAATTACTACCTTTTTGAATAGATGTAGATTCCTGCGTAGTATCAGATTCTCCATGACTACGATTATAAGAATATCCTCCCACAAAAAATGATAGAAGCCCTGGCGTATTATAACCATGGGAGGAATTCTTATTATCAGTATGTGATGAGCCAGTTGTTGATGTTGTACTCTCACTGAATCCCTCCGTATGGGTGATAGTATGTGAAAGGGATTTACCGACAGATTGGGAAAAACTTTCAGTTAAAGATTCGGAGACGCCCTCGGTGGTGTTCTCAGACATTGTAACCTGAGACTCTGCAAAAGGCGAGATCTGATTGTGCAGATCATTGAAGGCTGCAATTATTGATTTTGCTTCTGCATCACTAACATTATCAGCAACGAAATACGCTGTGAATCTCGGAATATTTGAAGTCGCGTTGATAAGTTTCTCAACACCCTGCACAAATGATTCTTTTTTATCATCTCGGAGAGATGCAACACCGGAAACGCTTGAAACAAAAGGCTTGTCAAAAGCATTACCCGGATGACCCATGGAGAAGTTCTTTGTTTTAACGCCAGACAAATACCCCTCCATTCCTGTTTTAAGAATTTCTCCACTGATATTTGATGTCCCCTCAAAGTCTCTAGCCCCGATGAAAAGTCTAATTTGAGAGTCAGGTGACTTATCAACTATAAGCACGACATTCTTTGCAACGGAGTGAAGTGATATGTAAAGCATGGAAAGCTTGTCAGGGAAAAAAGCATTCTTTTCAATGACTATCTTTGTTATTTCATACCATCGCATTGTGGTGAGAATGGCGGATTCTGGATATTGAACCACCTCACAATCACTCAAAGATTGCAGATAAGAGTGCGAAACGATATTTTCGAACAAATCAACCTGTTCTACAAGACGTTGTACCTCCTGCAAACGATTGTCTTCAGACAATGTAGGAGTAAGCTCTTTTTCTTCTGGATGTCCCTCTGCCATCGCGATTAGAGATTATATGATTTCAGAATGGCGTCTGATGCGGCTTTGCCTAGCTTAAGCCATTCTTCAAGTTCATTGGTTAATCCAAAAACTAAATCCTGTTTGAGTTTCTTGATTGCTCTCTCATAGTCGGCTTTCTTCGCTGCGAATTTAATGTCAGCCCGTTTCTTGGCGACAACCTGACGGTAGCTTAACGCCGCAGCCAACAATTCCGCAGCCAGAGCAACCCATATATTGGTGAAAATGAATAAACCTACTGCGACAGCCGTTCCAATAGCGAGAACGGGAGTCGGACTTAAGACTTTCTCCGGTCCTTTAGGCTCGGCTGGGATAGAGATTGTTTGTTCAGTAAGAACAATGGGGTGTTCCTCATTCCATTTGAGCATCTGTCCTTGATACCCAGAGCTGTAGTTAGTAAACTGCTCTAGTAAAGAGATATCGGTTATTTTTCTTGCTCCGTCCGAATATAAGTCGTAAACATGGAAAATATAATTTTCCATAGCAGCTTCAGCGATTTTCTTCGTTTCCTCAGAGAAGTATTTGAGGTTTTCTTCATTTACCTCATTTAGAAGAGAACGAAATTTATCATCAATAGCTTTACGTAAAGTGCCGAAATCAATATCGGGATAATTGTTTGTGTCCATATTCATTCTTTTTTAAGAATAGAAGAGATGAAAGAGGCGTACTTGCGAAGTATTGCCACTTCTTCTTCTTTGTTAGAGAGATTGTTTTCCAGCTCTTTCAAGCGAGTTTCCAGTTCTTCCATCTTTGTGTCAATTTCTTTTTCTACGTAATCACAAAGAAGTTTCACTTTTTCTTTCAGTTGAGCGAAGAATGAGTCTCTAATTTTGCGTGATTCAACTTTTACAAATTGCTTAAACTTTTCGAGTTTCTTCGCTTGGTCAGTAACGTCTTTCGTGCCAGCCCAAACAGATCGAGTCTTCGTCTTGGGAGACATGCCCCCAGTTCTGTAGGTTTCGTCTTTGTAGACATTTTCTTTTGTTGTACTCGCTTCATGAGCCTTATAGGTAAGATTTTCAAAGTCGATTTGGCCTAACACTATATCTGATGCGTCAAATCCTTGGCAGAACGAACGGAAGCTACTTTCGAGTTTTTCGAAGGTTTCTTTTTCTTTTCTTTTTGCTTCGTCCATTATGTTTTGGTACGCTATGCGCACCTCGTCGATGCTTTTTTTTTGCGAGAGAGCATCAAGCTTCTCATCCACAAAAGCAAACCGATTTAGTAACGACTCAATAGCGGCAGCACGACGAAACTTGTTCAAGATGTTGTTATACTCGATACGTTTGTTCTTCAATGCCTCTCGCTCGGATTTAATAGCATTTTCACCACCTTGCAAAATCTCGATTTCCTTTCGATATTTTGCAAGGATAAGGCTATAGTCTTCTATGATTTTATCGAGAACATCTTGAGCAGACTGTTCCTTTACATCCTTGACGAATTTATTAATGATCGCTTTTAGAGTATGGAAATTACCCCATTCTTCCATTAAAGAGAACACAGTGTCGTTGTTACGTGAGAGACCGCGACTTTTAAGTTCTTTTTTAATTGGAGAAATAAGTTCAAGCATACATTCCCATTCTTGAGGATTCCAACCTTTATAGGGAGGGATATCGTCTTCATCTGGATGGAAAGACGAAACATCAGCATTATAGGCGAGAAGATCTCTATGGAAACGAGCCATTAAGCTGTCGATATGTGTGAAACGCTCGGAAGGAATATTATATTGTTGAGAGTATATTTCATCGGCTTTTGCAAGAATAGCATCACGCATCTGTCTGAATTTTTGAGTTGTTGCGTGAGTAAGAACAAAGAACAATCGTTCTTTTGCTTCTTCAGTCAACTGGACAAAAGTATTCTCAACAAATTCAACATTGGCAGAGTCTTCCATATTGTCATCACCACGTTGCAAGAATATGATAGCATCAACTAATTTACTGCCATTCGCATCCCGTTTGGCAAAAAGTCGTTTCGTTTCATCTTGTATACCTCCGATTGCTCCGACCCCCGGAGTATCTATGATTTGCCAGCCGTAAAACTCTGGAGATAATGGAAAGTAAATCTGAACTTGTTCGGCAAGTAAGGATTTAGGATGAGTTTCATAATACTTCGCCCACAAATCCTCTAAAGATTTAGTCTTAGTCTTCTGCTCAATCTCGAATTTCTTTGAGAGAATTTCTTCAAGAGTATCACCTCCGGCTATTAAATCATTGATGCTATTGACTGGGAGTGAACTATATTCCGGAGCAACACTAACAAGACCCTTAAGCGACTCTTTTATGGTGTCACCTTCAAAAATCTGTTTATGACCGTCACAAAATGTTACAACCATTTTGGGCTGTTCGGCGTGCTCTATATAAGTAATTGCGCTTGTTGTTTGGAAATGACCTGTCGGCAGTATATCTTCACCAATAAGAGTATTGATGAAGGTAGATTTGCCGCTACTCATTTTTCCGACTATAGCTAAAGTGAAATGACCATTAAGGAATGGAGCGGCCTTGCGAAAAATGGTTTCGGAGTGCCATTTTTGTTGTATATTACATTCCTTAAACGCAGTTTTATATTCCTCAACAGCACTGCTGATGAGGCCCCGCATTCTTTGGAATTGGTTATTATATATCATCTAATTAAATCTATGCTTGGCAGCTCTACAAGCTATTTATAAAAGAAACGTGAGCCAACTATGCCACGTCTTAAGTGAAGGTCGTAGGAAACCATAAGTACAGATGTAACAATAGTATTCCACGCATATGCGTGAGAACTACTATGCTATCTTCGTACTTTTATGAAAAGTTCCTACGTTTTTCACCTACAAGATAAGCATAACGCTTCTTATTTTCCCAAAATGTCGTGCAAGCACTTAACCTGCAATGGCGAAGTTACAAATAATATTTGGAGTGGGGAAATTTATCGGGAATAAAACACTAAAAATAATTAGAGCCTGTTTAAATTTTGTAGTTTGAAATAAAAAGAGTGCTTCTTCTTTCCGTCCAAATGATTATTTTTAGTTACCAAGCTTCAAATAATTATGTATTGTACGGATTTAGAAGAAACACAGTGGCAAGTTATCAAGAAAATCTTGAAACTGCAAGAAAGAAAACGAAAATATGATTTGCGTGAAATATGGAATGCAATCTTTTACCTAGTGAAAACAGGATGTCAGTGGCATATGCTTCCTGCGAATTTTGCTCCTTGGGAGCTGGTTTACTATTATTATCGCAAATGGTGTTCTTTGGGTGAGTTTGACTTGTTATTGAATAACTTACGAGAAAAGGTGCATGTCAATATGGGACAAAAAGCAGAGCCGAGTCTAGGTATTATGGATAGTCAGTACGTTGGGGTGATAATCGCTCTCTCAACGGTATTGATGGAAATAAGAAAATAAAAGGAGCTAAACGCCATTTAGTAGTGGATAAGAATGGTTTCCTACTGGCAGTAATGGTAACAATAGCCTGCGTACATGATAGCAAAGCAGCTTATTTATTAGCAAGGTATCTTAGAGAGCTTTGTTGTAATATCAAAATCATATTAGCCGATGCGAGTTATCGTGGGGAGATAGCTGACAAGATAAAAACTGCTTTTGGATATATCCTTGAAGTTGTGGTAATTGGAGATAAGGTAAATGGCTTTAAGCCAATTGGAAAAAGATGGATTGTAGAAAGGACATTTTCATGGTTTGACAACTATGAAAGAACTAAATACGAATGATTTACAAGATATTTAGCTCTTTCAAGTTAGAAATACAATATTCTTTTTAGAGGAAAGTTACATAAAACAAGTGACATTATATCTGTTAGATTATAACATTTGCATAAATAATGCGCATAAAAAAACAACAACATACCATTTTATACGTATTGGTTTACTATTTTTTTGTCTGAAATTTTTCGCTCAACTGATTTTAATGTTTCCATGTTCAATAAATTTCTATATTCACGAATTTATGAACAAGAAAATTTAACGAACGCTCAGATTGGTGATTGTAATTTTCAATACTCATCTTGTTCAACATCATCTGAAATCATTTCTGTTTCCAAGTCCAATCCGAACATTTCTTTCAGTTGCAGATAATCAAAGCACAATGCCTTTAACCTTCTTGACTGTCTGGTTATTGCTGGCCTCTTCTATTATATAATCCGGCAAGCCGCTTGGGTTATTGAACAAGGAGGATATGACTCCCATATTCAGATAGAGCTATGACGATCGCAACAAGTGGATTAGCATGTAAGGATGCTGAAACAATCTTCATCTTGAATGACTCAGCGATAAAAACCAGTTATTCCTTTCCTCCTTTCAGATACCGCTGAAACGCCCAGCCCGTAGGTGTACCGGTTATGAAGTGACATCCCGTCATTATCCTGTCAGCCTCCTTTCAGCCCACTCTCTATCATCTTCTGTGTGTACTGTGTGAAAGGAGGAAAATCTACGGCTGAAACGGAAGTGAGGAGAAGTCGCTCCAGATTTAACCGGCTTATTGTCTGTGTATCTTACATAAAATGACAGAATGAATCGAGAAAGAGGAATATCGGATTAGCGAGGGAGTCATGCAATGAACAAGCTTAGCTGGTACACGGAACACAGTAGGTTGGTACACGGAACACAGTAGCTTTGTGCACTGAACAGACTAAGCTGGTACACAGAACATGCTGGCATGTTTTAAAAAACATCTCGGCCTATTCAACAACAAACATAAGTAACGTGTAATCCTGCACATACGTAAGCATCGGACTATACGTAAGTTGTATCGCACCCTGCTCCATCGGACTTTACACCAAGCCCCGGTGTGCGTCTGGCACTGGACATCCGCGAGATTCACACACTTCCGGACAATAAAATTTGGAAACGTAAATGCCTTTCTTTCCATTTTTATGGCATTTTATTTTTTCAATAAAAACATAGTTTATACATTTGCCTGCAAGACAAAATCTATATTCATATGAAAAACAAATGCCTCTTAGTATTACTGTTAGCTTTGGGATGTTGCCATGTACAAGCACAAAAAAGTCAAAAGGATCCTTTGTCCGAAGCACTCGTCCGGTTGAATCAAAAAGTGGATTCCGAATTGATTCCCGGAATAAAAAGGTTTCCCCTCATTGGAATTTCCACAGATATAAGTCCGAAACGGACAGCCGTAAACACGGCATATGTACAGTCAGTCATTCTCTCTGGAGGAATTCCTTACATGATACCTGTAACGGATAATGTAGAAATACTGCGTCAAATTGTATCCCAGCTGGACGGAATTGTCTTTACAGGTGGAGAAGACATCCAACCAATGTATTATGGCGACCTTCCTTATGAAAAACTGGAAGAAGTAAGCCCCGCCCGGGATACCTTCGACTTGATGGTGCTGAAAATGGCCGCAGATCGGAATATTCCCATATTAGGAATTTGCAGGGGGCTACAATTAATGAATGTAGCTTTCGGTGGAACTTTATATCAAGATCTGCCCACGCAACATCCTTCAAGTGTCAACCATCGCCAAAAAGAATCCGGCACTACCCCCACCCATCCGATATCCATCATAAAGGAAAGCAAGTTGGCAGAAATTACAGGACAAGAAGTGCTGCAAGTCAATACATTCCATCATCAGGCTATCCGGAAATTGGCACCGGGATTCAAAATCACGGCTTGGGCACCCGACAGTATAGCGGAAGCTATAGAAGCTTATCCCATACGACAAATGATAGGTGTACAATTTCATCCGGAAATATTTACAGCTGCCGGAGATACCACCATGCATAAATTATTTAAATTCCTAGTGAACAAGGCTGACACATTCAACCTAGCTAAAAAAATTCACAGCCGCATTCTATCCATTGACACTCATACAGACACTCCTCTTTGGTTTAAAAACGGTTACAGTGTAGGCCTGAGAAAAGACAACATGGTCAGCATCCCCAAAATGGAGGAAGGCAAATTGGACGCACAGTTCCTAGCCGCATTTATATGGCAGGGGAAACGGGATGACGCATCTTCACAAAAAGCCGTAGAAAGCACCACCCGATTAATTCAATCCATTTATGACGAAGTAGAGCAATACAAAGATTTTTGCGGCATCGCCCTTACGGAAGAGGATTTGGTACGTTTAAAGAATGAAGGCAAGAAAGCTTTCTTTATAGGGATCGAGAATGGTTACGCCATCGGCAAGGACCTAAAGAATATAAAAAAATACAAACAGATGGGAGTTAATTATATAACTCTCTGCCATTCTTATGATAACGATATTTGCCATTCGTCCACTCATACGGAAGATGCGACTCAAGGACTGACACAGTTTGGTCGTGAGGTAGTGAAGGAAATGAACCGGTTAGGTATTATGATAGATATATCACATGCCAGTGAAGGTACTTTCTGGGATGTGATAAAATATAGTACACAACCTATCATCGCCTCTCATTCCTCGTCAAAGGCTTTATGCGACCATGACCGTAATCTAACAGACGAACAACTCCGTGCCCTAGCGAAAAATGGCGGAGTGGCACAGTTATGTCTCCTCGATGCCTATATCAATAAAAAAACAAAAGCCGCATCCATTTGTGATGCAGTCGAACATTTAGACCACATGATTAAAGTAGCCGGCATAGACCATGTAGGAATAGGTACAGACTTTGATGGCGGTGGTGGTCTGCAAGGATGTAAAGGAGATAATGACTTAATTAATCTGACCATAAAAATGATTGAAAAAGGATATACAGAAGAAGACTTAAGGAAGATTTGGGGAGGTAATCTCTTGAGAGTAATGAAGCAAGTACAGGAAGCACCACTTCTTTCTTCAAAAAAACGCAGATAATACCCAAACAAGGATAATTAAAAATATATAGAAATATCCTATTATCATTTTTCAGAAATTATCGGGGCTGTCTCACCAATGGACAGCCTCTTTTTGTAACTTACAGTTTAATAGTAAAAGAAATAAGACAAACCTTATTCCCCTCTCCTCACCATAGGAATTTTCCTATTACAAATAGGGAAACTCTCCTTTACAAATAGGAATATTCCGTTTATTGTATCATTCCCTCCACTTATCTTTGTGACATAAGAAAAACAAATTTTAAAATTAACGGATATGAGAACAAAAATACTGAAATACTTCGGAATGGTAGTTGTACTGATAATAATGGTTAACCTAACCTCCTGTGAAGTATCCATAGAAAGTTGGTACGATGATGATGATTACAGCGAAATATATTACAGAACCACTCGGGAACTATGCAGCCGGACCTGGCAGGAAACTTGGGTACAAGACGGTGAATACTACACACAACGACTAGACTTTTACGAAAATAGAACAGGCACAGACATCATACGAATAGAACATCGAAACGGCTATGTAACCGAAGACAGATACAATTTTGAATGGAGATGGGATAACAGCGCACAGACATGTATCCGTATGGTTTACGGTCCCAGTGACATTTCATATTTTGAAAATATATGGTTGGCCGGAAACTTCTTAAAAGGCACATTGGATGGTGTCAATGTAAATTTCACAGGAATCAGGTAAAAAGAAAAAAGCGGGATGATACCCAACACATATCATCCCGCTCTCCTTTTTCCCAATACACTACTCACTCTTAATGCTATTTACCGGATTCTCATTAGCGATATGCCATGCCTTAAGCACCACACAAGCCACAATAATAATCGCTACAATTAAAGCCGTAGCCAAAAAGAGTAACGGATTAAGATCAACCTGTTCCGCAAACTGTTCCAACCATGCTTTCCCAATAAAATAAGCTATAACAATTCCGAGTAAAATAGAAGGAATAGAAACATATAGAATATCACATACCAGCAGACGGAGAATGTTTGATGCTTCCGCACCATTCACTTTACGAATAGCTATCTCCTTACTACGACGTTGCGTTTCATCGTTTACATAACCTATCAGCCCCATAATCACTATAAGCAGGATAAAACCGGAAGTGATAAGGACAGAATTGCGGAAACGATATACATCTTTATAGATTTCGGACAGCATATCATCCACTGTATGGAATGTTAAAGCCACTTGTGGAAAAGTTTTGTCCATGAATTCATTCAGGCGCTTCAAATTTTCATCGTAGGGTTCTTTCAACCGTACATTGAAGGTATGATTAAACGCATTACCACCTATCAGCACAATGGGTTGCTGCGCCTGATAGAAACTTTGATTGCGCACATCACGGAACACACCTACTATAGTTCCTTCCTTAATCTCATCAAAAGGTTTTCCTACGGCTCCATCCGTCCATTTCTTAAGCCGGACTATCTCTTCATTCACCAGCAGATCTTTGGCATGGGTCATCGGCTTTCCTTCTATAATCGTAATGCCTACCACATCCGGATAATTAAAATCCACATAGTTCATATTAAGAACACCTATACGCTTGCCGTCACTGCCCATCAATCCTTTTGTCCAATATTGGCCCAATACACTATGGCTGGCTGTAGCCACGCTCTCTACCATAGGCTGACGCCGGATCTCATCGCGCATATGAGGAACAATTTCAATGTCCAGCCAACTTTCGGCTTCTACCAGTCCGGCAGTATTGATCCCCATATCCCTGTTCATCAAATGACTATACTGCATTAACGTAACCAGTAATAATCCCAAGACAAAAGACACACCGGTAAACTGTATAAACAACAGTGACCGTTTCCATCCTTTTTTACCATCAGTATAACGACGGAATACCTGTGTGACAGGAATATGTGAAAAAATACGTCCGGGCAATACACCTGCCAACAAAAATAAAAGTACAACAACCAGCAGCGGTACCCACAAAGTTCCCCATGTAAAGAGTGATGCAAGTCGCACCGACAGCAAATCTTCTATCAAATCCCGCGCATTGAAAATGATAAATGCACAGACCAGAATGGATACCAGAACAATAATGCCCGTTTCCATCATAAACATACTGAAGATATTCCCATTATTGGCACCATTGCACTTATGGACACCGACACTCTTGGCACGACGTCCCAAAGTAGCAATTACAATAAGCATATAGTTCATAATAGCGACAAAGAAGATAGAGAAACCCAAAAAGCCATAGATAACTAGACGCTTTGTTGTTTCTGAAGAAGTCTGATGCTTTGTTGCCAATGGAATGACACTGAGTTCCAGTTTCCAACCGTTATGTTCAGTCGGCATGTATTTCTCCACCATCCGCTGGATGTTATCGTTTACCACCTCTATATCCGAAGCTTCTCCGGTCCGGAACACTGCATAAAAAATATCATTTCCTCCCCATCCGGCTCCATCCTTATAACCTCCTTCTTTATGTACACTTACTACAAAGTCTGCCTTAAACATGGTATTCTCCGGAATATCACGATAAACACCACGGACAATCATTTCAGTTTTCCGCTCCAACATTAACACTTTACCTATAGGATCTGCATCACCAAAAAAACGGCGTGCAAAACTCTCGGACACAAACAAAGTATTGGAGTTAATCAAATCGTTAGGATTTCCCTTTAAAACCGGAATGCCAAAGGTTTGGAAAAAACAAGTATCCACCATAAGACACTGTTCGTCATCCGACAACAATTGATTTTCATAATAATAATTACCGTTGGCTGTGTAAGAATTTATACAAGTAGCTTTTTCCACTTCTCCTGGCATATTCTCAGCCAAAGCCGCCGCTATCGGAGCAAAAACGGAATAATCATAGATATCCCCATCGTCCCCCATCGACTCACCTGTTTCCAAATTATGGTAATATGCGCGGACTATTCCTAGATTTCCAGCTTCAGGATAACATTTTTCATAACTTAACTCAAATGCAATCTGCGAGAACAACAGGATGCCAACAGTCAGCCCCAATGAAAGCGATATGACTTTCGTCACATTACTTCCACGACCGTGTAATATCGTTTGTATTGCATAATATAATTGCTTCATCGCTATCTATTTAGTTACTCAACTTTAATACTCTTTACCGGATTCTCATTAGCAATACGCCAAGCTCTAACAACGACACACACCACTATCAGAGCGATAATCACCAATGCTGTTCCGACAAAATACAACGCATTCATATCTATCGTTTCGGCAAATTGATCCAACCAAGCCTTTCCTGTAAAGTACGATACTACAATTCCTATCAAGACCGATGGGACAGCAACATATAATATATCACGGGACAGCAACCGAAGAATAGTCGAAGCTTCAGCACCATTCACCTTACGGATAGCTATTTCCTTACTGCGACGTTGTGTTTCATCATTCACGTAACCTATCAACCCCATAACAACAATAAGCAAAATAAAAGTAGAAGTAATCCATACAGAATTACGAAAACGATATACATTGCGATAGATTTCCTTCAGCATGGTATCTATCGGAATAAATTCCAATGCCTTAGTGGAATGCACCTGCTCCATGTATTCGTTCAGCTTTTTCAAACTCTCATCGTATGGCTGTTTTAAACGTACATCAAAAGTGTGACTGGTATTATGACTATAAACCAAAGCCACGGGAAACTGCTTATAAAGAAAAGACGTATTGCGCACATTACGGAATACACCAACAATGGTTCCGGCTTTATCAAAATCATTCAACCGTTTGCCTACTGCCCCATCTGTCCATTTCATCAGCCGCACTACTTCTTCGTTGACCAATACATCTCCCTCATTCTGCATATCTTTCCCTTCAATAATAGTAATCCCCATGGTTTCAGCATAATTCTTATCACAAGGATTATACATCAAGGTTTCTATTCGCTTGCCACTATTATCAATCAGCCCACGAGTCCAATATTCTCCCAGAACACCATGCATAGAACGGGTGGCATTTTCCACCATGGGTTGACGACGAAGATCGTTAACCATATTCTCTGCTTCTTCGGGTGACATCCATGTTTCCGCCTCCACCAATCCTGGAGTACGGATACCCATATCACTATTAATCAGATGATGATACTGCATCAAAGATACTAACAAAATCCCCATCACAAAAGATACCCCCATAAATTGTACAAATAAAAGAGAACGCTTCCACCCCTTTTTCCCATCTGTGTAACGACGAAAAACTTGAGTGACAGGAATGCGTGAAAACAATCTTCCCGGCAGCACTCCGGCTACTATGAACAGTACAAAAACAATGAGCATCGGAACCCATAAAGTTTCCAATGTAAAGAGTGAGGATAACTGCACCGAAAGTAAATCTTCTATCAGATCTTTGGTATTGAAAATAATAAAGAGGGCCACTATAACGGACATCAATACCACAATCCCCGTCTCAAAAAGGAACATACTGAAAATATTGATTGCACTGGCACCACTACACTTATGCACACCTATACTTTTTGCCCTGCGGCTCATGGTAGCAATAGCTACTAATACATAGTTCATGATTGCCACAAAAAATATGGCAAAGCCCAAAAAACCATAAATGTAAAGGCGAGTGCGGGTATTTGAGTCATCCAGATGAATTTCGGGCAATGGCTGTGCATCATAAAAATTTCTCCATTCATCATCAGCAGAATCAGGATAATATTTTTGCATAGCCTTGTATATCTGACGATTGATTTCTTCCCTGTCCACCCCATCGCGCAAACGGAGAATAGTATAATAAATGTCATTACGCCCCCATGTTCCACCCCCTATATAACCACCTCCGGCATAAATGGGAGCTACAAAATCAAAATGATAGGCCGTATTTTCCGGAGTATCCTGATAAACGCCACGGACTGTCAGTTCATGCTGTTTATCCAAAGATAATTTTTGTCCCACAGGGTCCTGTCCACCAAAGACATCACGAACAAAAGTTTCAGAAACGAATATGCTCCCTGCCCTTTGCAATTCCTCAGGATTCCCTTTCAATACTTTGATGCCGAAAGTACGGAAATAGCAAGTATCTACATAAGCGTAGTTTACGTCTTTCAGCTTATGACCATCCTTGAATACATTTAATGTCTCAAAATTGAAAATGACTGTAGCATTTTCAATCCATTGTGACAAATCACTGCGGAATGCTTCTGCCATCGGAGCAAACAAGCTATCATCATATCCTTCTCCTTTCTCTCCAGTCTTTACATTCTCTCCTCCTCCACGTACCAACACCAATCGGTCGGCCTCAGGGTAACATTTTTCATAATTGAGTTCAAATGCTATTTGTGAAAAAAGCAGCACACCAATAGTCAAGCCTAATGAAAGCGATATGATTTTTGTCACATTGCTTCCACGGCCGTGTAATGTCGATTGTATCGCATAATAGATTTGTTTCATTACAACCACCCTTTCATTATTATTCTTTAATGTTCGCCACTACACTACCGTCAAACAAATGAATGACACGATGAGCAAATCCGGCATCATGCTGAGAGTGAGTTACCATGACAATACTAGTCCCCTCCTTGTTAAGTTCGGTCAATAGATTCATTACTTCAGCACCGTTCTTTGAGTCCAAATTACCGGTAGGCTCATCGGCGAGGATCAATTTAGGGTTAGTAACCACAGCACGGGCAATAGCCACACGCTGTTGTTGACCGCCGGAAAGCTGCTGCGGGAAATGCTTGGCACGATGACTCAAGTTCATTCGCTTTAAAATTTCCAGAACACGCTCCTTACGTTCACTGGCCTTGATTCCAAGATAAGTCAACGGTAATTCCACATTTTCAAAAACATTCAGTTCGTCTATCAGATTAAAGCTTTGAAATACAAAACCTATTACACCTTTACGCAGGCGGGTGCGTTCTTTTTCTTTCAGATTGGCTACTTCGTTGCCCAGCAACTTGTAACTGCCTTCAGTAGGATTGTCCAGCAGACCAAGGATATTCAATAAGGTGGATTTTCCACAACCTGATGGTCCCATAATAGCTACAAACTCTCCTTCTTTCACCTCTATGTTTACATGATTCAACGCAATTGTTTCTACTTCTGAAGTACGAAATACCTTACTTAAATTTTCAATCTGTATCATAATAATAAATTTTAATTATTTGTTCTATTGATCTTTATTCTGATTTAATACTCTTTACTGGATTCTCATTGGCAATGCGCCAAGCTTTCAGAATGACACAACCAATTATCAGTACCAACACCCCGAAAGCCACCCCAATATAATAAACCACTGGGAACGTAGCTACTTCGGCAAACTGCTCCATCCATATATTCCCCATATACCAGGCGCAAACAGTACCTATGACAAGGGCAGGTAAAGAAATCCAGAAGATGTCTTTTGAAAGTAGGACAAGAATAGAGGAAGCTTCCGCTCCATTTACCTTACGGATGGCTATTTCTTTGCTGCGACGCTGCATTTCATCGTTGATATAGCCTATCAACCCCATTAAAGTAATAAACAGGATGGTAATGGCTGCCAGGATAGCAGCATTCCGAAAATTAGTGATGTCGTTATTCTGGCCGTCAATCACTTTCTGGAAAGGAGAAAATATAATATCATATTGCGGCAAGGCACGTTCTACTTCTTCATTCAATAATTTCAGATTATCATCAAAAGGTTCTTTCAAACGTACCTGCAACATACCACCAAACGTTCTCTGGTAAGTCATAAACAAAGGCTGAATACCTACATAGGCAGGATTTTCTGTCGAAAAGTCTTTCATTACGCCCACAATATTGCCATATATCATATCTTTATCATGCACTTGCCTACCAACAGGATTCTCTTCCCAATGCATCATTCTCAGAAAGGTTTCATTTACTAGTATCTCATCGGGAGCTGCAAGATTACGTCCTTTTACAAAGTCCAGTTTCATAAAAGGTGCAAAATTCTTATCTGCCATCATCCAACGCATACTCAACCATTTTCCGTCATCGGTAGTGACACCACTTCCACTTAGTCCATCCACAATGAGATTGCTGCTACTAGTTAAATCTTCTACATAAGGAAAACTCTTGATAATAGCGTGTGCTGCTTCCGAATCTTTTTTAAAGTACGCACCATCGGCATAAGCCACACGCTCATAATCAAAGCCACGATTCTTGGAAATGATGTGATAACTCTGAGTCAGGATCAATGTCAACAAGCTGAATATAAAGGCAACACCAGAGAATTGTACAAACAGCAAAGGACGCTTCCAGCCTTTCTTGCCATCCGTATATCGATGAAAGACCTGCGTAACAGGAACCCGTGAAAATAGCTGTCCCGGCAATACTCCACCTATTATAAGCAAGAATAGAACCACACAAAGCGGCGCCCATATATTCTCCCAGCCAAACAGCCCATTCAGTGAAACCCCCAAAATATCTTCTATCATATCACGGAAATTCAATAACAAAAATCCCATCAGCAATAACGAAATAACAAGAACAACAACCGTTTCCCACATAAACATGGCGAATATACTTCCTGAACCCGCTCCATTACATTTATGTACCCCTATTGACTTGGCACGACGACTCATAGAAGAAATAGAAATCAATACATAATTCAATGTCACAATGAATAAAATAACAGTAGCCAAAATTATCAATATTCCTATCATACGCATGGAACTAGATCCACTGTCTATGCGAAAATCCTTTATCGGAACTAAAGAAATGGTAACTCCTTTCTCCTGTCTGATTTCTTCTATATATTTTTTTATCTTGATATTCAAATTATCCAAATTGGCAGATTTACGTAAACGAACACACGCCATGTAGCTGTCTCCACCATCCCATCCCCAATATCCCCAATCATATTTGCGAGCTGTTGCCATGGACATAACAATCTGCGACCGATACAAAGAAGAATTTTCCGGAAAATCTTCATATACACCCTTCACGGTCATAGGCATCTGTTTATTATAGACAACTGTCTTCCCTACAGGATCTTGGCTGGCAAACATTTCTTTTGCCAAACTACGGCTAATAAAAAGAACATCTGGATTATTCAGTTCTTTAGGATCTCCGGTAAAAACCGTAACACCCATTGTTTTAAAAAAACTTGAATCAGCTGTCATGGCATTCGTCTGAAAACGGTGATCATTATAAAACCATGCACTATTTTGCCACCATTGTTGTGTAGTAGTAGCGCATTCCAAATCCTCCGAAAAATTTTCCAACAAAGCGCCGGCAACCGGTCCCAAGGTTATATAACTGGGATGTTCACCGCCATTATAAAACCAGACAGTTTTAACGATACACAAGCGTTCGTAGTCATCATAACATGTATCATAACTAAATTCAAAGGCCTCACGTGCAAATATCAATATACTTACCGTAATTCCCAATGTCAATGATATTATTTTTATAATATTAGCTCCACATCCATGTATCAAAGCCTGAATGACATAATAAATCTGTTTCATATTTCGTGTTTTTAATTATTATTATTTTAAAAGAGAGAAGTCCCGTTTCACAACGTTACTTCCCATAAAGTGTATAAGAAACTAAAGTTTCTATAATTCGTTCTCTATAATATAAATGCCAAAACCGTGCCACGCAAACAAACAACTGATTAACAACATATTGCAAAATAACAAAAAGAAACAGTCTGTCTAATTATTAGACAATGATGTATGATAATTAGACAGACTATGAAAACAAACAAATAGTTCTACGCTTCAAACTTATTGGAATTTGCCTTATTTTACTATCTTTGCATTATCACCTATATAAAACAAATTATTATGAAACACATTCTTTTGGCAGCCTGTGCGGTTGCCATATTAAGCGGTTGCGGTTCGCAAGGGAAACAGGCAGCCCCTACCGGAAATCCATTCCTTTCAGAGTACACAACTCCCTTCCAGGTTCCTCCTTTCGACCAAATCAAGATGGAACATTACAAACCCGCCTTTTTGCAGGGCATGGAAGAACAACAGAAAGAGATTGACGCTATAGTGAACAACCCCGAACCCGCCACTTTCCAGAATACCATTGCAGCACTGGATCAAAGCGGAGCGTTACTTCGTAAAGTCAGCACCGTATTCTACGGACTGAAAAGCGCCAATACCAATGATGAAATGGACGCACTGAGCCGTGAACTCTCTCCACTACAATCAAAACACAGTGATGACATCGCCTTAAATGAAAAACTTTTTGCACGTATTAAAGCTGTCTATGAAAATCCCGGCAATTTGGACAAAGAGCAAAAGAAGTTGTTGGAAGAAACCTATAAAGATTTTGTACGTGGAGGTGCCAACCTGGATGCCGACAGTCAAAAAAAACTGCGTGAATTAAATAGTGAGATTTCCATGTTACAGCTCACCTTCGGCCAAAATATGCAGAAGGAAACCAATGCTTTCCAATTGATCGTGGACAAAGAAGAAGACTTAGCCGGATTACCCCAAAACCTGATTGCCAGTGCTGCCGAAACAGCTAAAGAAACAGGCATGGAAGGCAAATGGATTTTCACCCTGCATAATCCCAGCGTCATGCCTTTCCTGCAATATGCCGATAACCGAGACCTGCGTGAAAAGATATTCAAAGGATACATTAACAGAGGAAATAACGGAAATGAATACGACAACAAGGAAGTGGTACGCAAACTGCTCAAAGCCCGTCTGGAAAAAGCCAAGCTGATGGGATATGAAAACTATGCTTCCTTTGCACTGGAAGAACGTATGGCGAAAACACCGGATGCCGTATATAAATTATTAGACCAGATTTGGACACCTACTCTGTCCAAAGCCAAAGAAGAACTGGCAGATATCAATGCCGAAATAAAGAAAGACGGAAAAACCTTCACAGCCGAAGGTTGGGACTGGCGTTATTATGCAGACCGAGCCAAGAAAGCCAAATTCGACTTGGATGAAAATCAGGTACGTCCTTATCTGAAACTGGAAAACGTACGCGATGGTGTGTTCTATGTTGCCAACAAACTGTACGGCATCACTTTCGCCCAGCTGGACAATCTTCCCCTCCCTCATCCCGATGCACAGGCATTCGAATGTAAGGACAAAGACGGTTCTCATCTAGGTGTGCTCTATATGGACTTCTTTCCGCGTGCCAGCAAGAAAGGTGGTGCATGGTGCGGAAGCTATCGTTCACAGACCTACAAGGACGGCAAGAAAGTGGCTCCTGTAGTAACCGTGGTATGCAACTTTACCAAACCGGCAGCCGGACAACCCGCTTTGCTCAGTGCAGACGAAGCGAATACCTTGTTCCACGAATTCGGACACGCTTTACATAATCTTTTCAAAGATGTACATTATTATGGTGTGGCTAGTGTTCCGCGTGATTTTGTAGAACTGCCGTCACAGATAGATGAGCATTGGGCTTTTGAACCGGAGGTATTGAATGTATATGCCAAACATTATCAGACAGGTGAAGTTATTCCTGCCGGACTGGTTGAAAAAATGGACAAGAGTGGCAAATACGGACAAGGCTTCGCTACGGCTGAATATTTAGCTGCTTCCCTGCTGGATATGGATTATCATGTATTAAAAGAAATTCCCGATGATATGGACGTTATGCAGTTCGAAGCAGAAACATTAGGTAAGCGCGGATTGCTGAAACAAATTCCGTCACGCTATCGCACCACTTATTTCAACCACACCATGGGTGGTGGATATACTGCCGGTTACTATAGTTATATTTGGGCAGAAGTGCTGGATTGTGACGCATACGAGGCATACAAGGAAACAGGCGATATCTTTAATCAAGAAGTAGCAGGAAAGTTCCGCAAATATATCCTCACTCCCGGCTGCATTGACGATGCGATGGACATGTATGTCAATTTCCGTGGCAAAGAACCCGGTATTGATCCCTTGTTGAAGAACAGAGGACTAAAATAACCCTCTAACCCTAAATAGAATTCCTCCCCCTGCAAAAGACAAATGATTGTGACTCTTGCAGTGGAAGGATTCTCATTTTGTAGTATGATTGCGGATAGTTCTTTTTATTTTTTGTTCCAAAGCAAGAAATAATCCTCAGAGAAAGCGTACCTTTGTGCCTGTCAAATCAAAAATTAAATTATGAATCAACCTATTGCTATGAACACCACAAGAAAACATGTGGTATGGCTGGATGTCGTTCGTTTGGTAGCCATGTTCACCGTAGTTTGCTGCCATAGTGCAGACCCGTTCAACTTTTACCCCGGCGAACCGCCAGCCAACATTGATGAAATCAAATTCTGGGGAGCCGCCTACGGAGCCTTTCTCCGTCCGTGTGTCCCACTGTTTGTCATGATTACAGGAGCATTGCTGCTCCCCGTACGTGGCGAAATATCCGCTTTCTACAAAAAAAGAATCAGCCGTGTATTCTGGCCGTTCCTTATCTGGAGTGTCATTTATAATTTATTTCCCTGGTTTACAGGATTGTTGGGACTTAATCCTGAAATAATCCTTGACTTTTTCCCTTATAGCGGTGAAGAAGCCGCCCGTCAGTCACTCAACGTATCATTGGGTTATATAGCAGAAATGCCTCTCAATTTCTCTTTATTAGACGTACATATGTGGTATATCTATCTGCTTATCGGATTATATCTATACCTTCCTATTTTCTCCGCATGGGTAGAAAAGGCCTCGGAGAAAGCCAAACTATGGTTTCTTGTCGCATGGGGAATAACCGGCTTGTTACCTTATTATTATCAGTTCGTATCCCCATACATTTGGGGAGGCTGTGCGTGGAACTCGTTCAATATGCTCTATTATTTTGCCGGATTCAACGGGTACTTGCTATTGGGACACTATCTGCGCAACCACGACTGGTCATGGAGTAAGACACTGTCAGTCTGTATCCCCATGTTTCTGGCAGGTTACATGGTCACATTCTTCGGTTTCCGCCACATGACCGCATTACCACAATGCACTGATGAAATGTTGGAACTGTTCTTCACCTATAATTCTTTGAATGTGATTATGATGACTATCCCCTTCTTCCTCATAGCCAAGAAAGTAAAAGTACGCTCAGAACTGATCCAGCGTATGCTGGCAAACTTGACCGTATGTGGTTTTGGCATCTATATGATACATTATTTTTTCACAGGTCCGGGTGTAGTCCTGATGCGCAATATCGGTGTTCCCGTGCCTTTACAAATTCCCGCTGCCGCAATCGTGGCATTTGGCGTATCGTGGTTGCTTGTGGTATTCATTCGTAAAATAAGCGGCAAGAATGCTAAATACATTGTAGGATAATAAAAACAGGACATACAAATATCGTTATATAAGAATGAAGGTGTGTCAAAATGCGCACCTTCTTTTTTTATGCACAAAGCCCCGACTTTCACAAGCAGGGGCTTTGTTATTACCTAAAGATTTTGTATCTTTAAGCATAACATTTTATACTATGACAAAGATACATTTTCGTCCTTACAATCCCAACCAAACAGTGCTTTTTCCTCCAAGAATTGACGAGGATATTGCAGAGCATGATCCAGTTCGGATGGTTGACGCTCTGGTTGAGAGCCTGACCCTTGAAAGTTTCAGGAAGTTGTATAAGGAATGCGGGCGCAGCCCTTACCATCCC
>ERZ1027033.93-NODE-93-length-64873-cov-9.055664_pt1 | contig 64873 bp, 40 predicted proteins | sample MGYA00519444_ERZ1027033 | MGnify/ENA primary metagenome ERZ1027033 (study PRJEB26926, sample SAMN06164887) | human gut metagenome | biome: ENVO:00009003; feature: ENVO:2100002; material: ENVO:00002003 | host: Homo sapiens | place: USA | collected 2012 ...
ACGAGATAGGCTCCGGTCTCGTGGGCTCGGAGATGTGTATAAGAGACAGTAACTACCTATATGACAACCGGAAAAGTAACGATCACCGCCCCGAACGGCATGCATGCGCGGCCTGCGGGCGAACTTGTAAAGTTAATCAGGGGGCTTGCGCCCGCCAGGATCACCCTGTGCACCGCGGCCCGGGAGGCCAGTGCCGTGAGCATTCTTTCGCTCCTGGCATTGGGGCTCAAACACGGCACCGAAGTGGAAGTCTGCGCCGAGGGCGGCGACGAAGCCGCCGCCGTGCGGGCCGTAACGGATTTCATCGCCGGCATCCGCGAATGATGTTCACGATCCGAGGAATCCCGACGGCGGGGATCGCCGTCGGGACGGCGTTCGTGCTGCAACGCCGCGCATCCGCCGCTGCTACGGCCGCGGCAGGCGACCCCGTGGCCGAGGCCGGGCGGTTCCATGCGGCGCTGGAGCGTGCGAAGGCGGAGCTGTCCGCACTGGCGGAAGGGGAGGCTGTTTTCGCCGCCCATCTGGAGATGGCCGGCGACCCGATGCTCGCCGGGCTGGTCGAGGGGAGGATTGCGGAAAAGCACCTGTCCGCCGAGCAGGCACTCGGTGAAGCCTGCGAAGAGGTGTGCGGCATGTTCGCGGCGCTCGACGACGACTACCTGCGCGGACGTACCGACGATGTGCGGGACGTATGTGCGCGTATCGGCCGCATCCTGTCGGGCGAAACCGCCCACGATCCCTTTGCCGGGCTGGCTCCGGGGACGATCGTGGTGGCCGACGAACTGGCGCCTTCGGATACGGCACAGATGGATTTCGGCAGGGTCGCCGGATTGGTGACGGCGCACGGAAGCGTGACGAGCCATGTCGCGATCATCGCCCGGAACAAGGGCATCGCGGCGCTGGTCGGCGTTGCCGGGTGCATGCGGCAGGTCAGAACCGGCGACCGGCTGATAATCGACGGGGAGCGGGGCGAACTGATCGTCGACCCCGATCCGGCTACCGGACGCAAATACGCCGCGCGGCTCGAATCGCTGCGCCAGGATGCGTTCCGCTGCGCGGCGGATGCACAGGCGCCTGCCGTCACGCCCGCCGGGCGGCGGATCACGGTGCTGGGCAATGCCGCGAACGTCGACGAAGTGCGACGCGCGCTCGATGCAGGCGCCGAGGGCATCGGACTTTTCCGGAGCGAGTTCCTCTACATGCAGGGCCCGGCGCTCCCCGACGAAGAGACGCAGTTTGCGGCATACCGTGCCGCGGCGGAGCTTTGCGGGGCACGTCCGCTGACTGTACGGACACTTGATATAGGCGGGGACAAAGCATTGCCCTACATGCACTTCGAGCCGGAGGAAAACCCGTTTCTGGGATGGCGTGCGATCCGGGTTTCGCTGGCCATGCCGGAGCTGTTCCGCACCCAGCTGCGGGCATTGCTGCGCGCAAGCGCATTCGGCAATGTGCGGGTGATGTTCCCGATGATAGCTTCGGTCGGGGAGTTCCGCGCCGCCAAAGCGGTTGTCGAGACCTGCATGGCGGAACTCGACGCAGAAGGGGTTGCCTACGACCGCGACATAGCGCTGGGGGTGATGATCGAGACCCCGGCCGCCGTATTCATCGCCGACGAACTGGCTGCCCGGGCGCGGTTTTTCAGCATCGGCACCAACGACCTGACGCAGTACGTGATGGCTGCCGACCGCGGAAACCCCCGCGTAGCCTACCTTTGCGACGCATTCGACCCGGCCGTGCAACGCAGCATCGGCATGGTGCTCGACGCCGCGCACCGGGCGGGTATCGAAGCCGGGATGTGCGGCGAACTGGCCGCCGACCCGCGCGCCACGCAGCGCCTCGTGGCGCTCGGTCTCGGGGAATTCAGCGTCGGCCCCCCGGCCATCGCCCCGTTGAAACACCGTATACGGACTGACAAATAATTTTTATCTTTATCCCAACGTCTAAAACTCGAATTATGAAGAAAACAATGCTCCTGCTCTTCGCCTTCATGCTGTCGTCGGCGATTTGTGCGCAGGATTACCACGTTGTCCTGTGGGACAACACGACGGCACCCTCCTCGAACGGGCTTTCGGGCGACGAGGTCGAATCCAAGCCCGGACAGTGGAAAAACACGCAGACGGCCGAAATGTGGATTTACAAGGCCGGGGACAATGCCACGGGACAGGCGCTCGTGTTTTTCCCCGGGGGCGGCTATTCGTCGCTCTCGGTCGGCAACGGGCATAAGGAGGCCCAGTGGTTCGCCCGGAACGGCATCACGGCCGCGGTGGTGAAATACCGCCTGCCCAACGGCCACAGCGAGGTTCCGCGCAACGATGCCGACGAGGCGCTGCGCGTGATGCGTTCGATGGCTGCGGAGCTGAACATCGACCCCGCGAAAGTGGGGGTGTCGGGGACTTCGGCCGGGGGTTACCTCGCCGGGAGCGTCGGAACGCTTTCGGACGTGAAACCGGGCTTCATGATCCTCTTCTACCCGGTGATCTCGGCCGACCTGGACAAACGCCATAAGGGGACTTTCGTACAGCTGCTCGGCGCCGAAGATGCCGACAAGCCCCTTGCACAGGAGTTCTCGCTCGAAAAGAAGGTCGATGCCGCCACGCCGCCGACGCTGTTGTTCCATTGCGACGACGACAAGGTGGTACCGGCCGTGAACAGCGCGCTGTTCTACCAGAAGCTCAAGGAACACGGCATCAAGGCCACGCTGCACATCTATCCGTCGGGCGGCCACGGCTGGGGCATGAACTCCCGCTTCCGCTATTACGACGACTGGCAGAAAGCCACGCTCGACTGGCTTTCGACGCTCTGATCCCGCAGCGCCTGCGGCTCCGTGAAACGATAAAAGAGGCTCTTTCCAGAGCCTCTTTTTGTTGTGCGATCCTGCCGGCATTCCGGTACGGGAGCCGGCGCCGGTGCCGCGTGCGGCCGATCCCGGGAATCCGGCGGCCGGTATTCCCCGCTGCGCTTATTTCTTGCGGTAGATGACCTCGCAATGTTCGCCCGTGAGGTATTCGACGATATTGAGCACCTCTTCGAGCGAACTGGATCGCTGGTAATTGAACGTATAGCGTTTGTCGCCGTAGCGTCCCGGCACCGAAAGCCGCACGCCGAAGGTCGTCTCGATGTGCGAGATGATCTCGTGCAGCGTAGCGTCGGACATCGTCACCAGGTCGTACTGGGTCAGCACGAGGTGCGAAGCGTTGACCTGCGTAATGGCGAGATTGTCGTCCGCAGCGTCGTACAGGGCGCGCTGGTCGGGTTGCAGCGTCACCAGGTTGACCCCTGCGGGCGTCTGAAGGCGTACGGAACCGTGTTCGAGGACGACTTCGGCCTGCTGCGAACCTTCGTAGGCCTGCATGCAGAAGGAGGTGCCCAGCACGCGCACGCGCAGTTTGTCGGTGGACACGACGAACGGGGCGGCTTCGTCCCGCGCCACCTCGAAGAAGGCCGCGCCGGCCAACTGCACGTTGCGCTGCGTCGGGCCGAAGGCTTCGGGCAGCGTCAGTTTCGTACGGGCGTTGAGCCACACGTGCGTCCCGTCGTCGAGCGTGACGGTCGTCACCGCATCGCCCGTGTTCTCGTAAACCCGGTATATGTCGGGTGTCGAGAGGAAATGCCATGCCGTGCCGGCGCAAACGGCGAGCAGGACGGCAGCAGCGGCCCCCAGCGTCCACCGCACCAGTTTGCGGCGCCTGGCGTATCGCTCTCCGGCGGCGATCTTTCCGATCCGATGGCCGGTGCTGCGCATGAACGATGCGAAATGCGCCAGGTCGGTGCTCTCCTCGAAGACGCGGCGTGCACCCCACAGGCTCTTCAGTTCGAAGAAGTATTTGCGGTGCTCCTCCGACTCCTCCAGCCACGCGAGGAGGTACTTTTCCTCCTGTTCCGAAGTCTCCCCGGCAAAATATTTTTGTATGACTGAGTCCATTATAATCGTATCGTCCATTTGTTCTGTGTCCGTTTAGTATACAATCCACGGGAGAAATCTACCCAAGCGGATGGGAATTATTTTGTAAAAAAATGAAAAACAGCAGCAGAATCAGCTCCGATTTCGACAATTTTGCCCGCAGTTGCCTCAGGGCAAGGTAAATATGGTTTTCGACCGTGCTCTGCGCAATCCCCATCCGTTCGCTGATCTCGCGGTGGGAGAACCCTTGCAGGTAACTCAGCGAAAAGACCTCGCGGCATTTGGCCGGGAGGGCTGCGATCGCCTCGTTGATGCTCGTGCGCATATCCTGCGAGTAGAGCTTTTCGATGACCGGATTCCGGTCGGGATCGTAATAGGCGTAGCCGATGCTTTCGATACGTTCCTGGTAGTAGGAGCGGTAGCTGCACGCATGGCGGTGCTTGTTGACGTAGTTGACCGACTGGTTGTAGACCGAGCGGAGCAGGTACCCGTAGAGCGACTGCCCCGGGTCGAGCGCTTCGCGGCGCACCCATACGTTAACGAATACGTCCTGCACGACGTCCTGCGCCCAGTTCCCGTTCAGGAAGAGGCGTGCGTAGGCCGTCAGCGGCGCATAATAACGGCCGCACATCTCGTCGAAGGCTTCGCGGCTCCCGGCGCGTATGGCGGATATGAGTTCTGCAGGCTCCATGTTCGTATCGTATGCACAAAGTTAGAAAATATTTGCGGATTGGCGAGCCCGCCTGCCTTTTTTGTTTTCCGCAGGGCAATAAAAACGGCGGCGGGCATGATACCCGCCGCCGTCGGCTGTCGGTCGCGCCTTCAGGGAACTGCGGGGTGCCGGGTGAAATCCCCGGGCACAGGCGCACCGCCCTGCGGCAGTCAGTTGGCCGACACGAATGTCCTGGTGAGGAGCTCCTTCAGGGTCTCGGGGTTGTTGGTGGTGATGAAATCCATTCCCCATGCGATGCAGGTCATCATGTCCTGCACCGTGTCGACCGTCCATACGTTCGTGACCATGCCGTTGGCATGTGCCTCCTTGACCCATCCCGGATTGCCCGAATAAGCCGAAAAGCGGTAGTCGATACCCCCGATGCCGTCCTGCCGGACTGCGGCGGGAGCCAGGTCGCCGTTCAGGTATTGCACCATGGCACCCGGGAGGGCGTTGACGATGCGTTTGCAGGTCGTATAGTCGAAAGCGATGTATTCCACACGGTCGGTCAGCCCCTTTGCCTTTACGGCCTCGATGACGGCATCCGCCGCACGGGCGTTGTTGGCGGCCGAACTGTGCCTCTTGATTTCGAGGATCAGCTTGGTGTCCGCATTTTTCGTGGCCTGCTCCAGGTAATCGTCGAGCGTCGGGAGCTTTTCGCCGTTGGCGAGCGTCAGATCCTTGATCTGGTCGTAATTGACGTTCTCGATCACGAGGCTGCTCCCGGGAACGGTGCTGTCGTGGTTGATGACGACCTTGCCGTCGGCCGTGATCCAGACATCGAATTCCGAGCCGTAGATGCCCAGCTCCTGCGCCTTGGCGAGCGCAGCTACGGAGTTTTGGGCGGCGCCGTCCTTGTGGTAGCCCCTGTGGGCGATCACCCGGGGTTTGGCGACTCGGGCGGGATTATTCGAATAGGTGAGCTGCGTGATGCCCAGCGGGTACTGGTTCTGGCCGCGCATCAGCACCATCCGGTACTTGCCCGAGACGAACCCGCCCGGAATGCGCACGGAAAGCGATTCTGCGGCGGCCGATCCGTCGAGCGTGAAGGAACTGCCGCTGCCGGCGAGCGGTTCGAACTTGATCCTGTCCCCGGCAGCAAACCCCTTGCCGTAGAGCGTGTAGGTGTAATCGGCACCCACCTCGCAGCCCGAAAGGTAGAGCAGCCCGGTAATGTTGATCGCGGCGGGCTGCTGGTCGCGTTTGACGGTTTCCCACAGCGCCTTCACCTTTTCGGCTGTGAGCGGGGCATCATAGACGCGGGCGATGGCCACGTCGCCTTTCCAGGCATTCTGGCCCACGGTCGCACTGGCGTCGACACCGATACCGAACCAATAGCTCGTCGTGGTGGTAGGCGGCACGTAGTTGCCCGGGGCGTCCATCGTACCTTTCAGTTCGCCGTCGACGTAGATATAGGTCTTGGCTTCCTGCTTGTTCCATACGCCCACGACGTGGTAATAGCGCCCCGCCTCGGGGTTGATGCCGCTCTTCGTCCATATCCAGTTGGATTTCCCCGTCGTGCTGACGTTGGGAAGGAAGGTCAGTTCGGTACCCTTGTCGGCCTTGGAAATCAGGAAACCCGTGCCGCCGCTCGACATCGAACTGAACATCTTCAGCTCGGCCGAACCGTCCGATTTCTCATCCAGCTTGAAGAGCGCCTCGAGCGTATGCCCGTCTGCGAGCGCATCCTGGAACTGCTTGTTGGCCGAGTAGTCGGCCTTGTAGAACCCTTCGTTGACGGATGTGCCCGGCGTGTGGTTGAAGTGGGCCGCATACCTCGAATAGAGGTCGTTGTAGTAGGTCATCATCGCCGTACCTTCGAGTGCCTGCACGGGCGTTGCCGACGGGGAGTTGTCCACCGCCGTACCGTCGTTGCGGAACACCACGTCGAGCAAGTCGGCCGTCGGAAGGAGCGGCTCGCCGCCGCTGTCCATGGTCGTGGCGTTCGCCGTTTCCGACCAGTCGGAATCGAGGCTGCCGACCGCCTTGACCTTGGCCCAGTAGGAGGTGTTGCTCTCCAGGTTGGTCAGCTCCTGCGACGTTGCCGTGGACGCGATGCCGGTCTTGTAGGCATACTCGCTTTCGGGGGCTGAGGCCGAACCTTTCCAGTAGGCGACCGTGTAGGAAGTCGCATCGGGGACAGCGTTCCATTTGAGCGTCAGCCTGTCGGCCGCCGCTGCGGCGTCGAACGAAACCCCGCCCGGTGCTGCGGGTTTGGTCGCGGGGGTGATGGCCGTGCAGGTGACGACCACGTTGTCCAGCAGGGCGCGTTTCTCGCTCGTCGAGATCACGATGCGGCAATCGGGCGTCACGTTCGTGAGGGTTGCCTCGAACTCGCGGAACCGGGCTTTGGCAGCCGAAATATCCACAGGGTCGGCCGCGGAGACCTCCGTGACCGTGCCGGTGATGGCGCCCTTTGCGCCGAGCACGGCGCCGCGGACGGCCTTGACGAGGATTTTCCCGGCATCGGCGCCCGAACCGTCGTATTTCTCGCTGTAAGCCTGTGCCGAGAAGCGCACCTTGACGGTCGCCGCATCGGGCAGGGCGGTCAGTTCGGGGGTGTAAAGCGAGGCAGCCGCACTTCCGGCGCCCATCTTGACATAGCCCGGGCGGCCTGCGATGTTGCCCGACTTGCCCCAGGCCGCAAGGCCCGTGCCCTCGGTGTAGGGCGCAGCCACGCCGCCGCCGCTGAACACGTCGAACTCATTGGCCGTACAGCGGGTGGCCGAGAACCCCGAAGGGTTGTCGCCCGAAGCTGCGGCGTAAGTCCCGCGGTTCGAGCTCGGGGGATAGTAGCCCGCGGCGAAATTGGCGATGTCGCCGCCGTGGATCACCCTGGAGAAATCTTCCGCCAGGAGGATGTCGCCCGCCTTTGCCGAGCCTGCCGTCGTGGCACCCGCCTGCGGCCCTGCGGCGGCAGTCGCATATGCGAGCGGGTCGGAGAAGAAATCGTTGGTCTTGTCGTCCACGCAGACGTAGTAGGTCGTGGCGGGGGCCAGTCCCGAGAAGGTGAAGCGGAAGCGGTTCCCGGCCGTGATGCCGAAGACGTTCGAGGCATTCCAGCCGACGACCAGATCCTTGCATTCGGCGTCGCTGTAAAGTTTCACGTGGTAAACCTGAGCACTGCTGTTGACACATGCCTGGCCGTCCGCACGGGCCCATTCGACCGTGAGGGTCGAGGAGGTCGCCAGCACTTTCGACACGACGATCCCGGCCTGTACCGGGGCTATGTCCGTCTTCTGCGACACGACGGCAGAGTAGTCCGAATCGTAGTCGGGGTTGTTGTAGCGGCACGCCTTGACCTTCGCGTGGTACTCGGTGCCGGCCTCCAGTTCCTTGAGCAGGTACGAGGCCGAGGTGATGCCCTCCGCTACCGTGGCGTCCTTCTCCTCGGTGCCGTCGGCCCACCATGCCACCGTATAGGAAGCCGCCCCGGCCACTTCGTCCCATTCGAGGGTCAGCTTGTCGGAATAGACGGCTTCGGCGTCGAATTTCACGTTCGCCGGAACGGTGAGTTTCTCCAGCCTGGTCTCCCCGTCGTAAACCACGACGATGTCGTCGAGCAGGTAACGGGTCTTGTTGGCGCCCGCCTGTGCGGGGTTCGACGAAAATGCGATGCGCGAAGTGGGCGAGAGGCCGTCGAGCGTCACCGTGAAGGTCTCGAACCGACCTACGGCCGACGAGATGTCCACGACTTTCGAAGCCACGGCCGTGCCTTTCTTGCTCACGGAGTTGTTCGACCCGAACTCGGCGCCCTCGATGGCCTCGACCACGATGTCGCTGCCGTATACGTTTTCGCCTTCGGCATAGGCGCTGGCCGAGAAACTCACCGTTACGGTCGTGTTCTTGGGCAGGGCCGCCAGCTCGGGCGTATAGAGGATGCCGATACCGCCGCCACCGCCGCCGCACTTGATGTAGCCCGGACGGGTCGAGGTGTTGCCCGACAGCCCCCAGCCTTTCATGCCGACGCTTTCGATGTACTCGGCCGACGTGCCTCCGGTGAATACGTTGAACTCCGTCGTCCAGTTGCAGACCGGACGGTCGCCGTCGGCCTGCGGGTTCTCGCCCGTGGCAGGTTCCCACGTCTTGCGGTACTCGGTACCCGATACGGCGTTGTAACCTGCCGCCGAGCGGACGATGTCGCCGCCGTGGATGAATGCCGCGAAATCCTGCGCCAGCACGATATCTCCGGCCTGTGCCGGGTTATTCTGCGAGGCTTTGGGCCCGGCCTTGGCCGTGGTCCCGGCGACGACGGGGGTCATGATGTTGCCGAAGCTGGCATTGGTGACCCGGGCGTAGTAGGTCGTTTCGGGATCGAGCCCCGAGAAGGTGAACCTCACGACGGGATAACCCGCCAGGGCGGTGAAGATGCCTTTGTCCGACGCGAGTTTCCCGTCGGCCAGCCAGCTGACATGCAGTTCGCTGCACGCCTCGTCACGGAACAGTTCGATGTTGTAGAGGCGCGTGGCGTCGGTCGCCGCATCGTCGGTATACGACCACTCGTAGGTGAGCGTCGAACCCGTCGCGGCATTGAGCGTGAGCTTCGGGTCGAGTTCGAGGATACCCACCGAAGCCATCAGCATGGCCGGCTGCTCGTTTGCCGTGACGTATACCCAGTCCGAGGTGGAGGAGTAGGGGAAGTTGGCCCTGACGCGGCCGTAATATATCCGGTCGGCCGCCAGGTCGGTGAATTCATGGTAGTCGATTGCGTCCGTGGTCTTGCAGAGCGCTTCGCTGACGGGGTTCATCTCCCCGTCGACGAGCTGTACGGTGTACGATGTCGCGCCGCGGATGAAATCCCAGCAGATCGTAAGCGACGTGGCCCCGTATTCGAGCAGTTTCACGTTCTTCGGGGTCTTGGACTTGTTGGCCCCCGATATTTCCACGCCGTCGTCCTTGCAGGCCGTCAGCGAGACTGCGGCCGATAGCGAGAAGAGGGCGAACAGAATATATAAAATGCTTTTTTTCATGATTGTTGTCCGGTTTTAGTATACGAGCTTGATGTCGTCGATGTACCAGCGGCCCGCCTTCACCGAGGAGCCCGAGAACCAGCTGTCGGCCGTGGAGATGAAGAATGCCGGATTGGCTTTCGCGCCGGGATTGGGGATGACGGCCGTGACCTCGACCCACGTGTAGGCGGGGATGTCGAGCGAAACGTAGCTCTTGGTCGAAGCTACGATCTTGTCCAGCGTGCCCTTCGAGATCCAGAACCCGTCGTTCTTCTCGCAGATGCCCACCATGCCCTGGTCGGGGGCTGCGGCCCAGATGGCGACCTTGCAGGTCAGCAGCAGGTCGTAGCCCGCGGGGATGTTCAGCACCGGGGAGATGAGGTTGCCCGGCTGCCCGTCGGCATTGTCGCTCGCAGCGCCCAGCTGGATGTAACCCGGGCACATATAGTTCAGGTAGCCTGTCCATCCCTCCATGCCGATGGCGCGGTAGAACGCCGCGTTGCCGTTGCGTACGGTCGAGGTGATGCCGCCGATGCTGGCGTTGGTGCCCGCCGAGACGCTCACCGTCTCGTTGTCGAGGCTCAGGTTGGCCACGGTCTTGTCGGCCGTCGTGACACCCGCCTTCTGGCCGATGCAGTCGCCGCCCCAGGGGAATTTGCCGAAGTTCTGCGTCAGCAGGGGAAGCTCCTCGCCCTGGGCGTCGAACCCGGCGCGGACGATGGTCGAAACGGAGCCGAAATCCTTCTCCGTGCCAGCCTCGTCGGTAGCCTTCACGCCGAAGGTCACGATGCCCTGCTTGGTGGCGGTGCCCGTCAGGGGCACTTCGATGTAGCCGTTGCCGGCCGTCGAGATCGAATAGCTGCCGCTGGCGGCCGTGATCCCCTCGCCGCCGGTCTGCGTCACCGTGACGGTGTATTTTTCCGTGCCGAGCGCCTTGATGTAGGGGATGCGGAGCTTGGCCCCGGCTTCCGCGTTGAGTTTGAGCATACCCGAGACGTCGAACTGCTGTCCGTTGTCGAAGGGTTTCCACTCGAAGATACCGTTGTCCTGCCTGATGGCGATGGCGACGTTCTCTTCGCCGCAGCCGTGCAGGTAGATGGTGGCGTTACGCTCCTCGGAGGTGTTCTGGTCGCAGGTGACCGTCACCTTCTGGTAGGTGCCGGGGTCTCCCTTGCCCGAGAGCTGGTCGACATGCACCCAGCCGTAGGCGTTCGTCCACTCGCGGCTGTCGGGGGTGTCGCTGATTTGCCAGTCCCCCGTGGCGCGGATCGTGAACGTATCGCTCGATTCGACGTACGGGAAACTCATCTCGCGCAGGTTGCGTTTGAGGAACCCCTGGTCGTCGTCGCTGCACGCGGCAAGACCGCAGATCCCGCCCAACGCGAGAACTATCGTCAGTTTATGAATAAATTTCATCATGATTGGATCGTTAGTTTGTTTGTAAAACCGATAAAAAAAATCAGAAACCGACTCCGGATACACTGCCGGATGTCAATTTCCTACACGGTTTCTAACGATATCGAATGACTTGCATTGCAAATATAGCAATTTTCCGGGATTCGCAAGAAAAATGTTTAAAATTTTACGAACCTTGCGGCGAAAAACCGAAAAATAAAATATCTGTAATATATAGGTATAAAAATTTGCATTGCAATTTTGTGAAAAAAGCTTCCGGCATTGGGTAGTTTGCCCCGGTCGCTTGTATCTAATGCAGACCGGACGGAAAACGCCGGCCGCAACCGACCCAATGCAAACTAAAAAAACGATTATTAACCGGAAACTTTAAAACAACTTCGACGATGTCTGACTAATCCCTCCCCCTACACCAGCACTACACGGTTTTTTATCGGACGACGGATGACTTGCAAGGTTCTGTCTGCCGTATCGGAACGAATTTCCCCGGAGCCCGCCTGCACGGCGCGGCTGCGGACGTGCTTTGCACGCGGCAGCGGGAAATAACCAATTAACCGAATTGAAACTATGAAGAAATTATTCCATAAAGGACTATGTCTGGTCATGGTGCTCTGCGCGGGGGCTTTCGGCTGCTATGCCGCCCAAGGATCGCTCCCCGGTGCGCAAGGGCAGGGGTATGACCTGAATTTATCCTACTCGCGGACGACGCTCAAGGCCGTTGCCGATGCTATTACGCAACAAGTGGGCATCGCCTTCTCCTACGAAACGGCACTGGCCGGCTATCCGATGGAGAACCTGGAGGTCTCGGAGAAGGGTGCCACCATCGAGGCCATCCTTGCCGCCGTATTCACGCCTCGCGGCATCGACTACCGGGTGGTTGACAAAGTGGTCGTGCTGACGCGCAGCACGCGCCCCGTTCCGGCAGCCAGTGCCGCCGCCAAATCGGAGGTGAAAGGGGTCGTCCGCGACGCTGCGGGCAACCCGATGATCGGCGTGACGGTCACTATCAAGGGGACGCTGGTCGGCGTCTCGACGGGTGTCGACGGCGGCTATGCGATCCCGGCCGACGGGAACGCCACGCTGCTCTTCTCGTATATCGGCTACCGCCCCCATGAGGAGGTGGTAGGGCGCCGCACGCAGATCGACGTCACGATGCAGGAGGACGAGCTGGTGATGGACGAAGTAGTCGTCGTAGGCTACGGCACGCTCAAGAAACGCAATATCGTGGGCGCGGTCGAGAACCTTTCGGGCGACGCGGTCGAAAACCGGCCCAATGCCAACATCACCCGTTCGTTGCAGGGCCAGATCCCCGGCCTGAACATCGTGCAGGTCGACGGTAAGGCCGACCATGCCGGCGAAGTCACCATCCGCGGCGTGAACAACACGTTCAAGGCCCGTGTGAGCGGCGGTGAAAAGACCAACAAACTCGGACAGGGCGGCGGCGCGCTGGTGCTCATCGACGGTGCCGAAGGCGACATGGGTTCGGTGAACCCCGACGACATCGCCTCGATCTCGGTGCTCAAGGACGCTTCGTCGGCCGCAGTATACGGCGCCCGCGGCGCATTCGGCGTGATTCTCATCACGACCAAGGATCCCGAGAAGGGCAAGGTGCGCGTGAGTTACAACGGCTCCGTGTCGCTGCACCGCCGTACGGTGATCTGGGAGGACAACGTGGTCACCGACCCCGTGCAGTGGGTCGATGCCTTCCGCGAGTCGTATCTCAACTCCTCGCCGACGGCGACCGTACCGTCGCTCTTCAACAACTACATGCCCTATTCGAACGCCTGGTTCGAGGAGCTCAAACGCCGCCGTGCCGATCCGACGATGGACAACTACGACATCGACGCCAACGGCAACTACAACTACTACGGCGAGACCAACTGGCTCAAGGAGATCTACAAGTCGGTGAACTATTCGACCACCCACGCCGTCAGCATCCAGGGCGGCCGCGAAGGGGTCAGTTACTACATTTCGGGCCGTTACTACAACCAGGACGGCATCTACAAGGTGGGCGAGGAGACCTACAAGAAGTATAACCTCCGTGCCAAGGGCTCGATCCGCATCCGCCCGTGGCTGACGCTGGACAACAACACCAGCCTGATGAGCAGCAAGTACCACCAGCCCATGGTGCACTACGGCCAGCAGGTGATCTCGCGCCAGATCGACATGTTCGCCTTCCCGTTCGCCCTGCTGAAGAACCCCGACGGCACCTGGACGCAGACCGCGGCCAAGACCGGTTATGCGGCCTTCGCCGAGGGCACCTCGTGGCAGGAGAACAACAAGCTCGAAGTGGCCAACACCACGACGTTCAACTTCGAATTCGTCCCCGATGTCTTCAAGGTCTCGGCCGACGTGACCTACAAGGGATCGCGCTGGTCGCGCGACCGCATGGAGAACCTCTACACCTACTACACCGGCGTGAACGTTTCGGGGCAGGACAACAGCTATTCGTCGCTCGAAAACTGGACGTACCGCTCGGACTACATCTCGACGAACATCGTCGGTACGGTCACGCCCAAGCTGGGGGCCGACCACGACCTGAACGTGGTCGCCGGATGGAACCTCGAGGACTACGACTACCGCACGCAGAAGACCTACCGCCAGGGCAACCTCTATCCCTCGAAGCCGAGCTTCACGCTCATGGACGGCGAGTATTACTCGACCACCTCGGGCGGCTACACGTGGGGGCTGGTCGGATTCTTCGGCCGCGTCAACTACGCCTATGCAGGCCGCTACCTGGCCGAAGTGAGCGCCCGTTACGACGGGTCGTCGAAATTCCCGTCCAGTTCGCAGTGGGGCTTCTTCCCCTCGGCATCGGTCGGATGGCGCCTCTCCGAAGAGCCGTGGCTCAAACCGCACGTCGAAGGGTGGCTGGACAACTTCAAGGTTCGCGCCAGCATCGGTTCGCTCGGCAATGCCAACATCGACCCCTACCAGTACCTCGAGACCATGACCGCTTCGGGCAGCGCCTCGATCGCCAAGTCGTCGGTCATCATCAACGGCCAGAACGTACCTTACACGTCGGTGCCCAGCCTGATCCCCGACGACATCACCTGGGAAAAGGTCACCACCTACAACATCGGCCTCGACCTCGACCTGTTCCACAACCGGCTTTCGTTCACCGGCGACTACTACCGCCGCAATACGACCGACCTCTACACCGTCGGCCCGAACCTCCCGCAGGTACTCGGTAGCGCCGCGCCCTACGGCAACTACGCCAGCCTCAAGACCAAGGGATGGGAGCTGAGCCTTTCGTGGCGCGACTCGTTCAACCTGGGCGGCAAGCCGTTCAGTTACAGCATCAAGGGTATGCTGTGGGACAGCCGCAGCTGGATCACCGACTACTATAACGAAACGGGCGACCTGACGACCTACTACAAGGGCATGGAAATCGGCGAGATATGGGGTTTCCGCACGGCGGGCATCTACGCCAGCAACGCCGACGCCCTGAACGGCCCGGCCTACAACTTCTTCAAGAACGGCGAGATGTTCCGCGCCTATGCCGGCGACCTGCGCTTCGTCGACGTGGACGGCGACGGCATCATGACCAAGGGCAACCGCACGCTGTCCAACCACGGCGACCTGGAGATCATCGGCAACCAGTCGCCGCGCTACCAGTACAGCATCAACATGTCGCTGAACTGGAACGGCATCGGGCTTTCGATGCTGTGGCAGGGCGTGGGCAAGCGCGACTGGTACCCGTGGACGGAGTCCGGATTCTTCTGGGGCAAATGGAACCGCGCCTACAACTCGCTGATGAAGACACAGACGGGCGACAACGTGGTTCGGATCGACAAGAGCACCGACAACTGGCGCGTCACGAACATGGACAAGAACCCCTACTGGACACGCATGGTATCGCTCGCCGCCAACCGCAACGACGGCCCGCTGACGTGGGAGAACGACCACTACCTGCAGGACGCTTCGTACATCCGACTGAAGAACATCACCATCGACTACACCTTCCCCAAGCACATCTGCAAGAAGCTGCGCCTCGAGGGGCTGAAGGTCTACCTGTCGGGCGAGAACCTCTTCACCCACTCGCCGATGTTCAAGCACACGGACATGTTCGACCCCGAAGTCATCACCAGCGGCGACTCCGATTTCGCGGCCTCGACCACTTCGGGCCTGAACGGTACGGGTAACGGCTATTCCTACCCGATGCTCAAAACCGTGACCCTGGGTATAAACGTAACATTTTAACCGACAGCAACCATGAGAAAGATACTGCTATATACGCTGATGACCCTCGCTGCCGCGGGAATGGCCTCCTGCGAGGATTTCCTGACGCGCGACACCTACGACCAGATCGGCAGCGACGAGTTCTGGAAATCGGAAACCGACCTGGAACTCTATGCCAACGGTTTCATCCAGAAGATGATCCCCGGCGACGGAACCATCACGCGCGGCGACATCTATGCCGACTACTGCGCCGTGGACATCCCGACCGACCTGCTGCGCCCCGACGGCAACGTCTCGCCCGACAACCAGACCGGATGGGCCGAGAGCAACTGGACGAACCTTCGCCGCGTGAACTACATGCTCGACAATATGCACAAGTGCAAGGGGCGTGTGAGCGACGAGATCTACAACCACTACGAGGGCGTCGCCCGTTTCTGGCGCGCCTGGTTCTACTACGACAAGGTGCAGACCTTCGGCGCCGTGCCCTGGTACGACTTCACGATCGCGGCCAGCGACAAGGAAGCGATGATGAAACCCCGAGACAGCCGCGAGTACGTCATGGACAAAGTGCTGGAAGACCTCACCTTCGCAAGCACCTACTGCCTCTCCGACGCCAAATTCACGAAAGGCTCGGCGCTCATCAACAAGTGGGTGGCACTGGCCTTCAAGTCGCGCGTCTGCCTCTATGAAGGCACCTTCCGCAAGTACCACTCGCGCGAGCCGTCGTCCGACAAACCGTGGCAGGCCGAGTATAACGCCGACAACAAATTCCTGCGCGAGGCCGCTGCCGCCGCCAAGGAGATCATGGACAAGGGGCCCTATTCGCTCGTCACGGGCGATGTGAAGACTGCCTACCGCTCGCTCTTCACCAGCGCCGGGCTGCTCACGCAGGAGGTGATCTTCGGCCGCGAGTACAGCAAGGAGCTCTCAGCGTTCCACGAAACCAGCTGGTACTACTATTCGCCGACCTACGGTGCCAAGATCGCCATGACCAAGAAGTTCATGAACACCTACCTCACGACCCGGGGCACGCCGTTCACCGACATCGACGGTTACCAGACCATCGACTTCATCCGCGAGTTCGACGGCCGTGACGCCCGCATGGCGCAGACGGTCATCAGCCCGACCTACAAGATGAAGATCAGCGGCCGCGAACGGCTCTATTCGCCCAACTGGAAAGTGACCCGTACGGGCTACCATCCGATCAAGTGGTCGATCGACGACGATGCCGACAACGTGCTGTCGAAGGCCGCGAGCTGGAATTCGCTGCCGATCCTCCGCTATGCCGAGGTGCTGCTGAACTACGCCGAGGCGAAGGCCGAGCTGGGCGAAATGGACGCCGCGGTATGGGATCAGACCATCGCGCAGCTGCGCAGCCGTGCCGGCGTGACCCCGGTCGTCCCGGACAAGGCCGACCCCTACATGGAGGCCTATTTCCTCAATACCGTGACCGACAAGTGGATACTCGAAGTGCGCCGTGAGCGCGGCATCGAGCTCTGCCTCGAAATGGGGCTGCGCTGGGACGACGACATGCGCTGGCACATGGGCGACCTGCTCACGAGCGACAACAACCCCTGGACGGGCATCTGGATCGGCAACACGGGCTACACCTACGATTTCACGGGGCAGAGCACCGACGACAACGGCGATCCCGTACCCGACTTCTACATCCGCCCGGGCGAGGATACCGAACATTCGATCGCCATTTCCAATACGGGGGCCAACCAGACCTTCTCGCTCAACGCCGCGGGGAATATCGTCTGGGAGTACAAGCGCACGTGGGGCGAAAAGAAATACCTGCGTCCGATCCCCCAGACGGCGATCACCCGCAACCCGAACCTCGAACAGAACGCGCTCTGGAAATAAGCAATAAAAAACTCAGGATATGAAAACGAAAATCATGTTATTATGCTGTATGGCGGCGACGCTGATGCTGGCATGCAGCAACGACAAGTCCGGCGGGCATGACGGCGACGAGGGAGTCGAAACCGAAGTCAACGGCACGCAGCTCGACGGCAATACGACCCTCTACGGACTGGTGACCGACACGTCGGGGAACCCCGTCCCGGGCGTGGTCGTGTCGGACGGCTACGGCTGCGTCACGACCGATGCCAACGGCGTCTACCAGATGGAGCGCTACAAGAAGGCGCGCTTCGTGTATTACAGCACGCCGGCAGGCTATGCCGTCAATACGTCGGCCGACAATTACCCGCTCTTCTACGCCGAGATCGTCCATAAGAACATCGCCGACCGCCACGACTTCGTGCTGGCGCCGCTGCCGGCCCCGGAAACAGATTTCACGTTGGTATGCATCGCCGACCCGCAGTGCTCTACCACGGCCGAGATCAGCCGCTACGTCAACGAGACGATCCCCGACGTCGAGGCTACGGTCGACGGTTACAAGGCCAAGGGTACGCCGGTCTACGGCATCACGCTCGGCGACATCGTCTTCGACACGCCCGACCTGTGGAGCAACATGAAGGAGTCGATGGCCAACCGCAACCTGCCCGTTTTCCAGACCATCGGCAACCACGACCACCTGCAAACCGAGACTTCGGACGACAATGCCGCAGCCAATTTCGAAACGCAGTTCGGCCCGCGCAACTACTCGTTCAACCGCGGCGACGTGCACATCGTATCGATGGACAACGTGCTCTACGAAGGCAAGAAGAAGTACAAGGGCGGCATCACCGACAAGCAGCTCGAGTGGCTGCGCCAGGACTTGTCGCATGTAGACAAGGACAAGCTCGTGATCTTCTGTGCGCACATCCCGTTCCGCGGGGGTACGAGCGTGACGGACGAGAGCCACGAGAACTACGATGGCGTGCTCGACCTGCTGGCCGAATTCACCGAGGCGCACATCATGATCGGCCATACGCACTACAACCAGAAATACATCCACAAGCGTAACGGCAAGACGATCTTCGAGCATGTCCACGGCGCCGCCTGCGGTGCGTGGTGGACGGCGAACCTCTGCGCCGACGGCACGCCGAACGGGTACGGAGTCTACGAGATTTCGGGCAACACCGTCGCCAACCAGTATTACAAGTCGACCAACAAGGACGCCGGCTACCAGATCCGGGCCTATTCGGCCACACAGGTATTCGGCAAGTCGGGCAGCCTCACCTTCGGCTGGGCGGCCAACTCCTCGGCGATGAACAATGCGAAATGCATCGTGGCCAACGTCTGGAACTCCGACCCCTCGGGCAGCTGGAAAGTTTCGCTCTGGCAGGACGGCACGAAGGTCTGCGACATGGCCCGCGTAAAGACCTACGACTACTGGGCCTATGCCTACCACGTACTCTATTACAGCAAGAGCGTGGGCACAACCTGGGGCAAGAACCTCGACCACTACTATTACGGGAATCTGGCGTCGGGTACGCCTGAAACCGCCGATTTCGAAATCGTAGTGGAGGACGGCATGGGCAATACCTACCGCACCTCGAAACTCCAGACCGACTTCATAGGCTTCTGACCCTCCCGCTCCTAAAAGCGATGCCGCGCCCCGAAAAGGGCGCGGCATTTTTCTTGCCGGTTCACAGGCGCGGTTGCAGGCACGTCGCCTCCCGGGCGCAGGTTCCTCCTCCCGCCTTGCGGAACCGCCGTCGCCGCCCCTATACGGCGGCGTTCCGTCCCGGGCGGTCAATACCAGCCTTCGGTCTGCGTGAGGTTGTAATTTCGGCTCATGGCCGCCTGCGTGATGGGCCATAGCAGTATGTTGGGGTTCTTGTCGCGCTGCGCCGCGATGTCGGCGCTGTACTCCCATATCTTGTCCGTGCGCAGGAGCATCCACCAGGTGCGGCCTTCGCCGACCATCTCCCTGAGGTATTCGTCGACGATCGCCTGCAGGACGGCTTCGGGCGACGTGTCGGTGTAGTAATCCTTCCGCCCGTAGGCCCTGGCGGCCAGCGGTGCCAGGGCTTCGAGCGCACCCGCGTAGTCCTTCCCGTAATACCGGGCTTCGGCCGCCATCAGGAAGGCTTCGCCGTAGCGGTAAAGGATGAAATCCGAGTCGAAAATGCGTGTGCCGTTGTCCACGCGCCCCATCAGTTTCTCCGTCCAGCCGATCCTGCGGCCGCCCGTGCCGTAATCGGCCGTGCGGCAGGTCAGCGCTGCACGCGTATCGGCGGGGTCGGCCTGCAGCAGGGCCCGGTAGGTGTCGGTATACCACCACCACTGGTTGCCCCCGGTGGTGGGGACGGGGTTGTTGCGGTAGGCCGCTTCGACGTAACTCTCGTTCCAGCCGAGGTAGTAGGCCGGGCCGTTCAGGGCTTCCGACACATCCTGGTGCACGGCGAAAATGACCTCGCGGCCGCATTTGTTCGACGAACTGAAAATATCGGCATACGCGGGCTCGAGCAGGGCGTCCGACAGGCCGAGTTCCCCGAGCGCCTCTTGGGCCATCGCCAGGTAAGCCTCGCCCCCGGCCTGCATACGGTACATCCACAGGGCATAGTCGGCCTTCAGCATCGCCACGGCGGCCGGCGTGGCCACGGTCTTGTCCGACGTATCGGCGACGTACCTTTCCGCGTCGGCAATGTCGCGTTCCACGCGCATCAGCACTTCCGAGACGGGGGTGCGTCCGAGGAACAGCTCCGTGTCGGTCGATTCGTAGCCCCAGAGCGGCAGCGGGGCATCGCCCCAGATGCGTGCGATCTGGAAGAAGCAGTACGCGCGGATGAAGTGGGCGTTCCCCAGACAGAAGGCCCGCGGTTTCTCCTTCAACCCCATCGCAGGAACATGCCTGATGACCAGGTTTGCCTGGTTGACCGTCGTGTAGAGCGCCGTCCAGTCGGCATACTCGTTGACCGAACTCATGGTGCTGGTGCGCACCTGCGACTGGTCGACGCCGTTGAGCGTGTTGTGCGTCCCCGGGCCCCACAGCCCGTTGCGCAGCTCGCCCCAGCAGAGGTAGATGTCGTTCATGCTCTTGAGCGCGCTGCGCAGGTAGACGTACAGCCCATAGGTGGCCGACGTGGCGTCGCTCTCCTCTTTCCACATGTTGCTGGCCGAGAGCTTGTTGTCCTGCATGATGTCCAGGTCGCCGTGGCAGCCGCCCGCCCCGTATGCGCAGAACAGCAGCGCGACTCCGGCTATAGTCTTTCCGAATTTCGTTTTCATGGCAGTAGGGTGTCAGAACGTGAGTTTGGCCGTGAAGAGCACTTTGCGCGTCGGCGGGTAGGGACTGAACCCGGTGTCGTAGGTCGACGACGCGGTGTAGAGGCCGCCGGTGGTCGCGGCCTCGGGCGAGACCCCGTGCACGGCCGTCCAGTAGCAGAGCGTGTTGCCCGAGACGGTGAGCGTCACGTCGCTTATGTGCAGTTTGCGCAGCCACGCCTTCGGGAGCGACCACGAGAGCGAAACGTCGCGCAGGCAGAGGTAGTCGGCCTTCTCGACGAATATGTCGGACGTGCGCCCGTAGTTGCGGTTGCCCCAGTCCGTATCGTTGGCCGTGAAACGGGCGTAGCGCGTGTCGTCGCCCGGCTGCGACCAGCATTTTTTCACCTCGTTCACCAGGTTGTAGTTGCAGTTGCCCATCGTCGACTGGAAATAGCGCATCTGCATGTCGTTGCGCACCGAATGTCCCAGGGCATAGTCCATGTAGACGTTCAGCGTCCAGTTCCGGTAACGGAACGTATTGCCGATGCCGCCCGTCGAGTGGGGCAGGGCATACCCCAGCAGGAACTGGTCTTCGGCGTTGATGATCTGCCGGCCGTCCATGCGCGTCGATCCCGGACGGTCTTTCCACTCGTAGTCGCCGATGTCCTTGCGCCCGGCTATCTGCCGCCGGTCGCTGCGCCGGTAGCCGCGCGACTGCGTGTCGTACCGGGCGGCATCGGCCTCCTCCTGCGTCTCGATGATGCGCTCTGCGACATAGCCGAAAATACGCCCCATGCGCTCGCCCTCGGCGATACCCCCAAACTGGGTGCCGTCGCCGACCGAGATGCCGTTGATGCGGTTGCGGGGATTGCCGTTGTCGGGCAGCTCGAGCACGCGGTTCATGTTGTAGCTGTACGTAAAGTCCGTCCTCCACGAAAAACCCCTGCGGTCGATGTTGACCGACGACAGCGACAGTTCCGTGCCGTAGAACCTGACACGCCCCAGGTTGGTCGAAACCGAGTTGTAGCCCGTCGTATTGGGGAGGCTGACGTCGAACAGCAGGTCGCGCGTCTCCTTGTTGTAATAGTCGAGCGCCAGCGTGATGCGGTTGTCCAGCAGCCCGAGGTCGATGCCGGCGTTGAACTGGAGGGTCTTCTCCCAGATCAGGCCGTTGTTGGGCATCGTATTGGTCGTGGTGGTCGCGTTGCCGTTGTAGGTGTAGAGCGAATTGTAGCTGCCGTAGGTGTCGTACAGCCCGATCCCGTTGTTGCCCGTCAGCCCGTAGCTCACGCGCGCCTTGAGCATGCTGACCGCACTGTTTTCGGGCCAGAACCCCTCCTTGCTGACCACCCATCCGGCCGATGCCGCCGGGAAATAGCCCCAGCGGTGGCCTGCGGCGAATTTCGACGAACCGTCGATGCGCATCGTCGCGGCAAGGAGGTAACGCCCGCCGTAATCGTAGTTCACACGCCCGAAATAGGAGATCAGGCACTCCCGCGTGCGGGTACTCTTCGGATAGTTGGCGATGTTCGAAGTCCCGGCGTCGAGCACGGGCAGCTTGTCCGACACGGCGCCCTGCACCCGCACGTCGAAGCTGTTGAGTTTGTCGAGCATGTATTCGTAGCCCGCCACGGCACCCAGGCGGTGCCCGTTGCCGAACGTACCCTTGTAGTCGGCATAGGCCTGGAAATCCATGCGGTTGGTCTCCGAAAAGCCCTCCTTCATGGGCCGTATGTTCGAGCCCGTCGTGGGGTTGTCCTCGACATAGAAATAGCTGCGCGTATGGCGGTTGTAGTTGGTGAACTGCCCGACCAGGCGCAGCCCGTCGAACACCTCCCAGTCGAGGTTGATCGTGGCCGTCGAACGCTTGATCGTCGACCCGGCATTGTGGTAGTAATAGGCGTAGTAGGCGGCCGGTATCGTCGTGTTGTTGGTGCCCAGCGCGGGCGTGCCCGCCAGCTCCTCGCCCGCCTCCTCGCCGTACCAGTCGCGGTGGGTGTTGGGGACGGAGAGCCCGCGTATGACCGAGTTGCGCAGGCTGAGCGGCGCACTCTCGAAGGTCTGCTGCTCGATCTGCGAATAGTCGAATGTCGTCGAGGCCCTGAGCCGCCGCGTCACCTGGAAGGTCGTGTTGCCGTGGAACGTGAAGCGCGAATAGCCCGTCGTGATCCCGATCCCGCTGTCGTCCGTATAACCCGCCGAGGCGGCGTATTGGATGTTGTCGCCGCCCCCGTCGATGCCGACGTAGTAATTCTGCCAACATGCGTCGCCGAACCATTGGCTCTGCTGGTCGTTGTCCTCGAAGACGATGATGCGCCCGGGGTTCACCGGGTCTTCGACCCATTGGTAGCCGGCGGGAACCTGCTCGTCCGGCCGGAGGTAACGGGTCGTCCAGAGCGATTTGGCCGTATTGCCCGTGCCTGCCGACTGTTCGCCGCCCAGCACCGATGCCGGATCCATGCCGCCGCAATACCCCTCCATGAGCGCCGGACGCACCGTGAGGATGTAATCGCGGGCGTTCATCAGGTCGAACTTCGTGGCGGGCGACGCCCAGGCCCACTGCCCCTCGAATACGATCCGGGGGCCGAGGTGTTTCGAACCTTTCTTCGTGGTGATGAGGATCACGCCGTTCGACGCGCGGGAACCGTAGATGCCCGCCGCTGCGGCGTCCTTCAGGAACGAGACCGATTCGATGTCGTTGGGATTCAGCCCGGCCATTTCGCGGACTACGCCGTCGACCAGCACGATCGGGTCGTTCGACTGGTTGATCGACGATCCGCCGCGAATCAGGAATTTGGGGTCTGCGCCCGGTGTCGCATCGGTCGTGGCGACCCTCACGCCGGGGATGCGTCCCTTCAGGGCGTCGCCGACCGAATTGACGGGGATACCCTCCAGGAGATGCCCGTCGAATTTGCTGATGGCCGCAGTCACCGTCCTGCGCGACTGCGTGCCGTATCCGACCACCACCACGTCCTCGAGCACGGCTTCGTATTCCTCCAGCGCGACGTCGATAGCCGACCTCGTCCCGATGCGTTCCTCCCGGTCGGCATAGCCTATGTATGAGAAAACGAGGGTGGCGTCCGGATCGGCGAAAATCCGGTAATTGCCCTCCGCCCCGGCCGAAACGCCCCGCATCGTATCCTTCACGACGACCGAGGCGCCGACCAGCGGCGTCCCCGAGCCGTCCTTGACGCGCCCCGTCACGAGTACCAGCTGCGAACGCGCGGAATCCGTGTCGTAGGTCAGCACCACGATGCGGTCGACGACCTTGTAACGGAATCCCCGTCCCTTGAATACCTTTTCCAGGATATGTTCCAGCGGCGCCGCGGTTTCATGCACCGACACGTCGCCGAGCGGCATCTGCGACAGTGCCGATTCGTAGGAGAACAGTACGCCCGTCTGTGAGGTGACGGCCTCCGTGAAGGTCAGCACCGTTGCGGATCCGAGCGTGAGATCCACAGCGTAGGTCTTTTGTGGCGAGGCATTTCTGCCGTCATCCGTAGCATGGGCCTGCGGACACATGCCGGTCAACAGGAGAAGAAATACCAATTCCAGCTTGGGGATGGAATTTTTCTTCATATTTTAAGGTTCGTGAAGCGTGTTCCGGGTTGTGCGGTGCAAAAGGCCTGCGGTGGTCGACCGCAGGCCCCGTATCATTCGTTGCGGATCACCTCGCAATGCGTTCCGGTCATGAACTCGACGATGTCGACGACCTCCTCGAGCGAATTGCTCCGCAGGTAGTTGATGTCGTAGCGTTTGCCGTCGTCGGGCGACATGATGCGTATGCGTACGCCGTAGCTCTTTTCGATGCCGGCGATGATCTCCGTGATCGTGGCGCCCTTCATCGTGACCAGGTTGTAACGCCTGGTCACATAGAGAGGCGCGTTGATTTCGGCCACCTCCATGTCGCCCATCCGGGCGTCGTACACGGCGCGCTGGTTGGGATGCAGCCGCACGAGGTTGTCGCCGCCGGGGGTTTCGAGGCGTACGGCGCCGCGTTCGAGCACCACCTCCGTGAACGGGTCGCCGGCGAGCGCCCGGACATTGAAGGCCGTGCCCAGCACCCGGATCGCCAGCTCGCGGGTCTCCACGACGAAGGGATGCCGCGCATCGTGCGACACGTCGAAATAGGCCTCGCCGTCGAGCCGCACGATCCGCTCCCCGTCCCCCTTGCCTACGGCATAGCGCAACTCGGTGCCGTCTTGCAGCCACACCTGCGTCCCGTCCTCCAGATGCAGGACGGCCACGTCGCCGGTCTGGTTGGCATAGGACTGGAACCGCCCGGCTTCCGGCAAGCGCACACCTGCCAGCCAGGCTGCCGCGACCGCGATCACGACCACGGCTGCCGCAGCCGCTGCGGACATCCAACACCGCCATGCGAACCGCGCGGGGCGCTGCATGGCGTCGTCGGCGTCGATACGCGCGTTGAGCCGCCGTAGCATGGCATCGCAGCGCTCGCCGGTGGCGGGGGAGATGAGCGTCCTGTGTGCGCTCCATACGGCCGCGACTTCGAAAAACAGGCTGCGGTTCTTCTCCGAGGCTTCGAGCCAGGCATATACCTCCCGGTCTTCGGCCCCGCTCGTCCGGCGGACGAGGTATCTGTATAGCAGTCCCTCCATGTCGGTTATGGTAGGGGTGTCTGTATGGCGTTCCAATATGTATACTTTTAGGGTGTTACCTATACTATACAGCCATAGGCACGAAAATACCTAGTCTGTTTTCACTTTTTTTTCGAAAAAGTGCATTTTTTCTGGAATCCCGGGAAATACGGGTCGAGGACGAAGCTGCGCAGGGCTAAAGGTAATAAAAATATCCGGGCTTCAAAGCCCGGATATCATCCCGGCCGTACCTCCGGCACAGGTGCCGGGCAGGATACGGAACGGTTCGGTCAGTTCCACTTGCCCAGCAGCTTGCGGGGGTAGTTCGTGCAGATGGCGTAGAGTTTGTCCTTGTAGGCCAGGTAGTAATCCATGTCGACATCCAGGTCGGCATTGTATACGCTGAGCTTCAGCCCCGCATCGAGGAATTTCTGCACCGAATAACCGTTCTTGTTCACAGTCTTCCCCTCGAAATAGAGGTTTTCGGTCGAGAGGTTCGCCCACGGATAGCCGTAGGAGATGTAATCGGCCGGGTTGCGGAAGCTCATCCACCCGGCATTGCTGCCCACGGCGCCCGCCGCGGCGAGCGAACGCTGCCAGATGGTGACGGGACTGCTCGAACTGATTTTCGTCGCATTGCCCGTGACGATGAACTCGCAGAAATTCTGCGCGCCCATCTCTTCGATGATCTCGCACGCCCGCTCACACGCCCTGGCCGAAGCCTCGCGCCCCTCTTCGGTCGATTTGCCGTCGATGGTAATGTTCTTCACGTCGAGCCACAGGCGCGTGGTTCCCGCCTCGAGCACCACGTCGATGAAGTCGGCCAGCGAGGGCAGCTGTTCCCCGTTGGCCAGCGTCCCGGCGGCACGCAGTTCGGCGAGCGTATGCTCCCACGGCTTGAGGTTGTTGATGTAACACCCCGCCGATGCGTGCGCCACCACGACATCGTCGTCCTTCGTAAGGTAGATGTCGCACTCCGACGCGTAGCAGCCCAGCCCGATGGCATAGTTGAGCGCCGCCACCGAATTGTCGGGGAACTGCCGTGTCCCGGCCTCCGTCGAACCGCCGCGGTGCGCGACGACACGGTTGCCGACCTCGGCCGGGGTTTTGATCTCGGTGCCGGGCTTCGACGGCCCCGTCCAGTCCTTCAGCGGATCTTCGTCGTCGCTGCATCCTGCCGCCAGGCCGGCTGCGACAAGGGTGAGGAGCATAAGCATTTTATAGTATTTCATAGGTTTTTCTTTTTTTATTCGTTGTCGTTCCATGGCCGGAGCCCGGGCCGGACTGGGGCGTTCTCCCGTCCGGCCCGCTCCGGATTCAGAAATTCTCGTAATTTTTCACACAGCGCACCGCGGCTCCCGAACCGTTGCCCACGTCGAACCCGTCGTCGAATACCATATCGGCCGAGGTCGTACAGTAGGCGCGCCACAGGGCCATCTTCGAGGCCGTGGTCTGTCCCATCATCGGAATCAGGCAGTAGAAGCGCACGTTGCCCGAGTTGGCGCAGTAGTCATAGCCGCTCTTGTAGAGGCGCCACCCCTGCGGGTAGAGGTTGAAAGCGAAGGCCTCGGCACCGTTCGAAATGGCGGTCGCGGGGTTGAACTCGGCGTCCTGCCACTCCTTGCAGCGCAGGTGCGCCGCCACATTGGCCGCATTGCCCGAGGTCATGGCGCCGTACGATGCCGTCGCAGCCGCCACGGGGTAGTCCGAATAACTCTTCGACGACTCCGCCACCGCGTAGATCAGGTCTTTCCAGTCGGACATGTTGGCGATATGCCAGCCGTAGGGACAGATGCCCTGCACCTGCATCGAGAGCGACGGGTGGTCGGCCTCGGCCTGCGTATTGCCGCCGTCGGAGGCTGCGTAGTCTTTCAGGTCGGCCTTGAGGATCGGTTCCAGCGTGATGCTGTTGCCCACGGCATCCACGACCACCGTCCCGGCGCCTCCCAGCGGGAAGGGCATCAGCAGGGCCGGGCTCAGCGCGCCGGCCGGGTCGCCCGTCAGCGTTTCATACGAACTGTAAAGGCGTCCGTAGACCGAAGCGCGCGTCGTCACGCCGTCGGGCATCATCAGCTCCTCGAGCGTACCGCCGTTCTCCTCGGTGTCATAGGCCGGGTTGCGCATCGAATACTCCGCTTCGTCGTAACCGCCCGTCTTCGAGCCCCCGACCAGACCGCTGCCCAGCTTGTAGGTGCCCATCGCCGCGCCGCCGTTCCAGTGCAGGCCGGTCGTCATCCACGTCTTGGTCTTTCCGTCACGCGTGACGTATTCCTTGGTGGGGTAGCCGGCCAGTTCCGATTCGGGCATGCTGTTCACGGTCGAGATGCGCGTGAACTCGGCCTTCGAGTCGGCTGCCACCACGTTGTTGTCGTCGTCGAGCGCGATCGTCACGCGCAGGGCGTTCATCCCCGCAATGCCGAACGTGAGCTCGGGCGCCGCGGCCTCGGCAGCCGCGTCGGCCAGTACGGCGAGTTTGCCGTCGGCCGTCAGCGCATAGCGCGGATAGGCGTGGGGCGTACGCGAAGTCGAGAGGATCACCTTGCCGCTGCGGAAATAGTGGTCGAGGCCGAACACCAGATCGTTCTTGTTCATCTGTGCGGCGTCGCCGAAGGCCGCAAAGTGGGGTATGCCCGACCCGTAAATAAACAGGTAGGTTTCGTTGGCCAGCTGCCGCACCTTGATCTGCCTTGTGGCGAGGCTCGTATCCTCCGTCCCGGCGCTCACAGTCACCGTCGCCTCCCGCATGTCGGTGGGCGAGGTGTTGTCCGAAGCCGCGAGGACGATCGTCCCGGCCTCCCTGTCGAGCGAGCAGGTGAGCCATTCCACGCCCTCTTCCAGCTCGGCCGTGACGGTCGAGGCGGGCATGTTGGTCTCGAAGGCCACAGTCACCTCGGCAGGCTCCAGGGCCATCATTTCGATGTCCGATTCCGTCGAGAGGGTGAGCGTGGCATCGGGTTTGAGCCCGACCTGCGTGATCGGAAAATCGACGCTTTCGCCCGTCTTGGAGAGCGTTACGCGCAGCGTTCCCGTGCGCTTGTAGTCCGTATTCGCGGAGCAGGTGATCCGCAGCGCCTTTTCGACCGCGCCGTCGGGCGAGGCCGTATGGTAGTCGAGCGTGGCCCAGTCGGTGCCGACCAGTTCGGCATACCAGTCGCTATACATTTTGCCGTAGGGGTTCACCGTCACGATGTATGTGCCGAACGCCAGTCCGTCCGTCGTCCGCCCGTCGGCATCGAACCCGATCGCGGCGGGCGAAATCGAGATGCGCGCCTCCCGGCTCGTGTTGTCCGCATCGGTGCCCGACTCGTAACAGCCTGTGAATGCCGCGGCGGCGATGGCGAGCAGGCCGGATATGAATTTTCTCATAGCTGAATAGTTTTCTGTTGGGTAAATGGATTAAGACCAGCCTTCGGTCTGCCTGAGGTTGCTGTTCTTGTTGATCGCCGAGGTCGAGATCGGGAAGAGGTAGATGTTGGGGTTCGTCGAACCGCCCACGCCGCCCTCGACACCCGTATTGGGCCAGTATTTGAGCGGGCAGTAGGTGTCGATGTAACCCAGGCGGATGTAGGTGAACCACAGGTTGCCCTCCTCGGCGAATTCCCAGCGGTTCTCCGCAGCCAGCGCTTCGAGCACGTCCTGCTGCGTGGCCGAGGTGTAGAAGTCCGCCTTCCCGTAGGCGCGCTGGGCGACCACGTTCAGCTCTCCGAGCGCCTCCTTGTATTGTTTCCTGTAATAGTACAGCTCGGCACGGAACATATAGTACTGCGCATACCGGTAGAGGATCAGGTCGTCGTCGTAGAGCAGCGTTCCCGAAGACCAGTCGCCCGTGAACTTGTTGGGCCATCCGACCTTTTCGTACATGTCGCTCACGCCCGTGCGCTCCATATAGGTCACGTCGCTGCGCTGGTCGTTGTTCTGCTCCTTGTTCCGTTTCAGTTCGCCGATGAATTCGTCCGCATAACAGAACCACTGGTTGCTCGATACCGGCACGCCGCCCTCGACGTTGCGGTAGGAGGCCTTGACCTGCGTCGAGCCCCAGATGAAACGCTGGATGTAGCTGGCCGAATGCACCTCGTTCGTCGCATCGACATGCAGCGCGAAGGCGATCTCCTTGTTGGCCTTGTTCTTCACGTCGAACACGTCGGCGAACTTGCCGAGCAGCGGCGTGCGCGTAACGGCGTCGAGCGCCTCCCCGGCCATCGTCAGGTAGGAATCGCCGCCTCTCTGTGCGGCGTACATCCACAGCGCGAAGTCGGCCTTCAGCATGTTGATGTTGTCCACCGTGGCATAATAGCAGCCCTGGGCGTTGGAAGTGATGTGCGTGAGCGCGCTTTCGATGTCCTGCGCCACTTGGGCGTAGACCTCGGCCCTGGGCGAACGCGAAGGGTAGATCTCCCGCCCGGTGCTCTCGGTGGGCGTCAGGATGACGGGTGCGTCGCCCCATACGCGGGCGATCCAGTAGTAGACGTATGCCCGGACGAAATAGGCGTTCCCGAGGCAGTAGCTGCGCGTCTGGTCGGACATTTCGACCGACGGCGCGTACTTTATCACCGAGTTGCACTGGTTGATACAGGTGTAGAGGTTCGTCCAGCTTACCGACGACGTGCCTCCGTTGAGCAGGCTGTGCAGTACTTCCAGCATGTCCGAGTCCATCAGCGAACGGTTCGTACCGCGGTCCCACATGGCGGGCCCGACGCGCAGTTCGCCCCAGAAGAACTGGTTCGTGTAATTCTGCCGGAAGGCGTTGCGCAATTCGAAATAGATACCCGTCGTCGCGCCCGTGACATCGCTTTCGTCCACCCACATGTTCGTCGTGTTGAGCTGGTCGGAGTTGACGATATCGAGCTCGCACCCCGCCATCGCCATCGAGGCGGCGCCTATCGCTGCAATATATAGCTTATGGAATTTCATATTCGTATATTCGATTTAGTTGTTGAGAATCATCCCGTTCAGAACGTGGCCTTCAGGCTGAACATCACCTTGCGCGTGGGCGGGTAAATGTTATAATCGGCCGAGCTGGTGTTCACCGCGCTGTACATGCCCGTGCTCGATCCCGAGGAGGCCACCGCCGACTCGGGCGACACGCCCTTGACCTTCGTCCAGTATACCAGCGTGTTGCCCGATACCGAGACCGTCAGGTTGCCCAGCCCGAGCTTGCCGATCCACCGCTTGGGGAAGCTGTACGACAGCGTCACGTCGCGCAGGCAGAGGTAATCGCCCTTCTGCACGTTGATGTCCGAGATGCGCGAATAGTTCTTGTTGCCGCCGTCGGCGTCGTTGGCCGACAGGCGCGCCAGCTTGGTGTTGTCGCCCGGCTTCTGCCAGCAGTCGTTCGCATCGTAGATGAGGTTCCAGTTGCAGTTGCCCATCGAGGTTTGCAGGCCGCGCGTATACATGTAGTTGTAGACCGAGTGCCCCAGCGCATAGTCGACGTAGACCGACAGCGAGAGGTTCCTGTACTTGAAGGTATTGTTCATACCGCCGGTAGAGTGGGGCGTCACGTACCCCAGCAGGAACATGTCCTCGTCGTTGATCTGCTCGCTGCCGTCCGCCGTACGCGCCGACCCGGCGCGGTTGAGCCATTCGTAGTCGCCGATGTCCTTGCGGCCGGCGATCGAACGGCCGTCCGAACGGCGGATGCCGTGCGAATTGACGTCGTACAGCGCCGCGTCGGCCTGCGCCTCGGTTTCGATGATGTAGGCGGTCTTGTAGCCGTAGATGCGCCCCATGCGTTCGCCGACAGCCGTGCCGCCGAAACGGAATCCCGTCTCCGACATCGTGTACCCGCCGATACGCCATGCATCCTTGCCGTCGACGTCCTTGTACCTGTACTCGTCGGGGAGCGACAACACCTTGTTCATGTTGAACGAGTAGGTGAAGTCGGTCGTCCAGGTGAAGTTCTTGCTCTGGATGTTCACCGTCGAGAGTTCCACCTCGGCGCCGTAGAAGCGTACCGAACCGACGTTCTGCCGGGCCGAGCCGTAACCCGACGTATCGGGCAGCGTGACGCTGAAGAGCAGGTCGGTGGTCTTCTTGTTGTAATAGTCGGCCATCAGGCGGATGCGGTCGTTGAAGAATCCCATGTCGACGCCGATGTCCAGCTGGTGGGTGGTCTCCCATTTGAGCCTCATGTTGGGCAGCGCCGTGGGCAGGATGGCGCTCGCGCCGTTGTAGATCGACGTTGCGCCGAACCCTCCGTAGGCATCGTAAAGGCCGATGTAGTTGTTACCCGTCAGGCCGTACGAGGCGCGTATCTTGAAGCTGTTGAAATTGCGCACGTTCCAGAATTTCTCCTCCGAGACCACCCAACCGGCCGACGCCGCAGGGAAATATCCCCAGCGGTTTCCCTCGGCGAATTTCGACGAGCCGTCGGCGCGGAACGTGAACATGAAGAGGTACTTCTTCTTGTAGTCGTAGTTCAGGCGCCCGAAATAGGAGGAGAGCGCCTCGTTGGTGTTGGTGTCCGCCCAGCCCGTGGCGTCCGTCCCTGCGGCCAGCGTCGGCACCTTGTCCGAATCGGCGCCCGTGACCGTCAGCGAAAGGCCGTTGACCGTGTTTTTCATGTAGTCAAACCCGACCGTGCCCTCGATCGTATGATCCTGCGCGAAGGTCTTGCGGTAGTTCAGGTAGCCCTGCGTGCTGAAGCGGTTGGTCTGCCCCCACTTCTCGTAGGTGCGGCGCTGGTTGGAGATTGCGTTGCCCGCCAGGCGCTGGTTGTCGATCCTGTAATAGTTGTGGTTGGCAACCTGCATCACGGCGCGCAGCCCGTCGACGATTTCCCATTCGAGGTTGAAATTGGCCGTCATGCGGCGTGCCGTGTAGTTGCTCGTATAGTAACGGTCGAACCATGCGGCCGAGATGGTCGTGTTGTTGGTTCCCTGGGCGGGCGTGCCGTCGTCCAGGTAGTCGCGGTGCGTGGCAGGCATGAACATGCCGCGGCCCACGGTCGTCCAGTAGGTGGCGATACCCGACGAGGGGAGCGTGTTGCCCTTCGTTTCCGAGTAGTCGAACACGGTCGTCGCCTTCAGGTTCCTGAGTATCTTGAACGAGGTGTTGCCGTGGAAGGTGAAACGCGAGAAATCGGTGTTGATGCCGATGCCGCCGTCCTTCGTGTAGCCGGCCGACGCGGCATACTGCACCTTGTCGTTGCCGCCGTTCACGCCGACGTAGTAGTTCATCCAGTACGAGTCGTCGAACCATTGCTTCTGCTGGTCGTTGTCCTGGTAGGCGATCAGTTTCGAGTGGTCGATGGGGTCGACCATCACCTTCCAGCCTGCGGGGACATCGGCCGGCGTATCCACGAATTTGGGCGTCCACACCGAATTGTCGCCGTTGCCGATGCCGGCGGAGTTGGCGCCCGTCAGGATGCCCGAGCCGTAGGCGTAGGTCGAAGGGTATTCGTTCAGCATCGTGCGCATCGTGCGCAGGTAGTCGCCGCCGTTCATCAGGTCGAACCTCACGGCAGGCGAAGTCCATGCGGCCTGCGCCTCGAATGTCACCTGCGGGCCCCGTGCCATGCTGCCCTTCTTGGTCGTGATGAGGATTACGCCGTTCGAGGCGCGGGCACCGTAGATACCCGCCGAAGCGGCGTCTTTCAGCACCTCGATCGACTCGATGTCGTTGGGGTTCAGGCCCGTCATTTCGCGGTTCACACCGTCGATGATGATAATCGGGGCGTTCGACTGGTTGATCGACGAACCTCCGCGGATCAGGAATACGGGGTCGGAACCCGGCTGGTTGTCGGCCGACGATACGCGCACGCCGCCCACACGCCCCTTCAGGGCATCGCCGATGGAGTTGACCGGGGCGCCGGCAAGTTTCTCGCCGTCCACCTTCGAAACTGCGGCCGTGATCGTGCGGCGCGACTGCGTGCCGTAACCGATCACCACCACGTCGTCCACCATCAGCGCATCCTCTTCGAGCACAACGTCGATCACCGAGCGGGTACCTACGGGCACCTCCTGTTTCTTGTAGCCTATGAAGCTGAATTCGAGCGTCGCATCGGGGCCCGCCTGGATCGAATAGCGGCCGTCGGCCCCGGATGTCGCGCCGGTTGCGGTTCCCTTCACGATGACGGTGGCGCCGATCACCGGTTCGCCCTTCGCATCCCTGACCGCACCCGTTACGAGGTTGCCCTGCGCCTGCGCGTCCATCCCGCACAACACCAGAGCAATTATACATACACTTTTCAAAAGTGTCGTAAGGACTCTTTTCATAATAGGTTTCTTTCAGTTAAGTAATTAATGATTTGCCGGGCTATTTCTCCCCGAAGGTGATGCCCGACGACGAGCCCCCGTCCTGGAAGCCGACCGCCAGTTCCGCATAGTTCGTCCCGGTGAGTGCCGTGCCGTTCACCGAACCGCCTGCGGCGCTGTCCTCCACGCTTTTCTTGTTCCAGCCCACGAGCGCCCCCGCATGCAGCGCACATGCCACCGCGCCGAAATTCCTGCATCCGGACACGGCGCCCACGTCGTTGCGCCCGATGATGCCCCCGGCCGCCAGCAGCGCCGAAGTGCCCTCGACGGTGGCCTGTACCGCACCGTTGTTGACATTGCCCGTGACGGCCGACTTGTCCTTGGTATTGTAGTCGTAGCCGACGATGCCGCCCGCATAGGAGCTCTTGCCCGCCTGGGCATTGTGCATCCAGACCGCACCGTCGTTGGTGTTGTTGGTCGCATTGCCCGACTTGATGATGCCCGCGATGCCTCCGGCGCCGATATTGGCGTTGCTGGAATTTACCGTCGCCCAGACCTTGCCGCTGTTCGTACAGCCGTTGGTCACCGCCGTGCCGTCCGTGCCGTCGTAGAAACCCACGATGCCGCCTGCGGCCTCCCAGTTGTTGGCCGTCGCCGTATAGGCCAGAGTGATGTCGCCGCTGTTCGAACAGTCGTCTATCGTGCTAGCGTTGTGCGTACCGACGATGCCGCCGATGCGTGTCACCTGCAACTTGTCGGAAGAGACGTTGGCCTTGTTTTCGCAGCCCGTGACTTTCGCCCCGCTGTACGTCTGCCCCGCGATGCCGCCGATGCAGAGGTAACCCGCGCCTGCGGCATTGGCCTGTACGAATTTCACTTCGGCCTCGTTCACACAGCCGCTTATCGTCGCCGCATAGTTCACGCCCGCAATCCCGCCGATAAAGCAGTTGCCGTTCATGTTCGAGACGACGGCGCCCTTGTTCGTACACTTGTCGATCACCAGCGTCGGGCAGCTGTCCACGATGTAGGCGACGATGCCGCCGATGCGGTGGGCTACCGACGCACTGGCGTTGTCGAACCGGATTTCGCCCGCATTGGTGCAGTTGCTGATAGTCGTATTGGCCGCGGTCTTCATCACCGAGGCCGTAATTCCCGCCACGGCGTTGCCCAGCCCGAGCGAAGTCATCACCGGGCCGTGGTTGTGGCATCCGTCCAGCGTGATCGCCCCGGCCGCGTCGCCCGAGCCGTCGACGATGCCCGCGATACCGGCCACATAGCTCGCCACGCCCGCCGTCGCCACGTTGCTCACCGCGCCGTAGTTCCTGCAGCCGCTCATCTTCCCGTTATACAGGCTGCCGACGATGCCGCCCGTGCGCGACTTGCATCGGGAATCCGCCGTGACGGTCACGGGTACGAAGCTGGTCACGCCGGTGAGCGTATTGTTCGATTGTGCGACGATGCCCGCATAACACCACGTATCGGTGTCGGCGCTGTATTTGAGCTCGATGCGGCTCGTCCCGTCATAGGACGTGCCGTCCTTCGACCCGAAAACCACATCCGAGATCGCCCCCTTGGCATAGGCGAAGAACCCGGCATAACGCCCGTCGGCCGATACGTTGATATTGTAGATACGGTGGCCGTTGCCGTTGAACGTCCCCGTGAAATTCTCGATCGGCGTCCACGGGACATTCCGCATGTCGATGTCGGCCTGGAGGTCGACGATGGCACCGCCGTTGTCGTCGGCACACTCCTGCGCGAAGTTCACCATGTCTTCATAGGTGGCGATCCTCAGCCGGAAGAAAAGCTCGGTCGCGGCTCCGACGCAGTTCCCCGCAAAGGCCACTTCCTGCGTTTCGAACAGGTTTTTGACGAAGACGCTCCCGTCCGTACAGGAGATCGTCGCCTTCAGCCCGCCGTCCACCTTCGTACCGCTGGCGATCAGGAAATTCACCGTCTGGGCCTGCACCAGCGACATTTCGCCGATCTCCATTGTGAGAATGTCCGACACCGCGGCCTCGGCGCCGACGGTCACTGCTCCCGTTCGGGGATCGACCACGGCTTCCGATACCGCCAGGTGTCCTTCCACGCCATCCGGATCGACCGGTTCGAGCGTGATTTTCGAAATGGTCTTCGAAGCCTCCTCGCCGATTGTGAGCGACAGCACCGAAGCCAGCGGCTTGAAGTGCAGGCCGACACTGCCGTCCGCGGGCGCGGCGTCGGCCGCATAGGCATACATCGGCAGGGTAGCGCCCGTCTGGTCGGCACCGACCGCAAATACGCCGTCGACGGCCTTGAAATAGGCCGTCACTTCGCCGCGTGCGTCCGCGGGCAGCGAGAGGGCCACCGGATGGAACTCGACACCGTTGCCGGCGTCGTAGGTTTCGTACACATAAGACATCCCCTTGTAGCCGACGATGATCTGGTCGCCTTCCTGCCATAGGGGAGCATACGCCTCGCCGTCCCCGGTAGCGGACGGGATCGCATCGATCGTCGCGAGGATCGTCACGGCATCCGCCGAAGGTTCGTCCACGGGAGATACCTTCGGATGCGTGTTGTCCTCCGAACAGCCTGCGATCGCCAGCATTGCTGCTGTGAAAAGAAAAATTTTTCGCATGGTTTTGTTTTGTTGGTTAAGAAATATTTGGTTGGTGGAAATACGGGTTGCAGGGTTTGCCCGCGTCGGGTAAACCTTTCGTCCGGCTGTCGCGTACCGGCTCTGACGGCGGAAAAACACACTTAAAGCCATCGTGCAGGTAAATCATACGATATATTTATATATCAAATTTATGACACCTCTGCGAATGAGGGTGCGGTCGGCGGCTGAAGGCGCCTTCGGAAATGTCGTTTTCATCGGTCGTGTAGTTTAGGCGGTGTTCATAGATACATACAGCCGACCCGCCCAAACCACTTACCGGAAATTGAAAAAATCGGGAGCGGGATCAAACGAAAAAGCGCCGGGATACTATGTATCCCGACGCCTTGGGGTCTGTGCCGCTCCAGCCTATACGCCCCGCATGAAGAGCAGCGAAAGCAGCAGCAACAGTTGTTCCTTGGAGAGTTTCCGGCGCAGTTGCTTGAGCGCCGCATACATATGGTTTTCCACCGTGCGCGGCGAAATGCCCAGCTGCTCTCCGATCTCGCGGTTCGAAAGGTCTTCGATGTAGCTCAGACGGAACACTTCGCGGCATTTGGGCGGCAGCGACTCGATGGCCGCATCGAGGCTGGCGCGCAGGTCGTCATTGTAGAGTTTCTGCACGACGGGGCTATTGTCGGGTGCATAGTACGAACTGCCCAGCGCGGCAATGCGCTCCCGGTAGTAGGCGCCGTATTCGCCGGCGCGCCTGTTCTTGTCCAGGTAGTTGAGCGAGCGGTTGTAGACCGATCGCAGCAGGTACTTGTACAGCGAGTTCGAATCGTCGAGCGTCTCCCGCCGCTGCCATACGTTGTAGAACACGTCCTGCACCACGTCCTCGGCCCAGTCGTCTTTCAGGAACAGGCGGGCATAGGAAACCAGCATGGCATAATATTTCCGGCACAGTTCGTCGAACGCCTTGCGGTCGCCCGCGCGAACCCGTGATATAAGCGAGATTTTCTCCATCGGATAATCAGATTCGGTACAAAAATAAACATTCTCGCCGAACGAAACAATGTCCGGTGCCTTTTTTAATTTTTTTGTAATCCGGTTAGGTGGTTTCCCGCGATCGGTTGTATTTAATATGACACGACCAAACTACACGACCGATGAGAAAAAACCTTACCCTCGCATTTTTTGCCCTTTTCTGTGCCCTGACCGCCGCCGCACAACTGCATAACGACGATGTCCACGTCCATGAGGCCGTCAGCCGCCAGAACTACCGCCAATACCTCCGCATACCCGACATCGGCGGCTATATCACGCTCAAATGCGATTTCCACGTCCATTCCGACATCTCCGACGGACAGGTGTGGCCCGTCGGCCGGGTCAACGAAGCGTGGAACGACGGACTGGACGCGATCGCCATGACCGACCACATCGAGGTGCACAAGAACGCCGACATCATCCGTTGCGGCCTCAATAAACCCTACGAACTGGCCAAGGCACGCGGCGACATGATCGGGATGATCGTGATCCCCGGTGCGGAAATCACCCGCAAGAAGCCGTTGGGGCACATCTGCACGCTCTTTATCCAGGATGCCGACAAACTCGACGTCGAGGACGAGATGCAGGCCGTCGAGGAGGCCTGCCGCCAGGGCGCCTTCCTGCTGTGGAACCATCCCGGCTACCCCGACCGGAAAAGCGACATCTATCCCGTCCACGAACGCCTGATCGCCCAGGGCAAACTCCGCGGCGTCGAGGTGTTCAACAAGACCGAATCCTATCCCCGCGCATTCGACTACGCGGTTCAGTACGGCCTCGTGCCGTTCGCCAACAGCGACATACATTATATGAGCGGGAGCATCTATCCCGTGCGCGGCAGCCGTCCGATGACCCTGGTCTTCGCCACCGCCCGCACGGCCGGGGCGATCCACGAAGCACTCCTCGCCGGGCGGGCCCTGGCCTGCTTCGACGGCAATCTGATGGGGCGCGGGGAGTACATCGGCCAGATGATAGACGCTGCGCTCGAAATCCGCGAGATCCGCCAGGTCAGCAAGACCAAACGCACGTTCGAGATCGCCAACAAGTCCGACCTGCGTTTCGCCGTCCGTCCGGCCTCCTACGACTATCCCATGCCCGTCTATGCGGGGCAGGTGCTGCGCATCGACATCAGGCAGGGCGAGCAGGTCGAATTCACGAACTGCATCCTCGGCAAGGGCAGGTATTACACCCGCATATTCTGGGAATAGGGCGCAGGGCATACGCCGCCAGGGCTCAGCGCTGCGACGGGCCGCGGCAACCGATACGGTATTTTGTTACAGAAGCTATATTTAAACCACGAATGCAATGAAGAAAGCTATTCAATTCGGAGCCGGGAATATCGGCCGCGGATTTATCGGCGCCGTGCTGGAACAGGCGGGTTACCATGTGGTATTCGCCGATGTGAACGAACAGGTCGTCGCGAGGATCAACTCGGACAGGGCCTATACGGTTCAGATCATGGACACGGTCTGCGAGCAGATGCGCATTACCGACATTTCGGCAATGGACTCCCGGAGCCCGGAACTTGCCGCCCAGATCGCCGGGGCGGAACTCGTCACCACGGCGGTGGGGCTGACCGTGCTGCCCCGCATCGCCGGGGCCATCGCGGCGGGTATCGCCGCACGCAGGGATGCAGGCGTCACCGAGCCGCTCAATGTCATCGCCTGCGAAAACGGCGTCCGCGCCACCGCACAGCTCCGGGAGGCTGTCCTCAAGCACCTCGACGAGGCCCAACGTGACTGGTGCGAGCAGTACGTCGGCTTCCCCGACTGCTCGGTCGACCGCATCGTGCCGCCGGTCAAGAGCGAGAACCCGATCGACGTGGTCGTCGAACGCTTCTTCGAATGGAACGTCGAGCGCGCCGCATTCAAGGGCGCCGTGCCCGAAATCCCCGGCATGAATCCGGCCGACAACCTGATCGCCTATATCGAGCGCAAGCTCTTCACGCTCAATACCGGCCACGCCATCACAGCTTACCTGGGACGGATGAAAGGCTACATGACCATCTGCCAGAGCATCTCTGACGAACATATCCATACCATCGTGAAAGCCGCCATGCGCGAAAGCGGACGGGGGCTGGTGGCGCTCTACGGCTTCGACCGCGACGCCCACTTCGCCTATATCGACAAGATCATCGGGCGCTTCCGCAACCCCTACCTCTGCGACGACGTGACCCGCGTGGGACGCGAGCCGCTGCGCAAGCTTTCGGCAGGCGACCGCCTCGTCAGGCCCATCCTCACGGCCCGCCGCTACGGTATCGCCACGCCCGACCTGCTGCTGGGCGTCGGCGCCGCGCTGCATTACGACAACCCCGAGGACGTGCAGAGCGTGGAAATGCGCCGTCTGGTCGAAAAAGAGGGTGTCAAGGCCGCCCTGGCCCGCATCGCCTCCCTTCCCGACACCGACCCGCTGCTGCCGCTCGCCGCACAGGCCTACGACGAAGTGGAACGTATCATCGCCAAAATCCCCGAAGCACAATGAAAAGACCGAGCCCCCTTCTCCTGCTCCTGGCCGTATGCTGCGCCGCCGTGCTGCCCGCGTGCGCCCAGACCCCGATACCGCACGCCGTGCGGATCGGGTCGATCGAAGAACTGCAAGCCTATTTCACCTATGACCCCGGCCGTGACATCATCGTCAGCGGACACCGCGGGGGTATGATGCCCGGCTATCCCGAAAACTGCATCGAATCGTGCGAAAAGACGCTGTCGATGATGCCGACCTTCTTCGAGGTCGACTTCAGCTTCACCCGCGACAGCGTCATGGTACTGATGCACGACCTGACGATCGACCGCACGACCACCGGCAAGGGGCGCGTGGCCGACTATACCTACGAAGAGCTGCAACAGTTCTGCCTCGTAGACCGCGACCGCAACGTCACCCCCTACAAGATTCCGCGCCTGAAAGACCTGCTGGAATGGGGCAAGGACAAGGTCGTCTTCAATTTCGACAACAAGTACATCAACACCAAGGGCGTGAGCGACGAGGTGCGCCGCGCCAGCCTCGACTACTATATCAAGCAGTTGCAGCCGGGCGGCGACTGGTCGATGTACCACAACATCATGCTGAGCGTCCGCTCCGTCGAAGAGGCGCTCTACTACTGGGAGCACGGCATCCGCAACGTCATGTTCTGCGTCGAGATCAGCTCGATGGAACATTTCAGGGCTTACGACGCATCGCCCATCCCCTGGAAATACATCATGGCCTATATCCGCCTGGCCGTAAACCCCGACCTGCAACCGGTCTACGACCTGCTGCACGCCGAGGGTGTCATGACGATGACCTCGATCACCGGCTCGTCCGACAAGGTGAAAAACCCCTACGACCGCCGTGTGGCCTACCTGCGCGAGCTGGTCGCCGAACCCGACATCATCGAGACCGACTACCCGTCGGAATTCATCGGCCTGCCGTGGTCGCGCGATGCGATCCACGCCCTGCAGGAAGCTGCGATGCGCAGCCACCGCACCAACCTGAAGTAAAACCCGAACCAACCTGAATAAATGTCTGCAAAACAACTCAATCCGGCCTATGACGGCATGACCGACCAACAGGTCAAGCGTTTTAAATACTGGGAATTCCGCACCATGGCGATGTGCATCTTCGGCTATGCGCTCTTCTATTTCGTGCGCAAGAACCTGAGCATCGCCATGCCTTATCTCAACGAGGAGATGGGCATCTCGAAATCCGACCTCGGCCTGTTCCTCACGCTCCACGGACTGATCTACGGGCTCTCCAAATTCTTCAACGGCATCTGGGGCGACCGCAGCAACGCACGCTATTTCCTGGTGACGGGGCTCGTCTTCTGCGGCATCTGCAACCTGCTTTTCGGGTTCAGTTCGTCGGTGCTGGCGCTGGGTATCTTCTGGGTACTCAACGGCTGGTTCCAGGGCATGGGCGTCCCGCCCTGCACGCGGCTGATGACCCACTGGATCGTCCCCGAGCGGCTCGCCACCAAGATGTCGGTCTGGAACACCTCCCACTCGATCGGCGCCGGCCTGGCCATCATCTTCTGCGGCTATGTCGTCAGCCTGAACTGGGGCGCATGGTTCGACGCCTCGTCGATCCTCTCGCAGCACTGGCGCTGGTGTTTCCTGCTCCCGGCGACGATCGCCATCCTGGGCGCCGCCGTCGTCTGGGCTTTCGTGCGCGACACCCCCTCGTCGGTAGGGCTGCCCGAACTGAAGACCGGCAAGGCGGCCCCGGCCGACGCCAAACCGCATACCAAGGCCGAGCAAAAAGCCGAACACAAGGCGTTCCTGCGCCGCAAGGTCTTCCTGAACCCGACGATCTGGATCATCGCCGTGGGCAATTTCTTCGTCTACATCGTGCGCTTCGCCGTGCTGGACTGGGGACCCACGATGCTCAAGGAGCACCTCCACATGGACATCAGCCACGCCGGATGGACGGTCGCGGCATTCGAAATCGCCGGCATCGCGGGTATGCTCGCCGCAGGCTGGGCCACCGACCGTTTCTTCGGCGGCCGCGCGCCCCGCACCTGCGTGATCTGCATGCTGATGACCGCGCTCTGCCTCGTGGGGCTCTATACCCTCAATGAACATACGCCGCTGGCCGTTGCCATCGCCATCCTGATGTCGGCCGGATTCTTCATCTACGGCCCGCAGGCACTCGTCGGCATCGCCGCGGCGAACATCGCCACCAAGCGCGCCGCCGCCACGGCAGGCGGTTTCTGCGGCCTGTTCGGCTACGGCAGTACGATCGTCTCGGGCTGGGGGATGGGTATACTGGTGCAGTACACCGACTGGAGCGTGGCGCTCTACACGCTGGTCGGCATGGCGCTTGTCGGCACGGCGGTCTTCGCCGCCGCATGGAAAGCCAAGCCGAACGGCTACGACGACTGACGCAGTTTTAGGTTAATGATAATTGTGTGTAGAGAAACCCCCGCAGACTTCCTTGACTGCGGGGGTTTCGTTTGCAGCCGCTTTCCGGGCGGATCGCACGGCCGGCTGCCGCACTCTTTCCGCCGGGAGGTTATTCCACCGTCACCGACTTGGCCAGGTTGCGCGGCTGGTCGACGTTGCGGCCCTTGTTGACGGCGATGTAATATGCCAGCAGCTGCAACGGCACCGACACGACGATCGGCATCAGGCAGTCGGTGACCACCGGCACCTCGATCGTATAGTCGGCACTGCGGCGCACATGCGTGTCGTCGCGGGCGATCACGGCGATGATCTTGCCGCCCCGGGCGCGGATCTCCTCGATGTTGCTGGCCGTTTTCTCGTAGGTGTTGTCCGGCGTGGCGATCGCCACGGTCGGCATCTCGTTGTCGATAAGCGCGATGGCGCCGTGTTTCATCTCGGCGGCGGGGTAGCCCTCGGCGTGGATATAGGAGATCTCCTTCAATTTGAGCGCCCCCTCGAGCGCCGTGGGGTAGTTGTAACCGCGCCCCAGGTAGATGAAGTTGTGCGCATAGGTAAATATCTTCGAGAGGTCGGCGATCTGGTCGCCCAGCCCGAGCACGTCCTCCAGCACGGCGGGCAGTTCCAGCAGTCCCTTCGCCACTTCGCGGTAATACTCTTCCGTCACGGTGCCCTTTTCGCGGCCTACGGCCAGCGCCAGCATCGCCATGACGGTCACCTGCCCCGTGAAGGCCTTGGTCGAAGCCACGCCGATCTCGGGCCCCACATGGATGTATGCCCCCGAGTCGGTCGCCCGGGCGATGGACGATCCCACGACGTTGCAGATGCCGAAGACGAATGCCCCGGCCTTGCGGGCCAGCTCCACGGCGGCCAGCGTGTCGGCCGTCTCGCCCGACTGCGACACGGCGATCACGATGTCGTCGGCATTGATGATCGGGTTGCGGTAGCGGAATTCCGAGGCATACTCCACCTCCACGGGGATCCGGCATATATTCTCGATCAGGTGCTCGCCGATCAGCGCCGCATGCCACGATGTCCCGCACGCCACGAATATGATGCGGCGGGCCGCGAGGAATTTCCCGCGGTTGTCGATCACGCCCGACAGCTTCACCTCGTATGTGTCGGGGCTTATGCGCCCGCGGATACAGTCTACGATGGTCTTGGGCTGCTCGTATATCTCCTTGAGCATGAAATGCGGGTAGCCGCCCTTTTCCAGCTGCGAGATGCTCATCTGCAGCTTCTTGATATCGACTCGGCCCTCGTGGTTGTCGAGCGTGACGATCTTGAGGGGCTTATGGCGGTTGATGACGGCAATCTCGCCGTCGTTCACATAGACGAAATCCTGCGTGTATTCGATGACCGAAGCGGCGTCCGAGCTAAGGAAAAATTCCCCCTCGCCGATGCCGATGGCCATCGGGCTGCTCTGGCGCGCGGCGATGATCTCGTCGCGGTTGCCCTTCTCGATCACGGCGATGGCATAGGCGCCCACGACCTGCCGCAGGGCCTGCTGCACGGCTTCGAGCAGCGTGCAGCCGCCCGTGGTGCGGATGTACTCGATCAGGTTCACGAGCACCTCGGAATCGGTGCTGCTGCGGAACGTGTAGCCGTTCTCCTCGAGCGCGTCCTTGAGCACCCGGTAATTCTCGATGATGCCGTTGTGTATCAGTGCGATGTTCTCCGATTCGGAGTAGTGCGGATGGGCATTCACGTCGTTCGGCACGCCGTGCGTCGCCCAGCGTGTATGCGCGATGCCGATGCTACCGCCCAGCTCCTTGCCCTCGAGGAAATGCTCCAGGTCGGAGACCTTGCCCTTACACTTGTATACGTTGAGCGCACCGTCCTTGCCGACCATGGCGACCCCCGCGCTGTCGTATCCGCGGTATTCGAGCCGGTGCAAACCCTTCAACAGAACCGGGCAGGCCTCGCGCCCCCCGACATATCCTACAATCCCACACATTCGTTCTCAAAATTTTTATCCTGCCAAAAATAAGAAAAAATTTTAAAAACATATTCCCTGTGGGAATAAAAAAGGACATTCAGGCATAACTTTGCGTCATTTGCCGCAAACGGACAACTGCCTCCGGAGCGCAAAAAACGGGATGCGGATCGAATGTCCGCACCCCGTAATACCGGTTGCCTGCCGTCGCAGCGCCGTGCCGCCCGGCCTATCGGATATATTTGAGCATCTCCCCGACGAGCACCTCGTTGCCCGCGGCCTGCGAGACGCCGCGGTTGCGCCTGAAATCGCAGACGACGCCCCCGGCTTCCCGCACGATCAGGTTCGCGGCACAGACGTCCCACTCGTGCAAATCCAGCTCCCAATACCCGTCCAGCAGCCCCGCCGCGATGCAGCTCAGGTCATAGGCCGCCGATCCCAGCCGCCGTATGTCGCGCACATAGGGTACGATCCGCGCGACGTTGTCGCTGTTATTGTCCGGATCGACATCCTTGTCGTAAGGGAAACCCGTGGCGAGCACCGACGTGGCGAGGGTCTGCTTGGCGGAGACTTGCAGCCGCTTCACCTCGCCTGAGCGGCTCTTCATGTAAGCCCCGCCGCCTTTCGACGCCCAGAACAGCTCCCCCAGGTAGGGTGCATAGACCACCCCGACGACGGTTTCCCCCTGGTGCTGGAGTGCGATCGACACCGAGAAGATCGGCAGCCCCTGGCTGTAATTGGTCGTGCCGTCGAGCGGGTCTATCACCCAGCGGTACTCGCTCCCCTCCGTGCCCATTACGCCGCCTTCTTCGCCCAGTATCCCGTGACCGGGATAGCGCCCGAGGATCGCCTGCACGATGTAGGCTTCGCTCTCCTTGTCGGCCCGCGTCACCACGTCATACGCGTTCGATTTGGTCTCTATCCCCAGATCGTCGCCCCGAAAATAGGCGAGTTGTATCTCCCCGGCCCCCTTTGCGAGCGGGAAGATGAAATTCAGGAATTCGTCGTACATGGCGCTATTTCTCCGCTGCGAAATACTTGTAGAACAGCGGGATGGTCTCCACGCCCCGGTCGAACTGCTCCAGCCCGTAGCTCTCGTTGGGCGAGTGGATCGCATCCTCCGCGAGCCCGAAACCGATGAGCAGCGACTTGATGCCCAGGATCGACTCGAACCCGCTGATGATCGGGATCGAACCGCCCGAATAGAAGGGCAGGGGTTTCTTGCCGAAGGTCTCGGCGATGGCCTTCTGAGCGGCCTTGTAGGCCGGCATGTCGGTCGGTGCCACGTAGGGCATGCCGCCGTGCAGCGATTTCACTTTGACCTTCACGCTCTTGGGCGCTATCGACCTGAAATATTTTTCGAACAGCCTGCTGATCTTGCGGTAGTCCTGGTTCGGCACCAGGCGCATCGAAATCTTGGCCGAGGCCTTCGACGGGATCACCGTCTTGGTTCCCTCCTCGGTGTAACCTCCCCAGATGCCGTTGACGTCGAGCGACGGGCGTACGCCGGTGCGTTCCAGCGTCGTATAGCCCGCTTCACCCTCCACGTCGCCGATCGACAATGATTTCTTATAGCCCGCGAGGCTGAACGGGGCCTTGTTGAACGCCTTGCGCTCGGCAGACGTCAGTTCGCGCACGTCGTCGTAGAACCCGGGGATCGTCACGCGGCCGTCCTTGTCCACGAGCTGTGCCACGAGGCGCGTCAACACGTTGGCCGGGTTGGCCACGGCGCCGCCGAACAGCCCCGAGTGGAGGTCTTTGTCGGGGCCCGTCACCTCGACCTCCATATAGGCCAGCCCGCGCAGGCCGCAGGTGATCGACGGGGTCTGCATCGAGATCATCGAGGTGTCCGACACCAATATTATATCCGCCTTGAGCATTTTTTTGTTCTGTTCGCAGAACTTGTAGAGGCTCGGCGAGCCGATCTCCTCCTCGCCTTCGAGCATGAATTTCACGTTGCAGGGCAGGCTCTCCGTGGCGCACATCGCCTCGAATGCCTTGGCGTGCATCCACAGCTGCCCCTTGTCGTCGTCGGCACCGCGCCCCCAGATACGGCCGTCCTTTATGACCGGCTCGAAAGGCTCCGTGCGCCACTCCCCGCGCGGGTCTACGGGCATCACGTCGTAGTGGCCGTAAACCAATACGGTCTTGGCCTTGGGATCGACAATCTTCTCGGCGTAAACGACCGGGTTGCCCTCCGTCGGGAAGACCTCGGTGCGGTCGGCGCCCGCCCTGGCCAGTGCCGCGGCCAGCCATTCGGCGCACCGTGTCATGTCGGGCTTATGCTCGCTCTGGGCGCTGATCGAAGGAATGCGGAGCAAGTCGAACAACTCGCTGATAAACCGTTCTTTATTGGCTTCTATATAACTTTTTACTTTATCCATCCGGCAAGGGTTTTATTCGGTTTTCTTCAATACGTAATTTTCGGCCAGCGCCCCCGTGACGGGTTGTTTGTCGGCATCGAGCTTGCGCATCTGGTTCTCCTCCACCTTGTAGTACTCCGGCTGCCCGTCCATGGGGGTCAGCGTCAGCAGGTTCCCCTTGACCTTGTAGGCGCCCTTCTCGTCGAATTCCGAGTCGCGGTCCAGGTATTTCATGTGCAGGCTGTACGTGCCGTCCTTCTTCAGCGTAAGGCGCATGTCGATCCCCGGGCAGTCCGCCGCCGGGAAAACCCCGGTGTATGTCCCCTGGTAGTCGAGCGAGCTCTCCGCATCGTGCATGTCGACCTTCACGGCATCCGCTTTGACCTTTTCAGATACCGCCTTTTTCTGTTGGTTGCCCCCGCAGGCGACAAGCGTTATCGCAGCCGCGAGGATCATGACTTTATTCTTCATAGTCGTTTCGTTTAAACTGTTTATATTTTGCAGATTTCCTTGATTTCCCCGATGAACCGCTGTGCCAGCGCCTCGGCCGCAGCCATCGACTTCGCCTCGGTATAGACCCGGATAATGGGTTCGGTATTCGACTTGCGCAGGTGCACCCAGTTCTCCGGGAAGTCGATTTTCACCCCGTCCGTATCGTTCACGTTCTCATCGGCATAACGTTCCTTTATCTCACGCAGCACTTTATCCACGTCGATCGCCGGCGTCAGCTCGATTTTATTCTTCGACGCATAGTATGCCGGATAGGTCGCACGCAACTGCGTCATGGTCATCCCCGTCTGTGCGAGCCATGTCAAAAAGAGTGCCGTTCCCACCAGCGCATCGCGCCCGTAGTGCAGCCCCGGGTAGATCACGCCCCCGTTGCCTTCTCCGCCGATCACGGCACCTACCTCCTTCATCCTGGCCACGACGTTCACCTCGCCGACGGCCGAAGCATAATATTTGCCGCCGTGCCGCTCCGTCACGTCGCGCAGCGCCCGCGACGAGCTCAGGTTGGAAACGGTGTTCCCGCCCGGGTGCTTCGTGAGGATGTAGTCGGCCACAGCCACCAGCGTGTACTCCTCGACGAACATCGAGCCGTCCTCGCTGACCAGTGCCAGCCGGTCGACATCGGGATCCACGACGATCCCCAGGTCGGCCTTCTCGCGGCGGATCACCCCGGCTATTTCGGTCAGGTTCTCCGGCAACGGCTCGGGGTTGTGGGCGAATTCGCCCGTGGGGTCGCAGTTCAGCTCCACGACCTCGCACCCCAGCCGTCGCAGCAATTCGGGCATCACGATGCCGCCCACCGAATTCACGGCGTCCACGACGACCTTGTAGCGGCGCGCACGGATGGCCTGGGCATCGACCAGCGGGAGCGCCAGCACCTGCGCGATGTGCCGTTCGTTGAACGGTTCGCGCGAAAGGACGCGCCCGATGCCGTCGACGGCGGGGTATTCGTAATCCTCCTCTTCCGCCATCGCAAGCACCTGTTTCCCCTCGGCGTCGCTGAGGAATTCCCCGTCGGCGTTGAGCAGCTTCAGGGCATTCCACTGGCGGGGGTTGTGCGAGGCGGTGATGATGATGCCGCCGTCGGCCTTGTGCGTGATGACGGCCATCTCGACCCCCGGCGTGGTGCACAGGCCGACGTTTATCACATCCGCACCGCACGCCAGCAGGGTGCCTTCGACCAGGTCGGCGACCATCTCGCCCGAAATCCGGGCGTCGCGGCCGACGACTATGGTAAGTTTTTTGCCCGGGTTACGGCGGGCGGCCAGAAGGGCGTAGGCCGTGGTGAACTTCACCACGTCGGGCGGCGTCAGGTTCCCGGCCTGGGCCCCTCCCACGGTGCCCCGGATGCCGGAAATGGATTTAATCAATGTCATATTTCAAGGCTTTGATGCGGAGTTTCCGCTATACATATATTTATGAAAAATTCCCTTCGAAGTTTTGATATTCGAGGTAAATATATTACTTTTATGCCAATTATGAAAATTTAAAAACGACTATTATGAGAACGATTCCAGCTTCCGAATTGATTATCAACGACGACGGTTCCATTTTCCATCTGCACCTGCTTCCGGAGCAGTTGGCCGATACGGTGATCCTCGTCGGGGATCCGGGCCGCGTGGCCCTCGTGGCGGAACATTTCGATACGAAAGAGTGCGAAGTCGCAAACCGTGAATTCAAAACGGTGACCGGCACCTACAAAGGCAAACGCATGACGGTGCTCTCGACGGGCATCGGCATCGGCAACATCGACATCTCGGTCACGGAGCTCGATGCGCTGGCCAACGTCGATTTCGCCACCCGGCAGGAGAAGGCCCAAAAAAGGCAGCTCACGCTGGTCAGGCTCGGCACATCGGGGGCCATCCAGCCCGATATCAAGGTGGGGGAGTTCGTCTTCTCGCGCACGTCGGTAGGCTTCGACGGCCTGCTCAACTACTACAAGGGGCGCAACGAGGTCTGCGATCTGGAGATCGAAAAGGCTTTCATGGAGCATGTCGGCTGGAACGAGCTGCTGCCCAAACCCTATTTCATCGACGCCGACAAGACGCTCTTCGAGCATTTCAGCGACGTGACGCGCGAGGGCATCACCATCGCCGCCCCGGGCTTCTATGCGCCGCAGGGCCGCTGGGTTCGCCTCGAACCGCAGGATGCCGAGCTCAACGCGAAAATCGAATCGTTCGACTACCACGGCCGCCGCATCACCAATTTCGAGATGGAGGGCTCGGCGCTGGCCGGCCTGGCAGCCCTGATGGGACACCGCGCCGCGACCATCTGCACGATCATCGCACAGCGTATCGCCCAGAATGTCGACACCGATTACAAGCCCTTCGTGCGCAAGATGATCTCGACGGCGCTCGACAAATTGGCAGTATTGAAATAAGCAATCCATATAACAGAAAATAAAAGAAAGGAAACAACGTATGAAATTTTCAGTATCAAGCTCGGCCCTGCTTTCGCTTCTGGCTACCACCGGCAAGGTTATCAGCAATAAAAACACGCTGCCCATCCTGGATTACTTCCTCATGGAGCTCAATGGCAACGAACTGAAGGTCACCACTTCCGACCTCGAAACGACGCTCATAGGCTCTATCACGGTCGACAGCGTGGAAAGCGAGGGCACCATCGCGGCTCCCGCCAAACTGATGCTCGACTCGCTGAAGGAGTTTTCCGAGCTGCCGCTGACCATCGACGTCAACGACAAGAACTGGGAGATAACGATCAACTGGAAGAGCGGTTCGCTCTCGATCCCCGGCGCCAGCGCCGTGAGCTATCCCGCCGTGCCGCAGCTGAGCGCCGAGAAGAAGGAGCTCCGGCTGGATGTGGACATGCTCGTGAACGGCATCAACAAGACCATCTTCGCCACGGCCGACGACGAGTTGCGCCCCGTGATGAACGGCATCTACATCAACCTCGCACCCGGGGCACTGACGTTCGTGGGAACCGACGCGCACAAACTCGTGAAATACGAGTCCGAGGCCGAAAACGAGGTCGGCGCATCGTTCATCCTGCCCAAGAAACCGGCCAACCTGCTCAAATCGGTGCTCCTGAAGGAGGACGACGCCATCGAGGTCAGCTTCGACTCGAAGAACGCCATGTTCAAGCTCAAGAGCCACACGCTCGTATGCCGCCTGATCGAGGGCAACTACCCGAACTACAACGCCGTGATCCCGGCCAACAACCCCAACAAGGTGCTCGTCGACCGCATCGAGCTGGTGAACGGCATCAAGCGCGTGGCCGTCTGCTCGAACCCGACCACCAACCTGATCCGCATGGACATCGGCGACAACCGGATCAACCTCACGGCGCAGGACATCGACTTCTCGGTTTCGGCCAACGAGACCATCACGTGCAGCTACGACGGCGAGCCGATCTCGATCGGTTTCAAATCGACGTTCCTGGTCGAGATACTCTCGAACATGGACACCCCGACCGTGGTGGTCGAACTGGCCGACTCGACCCGCGCGGGCGTATTCAAACCCGTCTACGACGACAAGCAGACCAGCGCGACGCTCATGCTGCTCATGCCGATGATGATCAACGCATAACGCCCGACAGATGAAGTTAAACCTCAAGCGCCCGATCGTCTTCTTCGACCTCGAAACCACCGGCGTGGACACGGCCAAAGACCGCATCGTCGAGATCTCGATGGTCAAAGTGATGCCCGACGGCGAGCAGATCGTCAAGACCCGCAAGCTCAACCCCGGGATGCATATCCCGGCGGAAGCCACGGCCATCCACGGCATCACGGACGAAGACGTCAGGGATTGCCCGACCTTCGCGCAGGTCGCCAAATCGCTCGAACAGTTCATCCGCGGCTGCGACTTCGGCGGCTTCAACTCCAACCGCTTCGACCTGCCGGTGCTGGTCGAGGAGTTCCTGCGGGCGGGCGTCGACGTGGATTTCAAACGCCGACGTTTCGTCGACGTGCAGAACATCTTCCACAAGAAGGAACAGCGCACGCTGGTGGCGGCCTATAAATTTTATTGCGACAAGGATCTGGAGGACGCCCATTCGGCAGAGGCCGATACGCTGGCGACCTACGAAGTGCTCATGGCGCAGCTGGAACGCTACCCCGACCTGGAGAACGACATCGACAAACTGGCCGAGTTCTCGACCCGCGGCGAGGCGGCTGACTACGCCGGGCGCATCCTTTTCAACGAAAAGGGCGAGGAGGTCTTCGGGTTCGGCAAGTACAAGGGGCGCCCCGTCGCCGAGGTCTTCCGCGCGGAGCCGAGCTACTACGCATGGATGATGAACGGGGACTTCCCGCTCTACACCAAGAAGGTCATCACGGAGATCCGTATGCGCGAAAAAACGAAATGACGATGAAGCGATTCTGTGCGACAGCCCTGCTGCTCCTGTGGAGCCTGTGCGCCCTTGCGGTGCAGAAATCCGGGACGATCGTGTATATCAACGGCTCGAAATTCTACGTCCACACGGTGCAGCCCGGCGAAACGCTCTACGGGCTTTCGAAGGCCTATGAGGTGGGGGAGAAGGTCATTCTGCAACATAACCCCGCGGCAGCGCAGGGGTTGCGCGCAGGGGAGAGCATCAAGATACCCTTCGTATCGGACGTCCCCCAGCCCAAGTCGGATCGCAAGCTGCGCAAGACTTTCGACATCCATACCGTGACGCAGGGCGAGACGCTCTACGGCATCTCGCGCAAATACGAGATCCCGATCCAGACCGTCATCGAGGACAATCCGAACCTCGACCCGGCGCACCTGCGCCTCGGGGAGCGCATCCTGATCCGCAAGAAGGAGATCGGCTCCGAAGACGAAGCCGGCACGAGGGAGCAGTGGGAGGCCTACCGCAATTCGCTCAACAGCGTAGCCGAGGAGGGTTTCGCCTACCACATCGTGAAACCGGGCGAAACCTTCTATTCGCTTTCGCGCCGCTTCGGCATCACCGAGGATCGGCTCGGGACGCTCAACGGGGGGCTGAAACCCGCCGACCTGAAAGCCGGGGCGATCATCAAGGTGCCGGGCTCTGCGGAACAGCTCTCAGCAGCCGAAAACGGCCCGCAGGCCGACAGCCTGCAAGGGCGGGACTCACTCCCGGGGATCTTTGCCGGCAGCAGTCCGAAGCAGGTCGAATTCCGTGCCCTGCGCCGCAGCGCACCGCTCAAGGTGGCACTGATGCTGCCGATGGCCGTCGGCAACGAGCCCAACGGCAACTACCTCGAATTCTACCAGGGCTTCCTGCTGGGGCTGGACAGCGTGCGGACGAAATACGGCAACTCGATAGACCTCACGCTTTACAACACGGCCCGCAATGTGGATGCGATCCGCGAAATCGTCAAAAGCGACGCCTTCGCCGGCACCGGGCTGATCGTCGGCCCCGTATACGAGGAGGGGCTCCATCCCGTCATCCTCTATGCCGAGGAGCACGACGTCCCCGTCGTCTCGCCGCTGGCCAGCATCACGGGGATGAACAGCGACGCCCTGTTCCAGATGGCACCCGACCCGTCGCACAAATGGGACAAGGTCGCCGACCTGGTGAACGGAGACAAACAGGTGACGCTGATTTACAGCGACAGCACGGACAAGGACTTTGAATCCGAGATCCTCGCCCTGCTGGGCGACTCCGACTACCGGAAATACACCTATACTTATGTGCACCCGTCGAACCGCCCCGCCAACAACCCGGGCGACCTGACGCCGCTGCTGGATAACGGCGAGGACAATGTTTTCATCGTCATGACCGACGACGAAGTCGAGGTCGAGCGCATCCTCGCGGCCATCGCCTCGGCCGATACGAGCATCACGGGCCGCGGACGCACGGCTCCGCGCTTCGTCGTGCTGGGCAACACCCGCTGGAACCGCTACGGCAACCTCGACCGCACGGTGTTCTTCAAAGACCGTGTCGTATTCATCTCCACCTACCACGCCAAGCGCGACTCGCAGGCGATCCTCGATTTCGACCGTGCCTATATCCGCGCCTTCGGCGCATTGCCTTCGCTCTACTCCTACCGCGGTTACGACGCCGCCCTGATCTTCTGCCCCGCGATGTACAACGACATCGAATACGACATGGAAGGACGCAGCTATACGCCGCTGCAAACCACCTATGTCTTCGGCCAGGGCGAGCAGCGCGACAACCACGTCAACCGCAACTGGACGCGGGTGAACTACAACAGCGACTTTACGATCACCATCGAATAAAGCGACCCCTATGGCAGCATTGACCAATACGATCCCCGAAAAAACCATCGAGCGGCTGAGCGAATACCGCCGTACGCTCCTGGCCAGCCACAAGCAGGGCATTACGCATATTTTCTCGCACGTATTGGCGGGCATCCATGGCATCACGGCCGTGCAGGTGCGCCGCGACCTGATGCTCATCGGCTTTTCGAGCGATACGAAAAAGGGATACGACGTACAGGTGCTCATCGAGTACATCAGCAAGATACTCGACAGCCCCTCGCAGATGAACATCGCCGTGCTGGGCATGGGACACCTGGGACAGGCCATCACCAAATATTTCAACGGCAAGGGGCTCAAGCTGAAGATCACGGCTGCCTTCGACGTCGATCCCGAGAAGGTCGGCAAGACCATCGACGGCATCCCGTGCTACCACATGGACACCTTCGAAGACATGGTCGAAAACCAGGACATCAGCATCGTCATCGTCTCTTCGCCGACGAAGGTCGCCCCGGGGCTCGTGGTGCCGATCATCAACGCCGGCATCAAGGGCGTGCTCAATTTCACCTCCACGCCGCTGAATTTCCCGCAGGGCATCGTCGTCGAGAACTACGACATCACCACGCTGCTCGAAAAGGTGGCCTATTTCGTCAAGGAAAACGAAGAAAGCAACAGCAGCAACGCATGATGCAACGCGAAGCAAAAAACGCAGCGGAGGGCGGAAAAACAGGCAGCCACGACATACACGGCGACCTTGCGGAACACCGTCCGGCTGCCGGGCGGCCGGACATGCGGGTTTTTTACGGGTTCGATGCACTTCCGCATTTCGTCCGTCCGACGGTGACCGTCGGATCGTACGACGGCGTGCACAGCGGGCACCTGGCCCTGCTGCGTACCGTTGCCGGGAGAGCTCGCGCACAGGGCGGCGAGAGCGTCGTACTCACGTTCGAACCCCATCCCCGCGTGACGCTCGGCCGGGCCGACGGCCTGCGGCTGCTGACCTCGCTCGAAGAGAAAATTTACCTGCTCGGACAGCAGGGCATCGACAACCTGATCGTCATCCCGTTCGACAAGGCATTCAGCGCCCTTGCGCCCGACACGTTCATCCGCGACTACCTCGTGGGGCGCATTGGCGCCGAAACGCTGGTCGTGGGCTTCAACCACCGCTTCGGGCGCGACAAGCAGGGCAGTTACGACTATCTGGGCAGCCACGGCTTCGGACTGGAGGTCGTGGAAGTCGGCGAATGCGACGTGGACGCCGAAAAGGTCAGCTCCACCGTCATCCGCCGCCTGGTGGCGCAGGGCGACATGGCCCGTGCAGCCCGCCTGTTGTCGCATCCCTACCTCGTCATCGGGACGGCGGCGGCCGGCCGCATCCGCACCGACGACCCCCTCAAGCTCCTGCCGCCCGCAGGGTCGTACCAAGTCCGCATCGGCGGCCGGCCTGCAAGGCTGACTGTCGACACATCACAAAATCTGATAATCCGCGACGGCTGCCCCGACGGGCGTGCCGTCCTAACCTTTTAAGCACCATGCTGAGTTACGATTGCCAAATCCGCGTGTGGTACAAGCACACCGACCAGATGGGCATCTGCCACCATTCGAACTACATCTGTTACTATGAAGCCGCACGCAGCGAACTGCTCCGCTATCTGGGCATGTCCTTCGCCGAAGTCGAGAAGCGGGGCATCATGATGCCCATCCTCGAGGTGCAGTCCAAATACCACCGCCCGGCCTACTATGACGAGCTGCTCACCGTGCGCATCATGCTCCGCGAGCTGCCCACGGCACGCATCAATTTCTTTTACGAAATCTACAACGGCAAAGGCGAGCTGCTCAATACGGGCATGACGCAACTGGGCTTCATCCACAGCGATACGCGCCGCCCGTGCCGCTGTCCGGAGTGGTTCATGGCGCTCGTCGCCGACAAATGGACGGAGGAGTAGAGGCCGCCGTGACACTTCGATGCTTCTCACGACGGAAAGGCTCCGGATCGTTCCGCTGACACCCCGGCAGCTGGGGCTTTGGCTGCATGACATTCCGGCACTGGGAAAGGAACTGGATTGCCGCTGCACAGCCGGAAGCCCGCGCGGAGACTTCCGCCGGATCGTCGAGGGGCAGTACGCACTCGCCGCCGCCGATCCCGTCAATCACCTCTTCCACACCTTCTGGTTCCTGATCTTACGGGATGGCGGTGCCGTTGCCGGATCGGCCTGCTTCAAAGGGGCGGCGGATGCCGACGGAAGGGTAGAGATCGGCTACGGGCTGGAAAAGGCCTTTGAAAAACAGGGTTACATGACGGAAGCCGTCCGGGCATTGTGCGCATGGGCGAAGCAGCAGCCCGGAGTCCGGCAGATCACCGCCGAGACCGACCCGGATAACCGCGCCTCGCAGCGCGTTCTGCAAAGGGCCGGGTTCCATCCCGCCGAAGCGGACGCAACCCGATGGTGGAGCCTGTGAAACCGGGCTGTCTGCCACCCGGGAAATATAAAAGGCCGTTCGCAGGAACGGCCTTTTATATTTTAGTCGATCCGGAATCGTGGATCCGGAATTCCGGCTTTCCGGGGAGCGGGGCCGACTCGTGGCGGGAAAAACTGTTCCCGACGGCCGGCAGGCTCCCGCAAAGTCATTCGAGCATCCCCTTGAGCGTCTTTTTCATCAGGTCGTGGTCGCGGAAGTCGTTACGCAGCTTATAGCTGCCGTCGCGGTCGACCAGCACGTAGGACGGAATGCCGTCGATCCGGAATTTCTCGCAAAGGTATTTCCACTGTGTGTCGTTGAGCCGGTAATGCTTGCCCGCGATTTTGGCGATGCCGGTCTTGTAGGCTACCAGCGGCGAGGTCCCGTTGGCGATGTATATCCACACCAGGTCGTCGCTCTTCAGTTCCCCGCTCTTGAGCGGCTCGTTCGCTTTGATCGAAGCCCGGCAGGGGCCGCACCACGTGTTCCAGAAATCGACGAACACCACCTTGCCCTTGTAGGGCGCAACAATCGCATCGAACAGCTTGTCGACGGCAACCTCGGGCGTCGTTTCGATACGGACGTCCTTCACCGACTCCAGCTCCTTGCGCACACGCGCCTGCATCGCCTCGCAGGCCTCGGCGTAGAACGGCTCCCTGAGCGAATGCAACAGGTCAAGGTCTTCCTGCGTAAGGGCGTTGTTCTCGGCCTTGGACGGCAGCCCCACGACTTTGGGCAGGTCGTAGACGATGCCGTCCGTCGCATGGACAAGGTCTGCCCACTCGACATCCGTATAGCTGCGGGATACCGCATTTACATAATCGGAGAGGTCTATTCCCATCAGCAATTTCAGGTTATTGATGTCGAAAAGCCCGGCGACGGCCGTATAGTGTTCGGGCTTCAGCGAGGCGAACTCATAATCGGGTTCGACGCGGTAGTCCCACTCATTGTTTACACTGCGGTAATTATGCGCCAAAAAGAATCCGCCCATCGAGATCGCAGTCAGCGCCTCCTGCTGCAACGTGAGCAGGGACAATTCCTTCATCATCCCGGACACCGGGCTGCGCGCGATGCTGTCCGCCAGGCTTTCGTATTTCGACACGACCATCTGCGTATACTCGTCGGCACTCATGCGGTAATCCGCGAAATCGCCCGAATAGAGGTTCATGCGGATACTGCTGCCGCCGCTCGCATCCACCTGCGCATTGAGATCCGCATACGTCCCGCTCGTATAGAGCTTGCGCCCGGGCGCAGGCTCGCGCTCCTTGTCGCGGCGCTGCACGACGGCCCGGCCGCCTGCCCCCATATCGACATACATGTCCAGCGTTTCACCGGGGGCAATCCAGCACATCCCGAATACCGGGCCGCACGAAACATAGGCCATGGCCGTGCCGTACTGTTCGAATCGCAGGGTTGCCATGCCGCTTTCGGGGTCGATGGCCGCCGTATGCTCTTCCTGCCCGTTCAGCAGCGAATTGACATACATGGCGACCTCCTTCGCCATTCCCCTGCGGTACCCCAGCAGGCGGACGTTCACGGTGGTTGTCCCCACCGCGAGTATCGGTTCGGGAACGGGGCCGTCTTTGGGGGCCTTCCGCAGTTCGCGGGGTAACCCCTCGGGATAACGCGGATACTCCTTTTTACCCGTCAGGTCGACCCCGTAGAGTTTGAAGCAGTCGTCGCAGTCCGATTCGATGAAATCGAACGACTTCGTTCCCCGCGGCAGCGGCCCGAATTTCAGCACGAACGACGCTTCGCCCGAGTCGGGCATCCAGAAGAGCGAATCGGGGAGGATGCCCTCGCTGCCCTGCAACATATATTTCTGCCCGTCGGCCAGCAGGTAGCTACCCGCGTCGATGCGTATCCAGTTGTGCGGCCGGAAATAGGCATCGACATGCAACACGGTCGCCGTGTCGCTCAGTTCTATTTTCGGAAAGTCGAGCGTCATGGTGTTGGCAGCCCCGATCAGGGGGTTCTCGACGACACGGTTCGCCGGGGTGCATGACGCAAGGAGCATCCCGACCGCCACCGCACCGGAGGTTAGCAGTTTTCTCATAACTCAGGGTTTTAGGTTATGACAAATATAACCTTTTATTCCTTTGCGCAACTATTTCCGCACAAGTATTTTACGGCCCGCCGGCAAATAAAAGGGGGCTGCACCCTGCGGCGTAGCCCCCTCCTCATTAACCCCTGCCCGTTACTTTTCGATCAGCGAAATCGAGCGCTGGATGAAATCCGTCAGGCTCTTGCCCTTGAGCATCCCGTTGGTCAGCAACGCCAGGTCGATGATCTGCTTCACGAGCTTGTTTTCACCGCCGATCTCGCGCAGCCGCTCGTTGCGCTCATCGCGCAGCGTGACGACCTTCTTCGACAACTCCTCGCGCATGGCCTTTTCCTCTGCGGTAAGCTCTTCCTCCTTCTTGCCCTTGGTAAGCTCCTCGAAGCGGTTCTCCTCGGCCACGGCCGCGTCGATCTTCTTGGTGATGGACTTCAGCTTGTCGCCGTAAGCCTTCTCGGCATCGGAGAGGATGTCCGCGACGATGGGGTGGTTGCCGTTCACCGCGATGGTGAAGTTGTCGGGCATCTGCCCGTAGAACTGGCTCATGCCCCCGCCGCCCGCTGCGGCCATCTCCTTCATACGGCGCATGAATTCGTTCTGCGTAATCACCACGGGCGCCTCGTCGGGCGACATCGCCTCGAACGAAATGTTGTAGTGTATCTTGTCGTCCTTGGGCATCTGGCTCTCGAATACCGGGCGCAACAACTCCTGCTGCGCTTCGGTGAGCGACATCCTGATGTTATCCTCCTTCTGGATGAGCTTGTCGATCACATCGCTGTCCACGCGCACGAAACGCGTCTCCTTGTTTTTCGACTCGTACCAGTTGACATAGTGGTTGTCAAGCTGGCCGTCCATCAGCAGTACGTCGTAGCCCTTGCCCCTGGCGGCTTCGAGGAACGTGTGTTTTTCCACGGGGTCGTCCACATAGAGCAGCACGACGGTCTTGTTCTTGTCGGTCTGGTTCTCCTTTACCTTCTCGAGATACTCCTTGGGCGTGAAATACTTGCCCTCGACGTTCTTCCAGAGCATGAAATCCTGCGCCTTCTCGGCGAACTTCTCGTCGGTGAGGATGCCGTACTGGATAAAGATCTTCAGGTCGTCCCATTTCGACTCGTAATCCGGGCGCATCGTGTTGAAGAGCTCCTGCAGCCGGTCTGCGACCTTGCGGGTGATGTAATTCGAGATCTTCTTCACGTTGGCATCGCTCTGCAGGTAGCTCCGCGACACGTTCAGCGGAATGTCCGGCGAGTCGATCACGCCGTGCAGCAGCGTCAGGTATTCGGGCACGATGCCTTCGACCTGGTCGGTCACGTAGACCTGGTTCGAATAGAGCTGTATCTTGTTCTTCTGGATCTCGAAGTTGTTGTGTATCTTCGGGAAATAGAGGATGCCCGTCAGGTGGAACGGGTAGTCGATGTTCAGGTGGATCGAGAACAGCGGCTCGTCGCTCATGGGGTAGAGCTCGTGGTAAAACTTCTTGTATTGCTCCTCGGTAATGTCGGCCGGCTTGCGCGTCCACAGCGGGTCGACGTTGTTGATGACGTTGTCCTTGTCCGTGTCGACGTACTTGCCGTCCTTCCACTCCTTGACCTTGCCGAAGGCAATCGGGATCGGCAGGAAACGGCAGTACTTGCGCAGCAGCCCCTCGACTTTCGAATCCTCGGCATATTCGAGCGCATCTTCCGACAGGTGCAGGACGATGGTCGTACCGCGGTCATGCGCCTCGTCGGTCTCCTCCATTTCGAATTCGGGCGTCCCGGTGCAGCTCCAGCGCACGGTCTTGGCACCCTCCTTCCAGGATTTCGTTATGATCTCCACCTTGTCGGCCACCATGAACGACGAGTAGAAACCCAGTCCGAAATGCCCGATGATCGCCTGGTTCTTGTACTTCTCCATGAACTCCTCGGCCCCCGAGAAAGCGATCTGGTTGATGTATTTGTCGACCTCTTCGGCCGTCATGCCCACGCCGCGGTCGGTCACGGTCAGCGTTTTGGCATCCTTGTCCGCCGAAACGCGGATCGTCAGGTCGCCCAGGTCGCCCTTCATTTCGCCGATCGACGAGAGGGTCTTCAGTTTCTGGGTTGCGTCGACTGCATTGGAGATCAGCTCGCGCAGGAAAATCTCATGGTCTGAATAAAGGAACTTTTTGATCACGGGGAATATGTTCTCCGTCGTCACTCCGATTTTTCCGTTTTTCATAGTTTTATCGTTGTATTATAATTTGATTCGTCTCTGCCCCAGTTTCAACAAACCGTGTGCCAGCCCCCGATTCCTGCCAAACTGTCAGTCGCGCATGACAGCATATGCCGAAAAAAAGTTGCCGCAGCGAGAGTTTTGCCTTATATTTGTACGACGGATTCAAACACACGACCAACTATGGATTTCCTCTCGTTAGCCAAAAAACGGTATGCCTGCCGTAAATATACGGCCCAAAAGGTCGAACAGGCAAAACTCGACACGATCCTCGAAGCCGGCCGCGTGGCTCCCACGGGCGCCAACCGCCAGCCCCAGCGGCTCATCGTCGTGCGTTCCGAAGAAGGCATGGCACGCCTGGCACGCTGCACGCGCGATTTCGGGGCGCCCTGCGCCATCATCGTATGCGCCGATACCGGCCAGGCCTGGGAGCGGAAATACGACGGCAAGGTGATCGGCGACATCGACGCTTCGATCGTCACCGACCACATGATGCTTTGCGCCGCGTCGCTGGGACTCGACACGCTGTGGATCTGCATGTTCAAACCCGAAGCCGTACGCGCGGAATTCAACCTGCCGGAGCATGTCGAACCGGTGAATATCCTGCTCGTGGGCTACGGCGCCGGCATCCCGGCCGACCCCGGCCGCCATGAGCTGCTGCGCAAACCGCTGTCGGAGACGGTCGTCGAAGAACGATTCTGAGCCTCCGCCCCGCTAAAAACAATCCGGGAGAACACAGCCGGGGTGCTGCGGCAATGCCCGGCGGCCGTCCGCTCGTCCGTCGAGCCGGAGGCTGCCCGCGTCCCGCCCCCATGAACCGGATCGGCTCCGAATTCATCCATGCCGGCATCCGACACCCCGATAATCCCCGAAAAACGGGCGCCGCAAGGTTCATACCGACCTGCGGCGCCCGTTTTCATCGGACACGGTTCCGGATTCCGGAACAACAACTATTTGGCGTACAACCGGAATTTCATGCTCCACGTCCCGCCCGGGGCGATCGACCGGAAACCTTCGGCTTCGGGGTCGGGCATGTTCGGGGCGTTCGTCGTCCACGACTGCGGCTCGGGGCAGCAGTAGGGAACCTTGCCGCCGTTGTTCCAGATCGTCCAGCAGGTCGTCTGCCCGTCCACCTCGTAGCAGGTACGGACGCCCGTGCGCAGGTTCTCGACCAACGCGCCGCGGAACGGCTTGCCGTCCACCTCGATCTCGCGCACCGTGAAAGCCGCCTCGATCGGGTCGCAGTCCGTTACCTGTAACCCTGCGCCGCGCAGCCGGGCAAATTTCTCCGACAACGGCAACTTGCGGCCGGTCGGGATGTTACGTCCGCTCAGCTCAACTTGTTCTCCAATCGCCGCACGCATCACGTAATCGCCTGCCGCACCTCCGGCGAAGGGAATCCGCATCGGCGTATGGAACCCCACGCCGACGGGCATCGGCTCCTTGCTGCGGTTGGCGAACATCACCTCCTGTTCCAGCCCGCCGGCCGTGAGGCGGTATACGATCTTGCACTTGAACTCGTGCGGGAAATCGCGGAATATCGCATCGTTCCCCGCATTCGAATAGTAGCGGCATTCGACCAGCACCTCGTCCGCGGTTTCCCACGCCTTCGACACGGCGAAAGGCTGGCTCTTGAGAATGCCGTGGTGATAGTGGCCCCCTTTCGCGTCGGTGATCGGGAAGCGGTAGGTGCGCCCGTCGAACGTGTATTGCCCGTCTGCAATGCGGTTGGGCGGGAAGAGGATCGGCAGTCCGAACACATGCGGGCGCCGCCGGAACTCTTCGACCTCATCCCCGGCGGGTGCACGCAGGATTTCGATACCGCGCCGCGTGTCGGCCAGCCGCACGAGGTTGGCGCCCATGTCCGGAACCAGCAGGGCCGCGTAGTCCCCTTTCGAAAACTCCACGGCCCGCATTCCATGCCACGCTATGCTGCGCAGCATCTTAGAGCAGCTTTTCGATCTTGGCGACCAGCGCATCCTTCGATGCGGCGCCGACCTGCTTGTCCACCAGTTCCCCGCCCTTGAGGAAGATAATGGTGGGGATGTTGCGCACGCCGTATTTCGCCGTGATCTCATCGTTCTCCTCCACGTCGCACTTGGCGATCAGAACGCGGCCCTCATACTCGGTGGCGAGCTCGTCCACGATGGGGGCTACCATGCGGCAGGGACCGCACCATTCGGCCCAGAAGTCGATGACGACGGGCAGCTCTGACGAAAGTACTTCCTGAAAATTCTCCTTTGTGATTGCTAAAGCCATAATTACAAGGTTTTTAATTGTTTGTATAGTTTATGCGATCGAATACTTTATGTCGTTGTCCTCCAAATAGCCTACCAGCGACTGCGTGAGGCTCACCTTATAGCTTTTCGAGAAAAGGCTCAGCGAGACATGCGCGTCGCGGTCGTAGACATTGACCCGGAACAGGGTTTCGCCCCGAGCTTCGCGGACACGTTCCGACAGGTCGCGGATCAGCTCCTGCGTCACCTCCTGCACGGGCAGCTGCACATGCATCTCCTTGATCATCGTGTCGCGCATCTCCGAGAGCTGCACCATCGAGATGATCTTGAATTCCAGCTCCTTGTCGTTATAGGGCTTGGGCTGCACGCGGCCGCGGATAAAGAGGAAATAATCCGCAAAGAGGTATTTGCGGAAATTCTCGTAGTCCTTGCCGAACAGCGCGAATTCGTGCGTGCCGTTGTAATCCTCCAGCACGAACTTGCCCCACGGCTTGCCGGTTTTGGTCATCAGGTTCTGCACGCTCACAACCATGCCCGCCACGGCGATCTCATGCCCCTTGAAGGGATCGAGGTTCTCCAGCTCCGTGAGCTGGGTCTTGCACATGTGGTTGATGATGACCTTATAGTCGTCCAGCGGGTGTGCCGACAGGTAGAGGCCGATCATCTCGCGCTCCTTGGCAAGGGTCTCCAGCTGCGTCCAGTCGGCGCACGCCGGCAGCACGGGGCGCTGGATGTCCACCTGCCCGCCGCCTCCGAACAGGCTTTGCTGGGCGTTGTTCTTCTCGGCCTGGAAACGCTGTCCGTAACGCATCAGCTGTTCGATGAAGGTAATGCCCGTATTGTCGCGTGCATCCGCCCCGAAGAACTTGCCCCGGTGGAAGCCCGATATCGAATCGAACCCGCCGGCATAGGCCAGGTTCTCGAAGCATTTGCGGTTCACGGCCGTGAAGTTCACGCGCTCCATCAGGTCGTATATGTCCTTGAAGCGGCCGTTGGCGTTGCGTTCGGCGATGATGCTCTCCACGGCGGCTTCGCCGACACCCTTCACGGCCCCCAGCCCGAAACGCACGTCGCCGGACTTGTTCGACGAGAAGGTGCGCATCGACTCGTTGATGTCGGGCCCCAGCACCCGGATGCCCATGCGCTTGCACTCGTTCATGTAGAGCGTCAGCTGCTTGATGTCCGCCAGGTTTCGGCTCAGCAGCGCCGCCATGAACTCCGAAGGGTAGTGCGCCTTCAGGTAACCGGTCTGGTAGGCCACGTAGGCATAGCAGGTCGAGTGCGACTTGTTGAAGGCATAGGATGCGAACGCCTCCCAGTCGCCCCATATCTTGTCGCAGATCTTCTCGTCGTGCCCGCGCTCCTTACAGCCGTTGATGAACTTGGGCTTCATCTTGTCCAGCACGTCGCGCTTCTTCTTACCCATGGCCTTACGCAGCGTATCGGCCTCGCCGCCCGTGAACCCGGCGAGCTTCTGCGACAGCAACATGACCTGCTCCTGGTAGACCGTGATGCCGTAGGTGTCGCTCAGGTACTCCTCCATGTCGGCGATCTCGTAGGTCACCGGCTCCTGCCCGTGCTTGCGGGCGATGAAATTGGGGATGTACTCCATCGGGCCCGGACGGTAGAGGGCGTTCATGGCGATCAGGTCTTCGAAACGGTTGGGCTTGAGGTTGCGCAGGTGCTTCTTCATGCCCGGGGACTCGAACTGGAACAGGCCGGTGGTATCGCCGCGTGCAAAGACCTCGTAGGTCTGGGCGTCGTCCAGCGGGATGTCATCGATGTCCACGTCCACGCCGTGCACCGCCTTGACATTCTCCACGGCGTCCTTGATGATCGACAGCGTACGCAGCCCCAGGAAGTCCATCTTGATCAGGCCGACGCTCTCGACCTCCTTGCCCTCGAATTCAACCACGTTCAGCTCGGCATCCTTGGCAATGGCCATCGGCGCGAACTTCTCGAGGTCGTCCTGGCCGATGATCACGCCGCAGGCGTGCACACCCGTCTGGCGGATCGAGCCTTCGAGTTTCTCGGCGTACTTGAGCGTATTGCGTATCAGCTGGTTGGGCGACTCGCGCTCGGCTGCCAGCTCGGGAGACTCCTTGTATACGAAATCGAACGGCGTCTCGCCGTGTTTCTTGTCGGGGGTGATCTTGTCGGGCACCAGTTTCGACAGGCGGTCGCTCTCCGAGAGGGCGAGCTTCTGCACACGGGCAACGTCCTTGATGGCCATCTTGGGCGCCATGGTGCCGAACGTCACGATCTGGGCAACGCGCTTCTGGCCGTATTTCTGCACGCAGTAGCGCAATACGTCGGCGCGGCCGTCCTCATCGAAGTCGACGTCGACATCGGGCAGCGAGATACGCTCGGGGTTGAGGAAACGCTCGAACAGCAGGTCGTATTTCAGCGGGTCGATATTGGTGATCTTCAGGCAGTAGGCGACCACCGAACCCGCGGCCGAACCACGGCCGGGGCCCACAGAGACCCCCATTTCGCGGGCGGCACGGATGTAGTCCCACACGATCAGGAAGTAGCCCGGGAAACCCATCCACTCGATCGTATCCAACTCGTATTTGAGCCGTTGCTCGACCTTCTCGTCCAGCACCTCACCGTAACGACGGTGCGCGCCCTTGTAGGTGAGGTCTACGAGGTAGCAATATTGCTTGGCGACCATCAGCCTGTCCGACAGCTCCTTGTCATGGGCGACGAGCTGTTCCAGCTCTTCGACCGACGCACAGGCGCCGATCCTGGCCAGCAACTCCGCGTCCTCGATCTTCTTGACGAAGGATTCGCGGAGCTCCGCGAGGTCGATCTTGAAATCCTCCGGCGGCGGGAAGTTCGGCATCAGGGGGGCGTGCGTGAGCTTGTAATCCTCGCATTTGGCAGCGATCTCGAGCGTCGTGGCCAGTGCCTCGGGGTGATCGGGGAACAGCGCGGCCATCTCCTCGGGTGATTTGAGGTACTCCTGGAACGTGTAACGCATACGGTTCGGGTCGTCCAGGTCGCGCCCCGTATTGAGGCATATCAGGTGGTCGTGCGCCACGGCATCCTCCGCGAGGATGAAGTGCACGTCGTTGGAACAGATGTACTTCACGCCGAACTTGGCGGCCAGCTCCAGCAGCGCCTTGTTCACCCGCAGCTGGTTCTCGTAGACGTCCGCATCCTTCTGCGGGTCGCCCGAGGGATGCAGCTGCAATTCGAGGTAATAGTCGTCGCCGAAGACCCCCTTGAACCACTGCACCACGCGCTCGGCCTCCTCCATGTCGTTGTGCATGATGGCCTGGGGCACCTCGCCGCCCAGACATGCCGAGCAGCAGATCAGCCCTTCGTGGTACTGTTCGAGCAGTTGCTTGTCGATGCGCGGCTTGTAATAGAACCCCTCGGTAAACGAGTAGGAGACCATCTTGCAGAGGTTGTGGTAGCCTTCGAGGT